>SKEM01000994.1_pt1 | contig 14769 bp, 14 predicted proteins | sample 4826731 | NCBI WGS metagenome assembly SKEM01 (sample SAMN11008809, study PRJNA524170) | human gut metagenome | biome: Human fecal sample; material: Feces; isolation source: fecal sample from pouch patient p37 | host: Homo sapiens | place: Israel: Tel-Aviv | collected 2015-07-27
CCGTCGGCTCGGCCGGGGCCGACGAGGTCGGGCCGGCGCGTGCGACACGCCCGTGCCCGCGCACCGGGCGGGTGAATTTTGGGTCTCTGTCCCCAGGGTGGGGAGCCTTGCGGTCCGGACCGTCGGGAGCCCCTGTGGGTGAGGGCCCCGGATTCGTGTCGTACCCCCGGAGCGCGATGGTTCCGCCGATGGAGAGCGGTCCCCCGCGGGTCCCGCAGGGGCTCTGCAAGGCGGCTCTCCACCCGGCGTCCACAAACCCGCGGGCGCTCTCCACAGGAAGGAGGCCCACTATGCACAGCACCACGTCCACCACACCATCTAGGGGTGGTCACAGCCCCGGACCCCTAGGGGTAGTGTCTTGCTCCGCGAGGGACACCTGCCCTCCCGCGAACGACAACCGTGTAGTTGCACCGTCGTCAGCCTCCCCGGAGGTCGATGAGCGGGCGCGGCTCCCGGACCCGCCCCACGACCCCGATCACGACTGCCAGGAAGTGACTGATATGGCGATCACCGTCTACTCCAAGCCCAACTGCGTCCAGTGCAACGCGACCTACCGCGCCCTGGACAAGGCCGGCGTGTCCTACGCGACGGTGGACGTCACCGCGGACGCCGAGGCGCTCGCCCAGGTCAAGTCGCTCGGCTACGCCCAGGCGCCCGTCGTCGTCGCCGGCGAGGACCACTGGTCCGGCTTCCGCCCGGACAAGATCAAGGCCCTCCAGGCCGCCGTCGAGGCCGTCGCCATCTGAGGGGCCGTCGGCTCACGTGACCCAGACAGCGCTCCCTGGGACGACCCCTGCGCCGTCCGCCGGGGCGGAGGGGAAGGACGAGCCCCTGCTCGTCTACTTCTCCTCCACCTCGGAGAACACGCACCGCTTCGCGACCAGGCTCGGCTACCCCACGGCGCGCATCCCGCTGCGCCCCAAGGACGAGCCCCTCACCGTGGACCGGGAGTACGTCCTCCTCGTCCCCACCTACGGCGGCGGCAACCTCAAGGGCGCCGTCCCCAAGCAGGTCATCAAGTTCCTCAACGACCCCCACAACCGGTCGCTGTGCCGCGGCGTCATCGCGTCGGGCAACACCAACTTCGGCGAGGCCTACTGCGTCGCCGGTGACATCATCGCCGCCAAGCTCAAGGTGCCCTTCCTGTACCGCTACGAGCTCCTCGGCACCCCCACCGACGTCGCACGCGTCAAAGAAGGATTGGACACGTTTTGGCAGACACGCTGACGGACACCGGCTCGGAGTCCTTCGCCCCGGCCCTCGACTACCACGCCCTCAACGCCAAGCTGAACCTGTACGACGCGAACGGGAAGATCCAGTTCGACGCGGACCACGAGGCCGCGCGCCAGTACTTCCTCCAGCACGTCAACCAGAACACCGTCTTCTTCCACGACATCGAGGAGAAGCTCGAGTACCTCGTCGAGGAGGGCTACTACGAGAAGTCGGTCCTGGACAAGTACTCCCCGGAGTTCGTGAAGTCGGCCTTCAAGGCCGCCTACGCCCACAAGTTCCGCTTCCAGACCTTCCTGGGCGCCTTCAAGTACTACACGTCGTACACGCTCAAGACCTTCGACGGGAAGCGCTACCTGGAGCGCTTCGAGGACCGCGTCACGATGGTCGCCCTCGCGCTCGCGGACGGCGACGAGCAGCTCGCCCTCAACCTCGTCGACGAGATGATGTCCGGCCGCTTCCAGCCGGCCACCCCGACCTTCCTCAACGAGGGCAAGGCCCAGCGCGGCGAGCCCGTCTCCTGCTTCCTCGTGCGCATCGAGGACAACATGGAGTCGATCGCCCGCGGCATCAACTCCGCCCTCCAGCTGTCCAAGCGCGGTGGCGGCGTCGCCCTCCTGCTCACCAACCTGCGTGAGATGGGCGCCCCCATCAAGCGCATCGAGAACCAGTCCAGCGGCGTCATCCCCGTCATGAAGCTGCTCGAGGACTCCTTCTCCTACGCGAACCAGCTCGGTGCGCGCCAGGGCGCCGGCGCCGTGTACCTCCACGCGCACCACCCGGACATCATGCGGTTCCTCGACACCAAGCGAGAGAACGCGGACGAGAAGATCCGCATCAAGACGCTCTCGCTCGGCGTCGTCATCCCGGACATCACCTTCGAGCTCGCCCGCAACAAGGAGCCGATGTACCTCTTCAGCCCCTACGACGTGGAGCGCGTCTACGGGGTCCCCTTCTCCGACATCAACGTCACTGAGAAGTACCGCGAGATGGTCGACGACCCTCGCATCCACAAGACGCGGATCGACGCCCGCCAGTTCTTCCAGACCCTCGCCGAGATCCAGTTCGAGTCCGGGTACCCGTACGTCATGTTCGAGGACACGGTCAACAAGGCCAACCCGATCAAGGGCAAGGTCATCATGTCGAACCTGTGCTCCGAGATCCTCCAGGTCTCCGAGCCCAGCGTCCTCAACGAGGACCTCACCTTCGAGCACGTCGGCAAGGACATCTCCTGCAACCTGGGATCCCTCAACATCGCCAAGACGATGGACTCCCCGGACTTCGCGAGGACGATCGCCACCGCCGTGCGCGGCCTCACCGCCGTCTCGGACCAGACGATCCTCCCCTCGGTGCCCTCCATCGACCGCGGCAACCACGAGTCGCACGCCATCGGTCTGGGGCAGATGAACCTCCACGGCTTCCTCGCCCGCGAGCGGATCCACTACGGGTCCGAGGAGGGCCTGGACTTCACCAACGTCTACTTCGCCTCCGTGCTCTTCGCGGCCCTGTCCGCCTCGCACGACATCGCGGTGGAGCGCGGCGAGAAGTTCGTCGGCTTCGAGGACTCCAAGTACGCGACCGGAGAGTTCTTCGAGAAGTACACGACCCAGGACTTCGTCCCGACGACGCCGCGCGTCGCCGAGCTCTTCGAGAAGTCCTCCGTCCACGTCCCCACCCGCCAGGACTGGGCCGAGCTCGCCGAGAAGATCAAGAAGGACGGCATCTACAACCGCAACCTCCAGGCGGTGCCGCCGACCGGCTCGATCTCCTACATCAACAACTCGACGTCCTCGATCCACCCGATCGTCGCCAAGGTGGAGATCCGCAAGGAGGGCAAGATCGGGCGCGTCTACTACCCGGCGCCCTACATGACGAACGACAACCTCGAGTACTACGAGGACGCCTACGAGATCGGCCCCGAGAAGATCATCGACACCTACGCGGTGGCCACGCAGCACGTGGACCAGGGCCTGTCCCTGACGCTGTTCTTCCCGGACACCGCGACCACCCGCGACGTCAACCGCGCGCAGATCTACGCGTGGCGCAAGGGCATCAAGACGCTGTACTACATCCGGCTCCGCCAGGCGGCGCTGGAGGGCACGGAGGTCCAGGGCTGCGTGTCCTGCATGCTCTGAGTCGGCCTGCTGCGAGCTGACAGCCGACGACGGCGCAGGGCGAGACCCCGATGACGAGGACACCCGATACGGAGACGTGGGACACCACGCGCCCGTACCGGGTGTTCGTCGTGTGGGGGCGGTGAGCATGTCCGTCATCGCGTACGGCGACGAGAGCGTCCGCCGGACCGGGCTCCGGGAGGGTGTGTACCTGCTCGGTGCGTACGTCCTCGGGGACGAGGACGCCGGTCTCATTGAGGCGCTTGGTCGATTCGCCCGGTTTCAGGGCAAGCTTCACTGGAAGGACCACGTCGACGTCGTCAAACGGCAGGTGTGTTCTGAGATCAGTCGGCATGCCGGGGCGGGGCTGATCGTCGCCGCCACGCCGTTACCGTCGCGCGGGGGTGAGGAGCGTGCGCGGCAGCAGGCACTCGTGACACTCGCGCTCGCCCTTGAAGAGGGCCACGGCGTTCGCGAGCTCGTGCTGGAGAGACGTGAGCGGACGCAGGACGCCAATGATGTGCGAACGATCGATCTCGCCCGGCGATCAGGCGTGCTGCCCGAGGACTTCACCATTCGCCATGAGTTCGGGGCGAGTGAGGAGCGGCTGTGGATTCCAGACCAGATCGTGGGAGCCTGTGGCGACCACATCATCGGGTGGAGCACTGGTTGGGCAGATCTCGCCTCGGTGGTCGAGATCCTCTACGTGGATCCTCGTAGATAGCGCGAGCGCCGGGCCCACATGACAACACGGGTACCCGGCGCTAACTTCCACTCCGCAACGTATCGCGGCGGCGGCACCAGTATGCCTCTGCTTCGCACTCGGTCTCAAGGGCTGTCCACGACGGACATCCGCAGGGCTGACGACGCGAAACCCGGCCCGCCCACCGTCCGGAAGGCTGCCGGGTCCACTTCGCAGGGCTGCTGCCCCTTCCGGCTACAGGTGAGATCCCGTGTCAACCCGTGCCGGTGCCACCTCGGAACCGTCTCTGCCGCCTGGTCGTACGGGTGCATTGTCTGAGAGAGTCCGGGCATGACAGTACCGACCCTCACACTGGTCGAGCTGGACCTGCGAGAGAACGGCACCGACGCCGAGGCGCTTGCCGCCTTCCTCACCGGCAATGAGTTCCCCTTCCACCTCGGTCGGGCGTTCACGTCCGACGAGGCCCGTGCGTCCGTGGTCTCGGGTCGGTGGGCCTCACTGGGGACCGAGACCTACTGGGTGGAGGCCGATGGAGTACGGATTGGGACCGTCACGCTCGAGGACCTGGACGATCCGACCGTGATGCTGGACCTGCGCTTGGCCGAGGTGTACCGGGGACGTGGGTTCGGCACCCTTTCCTTGCGCGCGGCGGCTGACCAGGTCTTCTCGGCCCGCTCCGAGACGCGTCGCATCGAGGGCCAGACCCGCGATGACAACCTCGCGATGCGCGCCACCTTCAACCGCGCCGGATGGGTCAAGGAGGCCTGCTTCCGTGAGGGTTGAGAACCCGGGCACGACGCCATCGGGTACGCCATACTCCGCGCCGACTGGGAGAACGGCACGAGGACGCCTGTCGACTGGAGCGAACCCGAGGCGATTCGCCCGCGCTGAGCCTCCACAACCACCCGTCTGCGAGGATCGGAGCCATGGACCAGACCGTTCCCATGGATCCGACGCCGGAGTCCGTCACCGCCTACACCGACACCTCCCCGGTCCACCGGCGGATCGGGCTGCGCGCCCTGCGGGTGGACTACGACGGCATCCTCCTCTCCGTCACCCTCGGCGAGGACTGGATGAACACGCACGGCACCGGGCACGGCGGCGCCATCGCCACGGCCCTCGACGCCGGCTGCTGCTACGCCTTCGCCGGCCGCTCCGGCGCCACGTGGCCCACCGTCTCCCTCACCCTCAACTACCTCGCGCCCGTGCCCGAGGGGGATCACCTCGTCCTGGGGCGCGTCATCCGCGCCGGTCGAAAGGTCGGCGTCGCCGAGGCCGAGCTCTGGCCGGGCGGCACCGACGTCGACGCGCTCCTCGCCGGGGACCTCGGCGACGCCCAGCCCATGGCGATCGCCCGCGGCACCTTCCATCCCGTCTGGCTGCGCTGAGACGACCCGTGGGCACAGCGTCGTCGTTGGCCGGGCCCCGGCCGGTCCGAGCGGTCGGCGGCCTCAGTGGTGCTCGACCTGCTTGATCTCCTCGGACATGTCCTCGCTGAGGTCCGCCGCCCCGAAGGCCTCGGTGAGGGGCAGCCGCAGTCGGAAGTCCGTCCCCAGGCACAGCTCGACCGTCCCCTCCTCGATGACGAAGTCGACGAGGTGCCCGCCCCAGCCGCGCTCGTCGTCGATGACGTGCGCGTGGCAGCCCGCCACCGAGATCCCCGACTCGTACAGCGGCGTGCGGAAGCCCGCGATCGTCCCGGTGAAGTCCTCGCGGCGGACGACCGCCTCGCCGTCGGTCGCCTCGACCATCGGCTTGTACGGGCGCTCCTGCCGCTCCACCGTGCGGGCGCTCGCCCACGCGAAGCGTCCCGTCACCCGCAGCGCGTACATGTAGTTCGAGCTCGGCACGAGGCCGTCGACGAAGGCGGAGAACTCCTGGCGCGTCACGGGACCCGCCACCGGGCGGCTGATCGTCGGCACGAAGTTCGTGACGACGGCGTAGGGCGTGCGCTCGCTCAGCTCCGGGACGCTCACCGACCCGTCCGAGCGCAGCCGGTAGCACGTGCCGCCGAGGATGACCATCTCGCCGTCGAGCTCGTTGAAGGTGCCGATGCCGAAGGAGCCGTGGCCGAGGAGCTCGGCGAGGGTCATCTCGTCCTCGTAGACGCCCTGCGCGAGGGCGGTGATGAGGCTCGTCTGGAAGATCTCGTGGCGGGTGACGGCGGCTGAGGCGCTCATGGCTCCCAGGCTAGGCGCGCGCGCGGCCGGCGTCGACGCCGGCCCGCGGGGTGACGACGGGCGGGTCGGGGCGGACGCCGTTATCCCATCAGGTGCAGCAGTTATCTCAATCCATGTGCTCACCGCTCGTGCGGCGCGGGTTCCTCGCCGTCCAGCTCCCACACCTCGTTGCAGCGCTCGGCGGTCGCCGCGACCAGTCGCGCGTTCGGGACGTCCACGCTGCGCACCCAGTGCGCGGCGTCCGCGGCGCCGCGCCCGAAGCCCTTGTGCCGCGCGATGAGTCGGCGGATGAGGACCTCCTCGGGGACGTCGAGCATGACGAGCAGGTCGATCCTCTCGCGCGCCCCCTCCCAGCCGTGCGTCTCCAGCGCGAGGTAGTTGCCCTCGGTGACGACGACGCCGCGGCCCGTCACGCGCGCCCCCGCGGCCACCGGCTCGTGCAGGTCGCGCCGGTAGACGGGCGCGAGGACCTCGGCGGGCTCGCCGTCAGGGCCCGTGGCGCGGACGCGGTCGAGCACGGCGAGGTAGCCGGCGACGTCGAAGGTGTCCGGGGCGCCCTTGCGGCCGTGCCTGCCGAGCTCGTCCAGCACCGCGTTGGACATGTGGAAGCCGTCCATGGGGACGGTCCCGGCGAGCAGGCCCTTCTCGCGCAGCGCCTCCGTCCGGCCCTCGGCGAGCGTCGACTTCCCGGCGCCGGGTGCGCCCGTGATCCCGACGACGAGGCGCGCCGGCGCGTCCGGCGCGGCGAGCCGGGCCTCGAGGCGGTCGACGAGGTCGGTGCAGGCGTTGTCGAAGGCGGTCATGGCGCCAGTATCGCGACCCCGTGACCGCGAGATGGCGCTCTCAGCGGATCAGAGGCACGAGGCGCGATCAGGAGCCGCGGAATCCTGCGGGCGGCGGGTCTCCGAGAAGACTCTGACCCGCTCAGGGCGCCATCCTCGGCGCGGCCGCACCCTCACTCCGGCGCCGGTGCCCGCCTCGCGGTGATGAGCCCGTAGCCGGTGCTCTCCCGGATCGTCCCGTCGGCCCCGGCGCGCGCCTCGAGGTGACCGCGCAGGGCGTCAAGCAGGGCGGGGCGGCGCTCGCCCGCGTGGGCGAGGGTCCAGGCGTGCGTCGGGCTGCCGCTGCGGTAGTACTCCATGCCCTCCTCGACGGTCGCGAAGCGCCACTCGAGCTGGTGGTGCTCGACCCGCACGTCCTCGAAGCCGGCTCCCAGCCGCCCGGCGGCCACCCCGGGGCGGCACCAGGTCATGTGCGGCGGTGCCGAGTCCTCGCCGGGCGCCAGGACCGCCGTCATCCGCGCCGTCATCTCCGCAAGGAACCCGCCCTCGGACCAGGCGGTCATGACGAGGAGCCCGCCGGGGCGCAGGATCCTCGCCCACTCGGCCGGGCCGCGGGACGGGTCGCAGAACATGGAGCCGAAGGAGCTGGCGACGGCGTCGGCGCTCCCGTCCGGCAGACCGGTGGCCTCGCCGGTCGCTGCGAGCCAGGTGGCGCCGTGCACGAGGGCGGCGCCGGTCTCGCGCATCCGCCGCGCGGGCTCGACGGCGGTCACCTCGAGGCCGGCTGCGAGGAGCGCGCGGGTGGTGTCGCCGTGCCCGGCCCCGATCTCGACGACGCGCGCCCCGGGGCCGACGGCGTCCAGGACCCGTCGGGCGGTGAGGCCCGAGGCGGGGCGCAGGCGCCGTGCCGTCGGGGCGTAGGGGCTCGCGGACCAGACCTCGTCGACGCTCATGGCGACACCGTATCTGAGAACGGTTCGCGATAGTAGGTCGTGGTGCCCGCCTCCCGTCCTGGTCCGAGCGCCGCGCCGACGCCGTCGGAGCCCGTCGGTACCATGGAGGCACCGAAGCCAGACCCCCAGGAGGGAACCGCATGCCCGAGCCGCTCAAGCTCATCGACCGCGTCCAGGCGATCAACTGGAACCGTCTCGTCGACGACAAGGACCTCGAGGTCTGGGACCGTCTCACCGGTAACTTCTGGCTCCCCGAGAAGGTGCCGCTGTCCAACGACGTCCAGTCCTGGGCCACCCTCAACGAGGCCGAGAAGACCATGACGACCCGCGTCTTCACGGGCCTCACCCTCCTCGACACCATCCAGGGCACCGTCGGCGCCGTCAGCCTCATCCCGGACGCCCGCACCCCTCACGAGGAGGCCGTGTACACCAACATCGCCTTCATGGAGTCGGTGCACGCCCGCTCCTACTCCTCGATCTTCTCCACGCTCATCTCGACGGCGGAGATCGACGAGGCCTTCCGCTGGTCCGAGGAGAACCAGAACCTCCAGAAGAAGGCCCAGATCGTCCTGGACTACTACCGCGGCGACGACCCGGAGAAGCGCAAGGTCGCCTCGACGATGCTGGAGTCCTTCCTCTTCTACTCCGGCTTCTACGCCCCGATGTACTGGTCGAGCCACGCCAAGCTGACCAACACCGCGGACCTCATCCGCCTCATCATCCGCGACGAGGCCGTCCACGGGTACTACATCGGCTACAAGTACCAGCTGGCCGTGCGCGAGTCCTCCGAGAAGCGCCAGCAGGAGCTCAAGGACTACACCTTCGACCTCCTCATGGAGCTCTACGACAACGAGGAGCAGTACACGGAGGACCTCTACGACGAGCTCGGCCTGACCGAGGACGTCAAGAAGTTCCTGCGCTACAACGCCAACAAGGCCCTCATGAACCTGGGCTACGAGGCGCTCTTCCCGGCCGACGCCGTCGACGTCAACCCGGCGATCCTCGCCTCGCTCTCCCCGAACGCGGACGAGAACCACGACTTCTTCTCCGGCTCCGGCTCGTCCTACGTCATGGGCACGGCCGAGGCCACCGAGGACGAGGACTGGGACTTCTGATCAGCTTGTTGGACAGCTCGCCTGTCCACAGATGAGGCGCTGACGCGCCGTCCGGTACGGATGGCGTCAGCGCCTCATGTGACGATGGACTTGCCTCCACGGCGCAACCCCCGCTCAACAGTCAGCTCTGCCGGGGAGCGCACCGAAAGGGGGTGGCTCTGGGTATGTCATCAACGAGCGGACGGCGTGACGCGCCGCGTGCGAAGGGGATGACGGGTAAGCAGAAGGCCCAGATCCGGCGGACTTCCTTGCAATGCGTTCCGCCGACGATCTGGGCCCTTGCTGCTCTGCTCAACGTCCTCGTCGGACGCTGATCAACACCCGGAAGTCCGGGGAGTTGGGCGGTAGCCGCCGCTCGACTCCCCCTCATCGTCCCACATCCCGCGCTACCGGCCAAGGATGGAGCGGGCATGGTGCGGGGCGCCGGTCGGCCCGCACCGACGAGATGCGCGACGAGGTAGGAGAGCACGTGGGAGCCCAGGAGGCGCGTCGAACGGCGGACGCCGTCGCGGAGGTCGACTCCGTCGTGGACGCCGTCGCGCCGCTCGCCCCGGAGCTCCCCGACCCGCGACCCGCCGGCACCGCCGCCGACTCCGCCCTCGACGTCCCCGACCAGCGCACCCGCCCGCGTCCCGACGCCCGCCTGGAGTACCGCGACCCGACCACCAAGATGGTCGCCCCCGGCGCTCGCGCCTGGGACCTCGACGACGTCCTCGACGCCCTCTTCTTCGCCGTCGCCGCCGCGGCGACCTGCTGGTTCGCCGTCCTGCTCGTCGCCGGCGGCCTCCACCTCGACTGGGGCACCGGCCTCCGCCTCCTCCTCTTCTGGGCGGTCCTCGCCTACCTCGCCCTGCCGCGCCTCCACCAGGTCCTCACCTGGCTCTACGTCCCCGACTACTTCATCGGCCGCACCCGCACCGGCGACGGGCTCCTCGGCGATCCCGTCAACCTCGGCGCCTGGGGGAGCGAGGAGGCCCTCCACACCGCCATGACGAGCGCCGGCTGGGTCCGCTCCGACCCCGTCACCCTGCGCAGCAGCGCCCGCCTCATCGGCGCCTGGGCGCGGCGCCGCCCCTACCCGTCGGCTCCCGTCTCCACGCTCACGCTCTTCGGCCGCCGCCAGGACGTCGCCTACGTCAAGGAGGTCGACGGCAATCCCTCGCAGCGCCACCACGTGCGCTTCTGGCGGGTCCCGGAGGGCTGGCTCCTGCCCGGGGGCGCGAGCGTCGACTGGCTCGCCGCCGGCAGCTACGACCGCGCCGTCGGCCTGTCGTCGCTGACCTTCCAGGTCACCCACAAGATCGACACGGACATCGACCTCGAGCGCAACTACATCGTCGACGACGTCCGCTGGGCCGTGCCGACGGCCGGGCTCGAGGTCTGGCCGCGCTTCTTCACGAGCTACCACTCCACCAACGGCGGCGGGGACAAGGTCTCCACCGACGGGGCCCTGTGCGTCCTCGACCTGCGGGACGTCGACCCCGGCGACGGCGAGGACGCCCGCGCCGCCCGCGGCCGCGACGACGCCGCGCGCCACCACACGCGCCCCGGCGACCTCATCAAGGCGATGCTCCTGCTCGTGGCCCTCGTCGTCATCGACGCCGTGAGGTGGACCGCCGTCGACCTCCCCGAGCTCCTCGCCGGCGAGCCGGGATCGGTCCGCGCCGCCGTCGCGGGGCTGTCCGTCCTGCTCGTCCTCGCCGTCGCCCTGCTCGCCGCGGCGGCCTGGCGAGGGCACCCGCGCAGCCGCGTCGTCCTCATGGGCGTCCTCGCGATCGGTGCGCTCGCGGACCTCGCCCAGGTGACCGCCGTCGGCGTGGACTCCGCGGGCGGGCTGCTCCTCACGACGGCGCTGCAGGTCCTCGCGCTCCTGGCCCTCACCTCGCGCGACGTCCACCAGTGGGAGCGCGCTCGCAAGGGGAGCAGGGTCCGGGCGCGGCGCGGCTGAGCCGGGGGCGCCGGGGCGCCCTGGGGCGGGTCAGTCGCCGACCCGTTGCCCGGACACGGCCGCACGGGTGCGCTCGAGCGCCGCCCCGAGGTCGTCGTGACGCAGCTGGGCGGTGCGGGCGAAGAGGACGTCGACGACGGCGAGCTGGGCCATGCGGCTCGCGAGCGCTGCGGCCCGCAGCTCCGTCTCGCGCGCCCGCGTCTCGAGGACGACGTCGGCGGTCCGCGCCACCGGCGAGCCGGGGTCCCCGACCACCGCGACGGTGAGGGCGCCGCGCCCGCGGGCCAGGTCCATGGCGCGCAGGACCTCCGTGGTGCGCCCGGAGAAGGAGAAGCCGATCGCCGTGTCGCCCTCGCCGAGGAGGGCGGCGTGGACCAGCTGGACGTGCGTGTCCGCGCTGAACTGGCAGGGGACCCCGATCCGCTGCAGCTTCTGGGAGAGGTCCTGGGCCACGAGCCCCGAGGCCCCCACCCCGAGGGTCGTGACGGGGGACCGGCCGGCCACGCGCGCGGCCAGCCGGTCGAGCGCCTCGAGGTCGAGGCCGGCCACCGTCTGCTCGATGGAGCGCGCCTCGTGGAAGGCGATCTTCGCGGCGAGGTCCTCGAGGGAGTCCCCGGCGTCGATCTGGCCCTGGGCGACGCCGGCTCGCTCGTGCTCGAGGCTGGAGCGGGACAGGTCGCGGGCCAGGGCGAGCCGCAGGTCCGGCAGGCCCCGGTAGCCCAGGGATCGGGCGAAGCGGACGACGCTGGCCTGGGAGACGCCGGCCTGCCGCGCGAGGGAGGCGGCGGTGGCGGACAGGACCCCCTCGGGCTGCTCGAGGAGGGTCGCGGCGAGGGCGTCCTCGGTGGAGGACATGCCGGGACGTGCGCGGCGAATGCGCTCGATGACGCCGGCGGACTCGGCTCCAGGACCGGTGCTCACGGGTCCTCCCTTCTCGTCCCTGACGCGGGGCGGGACCAGGATGCGCGTCGTCACGCGGGGGTGACTCGCGGGACGCGCCGATGAAACAACGTTCCACATACTAGTGAACAGATGTAGTCTTGTGTCACCCCAAGGGCAACGACGCCGAGAGGAAACAGGATGGCCGATCCCACCAGCGATCCCGCAGCCGCACCGGCCGGCGACGCCGACTCCGTCGCCCGGCTCCACCTGAGCACCACCGAGCAGCGCAACCCCGCCTCCGCCGACCTCGACCGCATGAGCGCCCTCGAGATCGTGCAGGTCATGAACGCCGAGGACCACAAGGTCGCCGACGCCGTCGAGCGCGCCCTCCCGCAGATCGCGCGGGCCGTCGACGCCGTCGTCGCCGGGATCCGGGCCGGGGGCCGCCTCATCTACATGGGGGCCGGCACCTCCGGACGGCTCGGCGTCCTCGACGCCGCCGAGTGCCCGCCCACCTTCCGCACCGACCCGGACCTCGTCGTCGGTCTCATCGCCGGCGGCGAGGGCGCCATGTTCCGGGCGGTCGAGGGCGCTGAGGACTTCGCCGAGCTCGGCGCGAGCGACCTCGACGAGCTCGGACTCACCGACCGCGACACCGTCGTCGGCATCGCCGCGTCCGGCCGCACCCCCTACGTCATCGGCGGCCTCGACCGCGCCCGTGAGCTCGGAGCCGCCACCGTGTCGGTCGCCTGCAACACCGGGGCGGCCGTCTCCCAGCACGCGCAGATCGCCATCGAGGTCGACAACGGGCCCGAGGTCGTCACCGGCTCCAGCCGCCTCAAGTCCGGGACCAGCCAGAAGCTGATCCTCAACATGATCTCGACCGCCGCGATGGTCCGGCTCGGCAAGGTCTACGGCAACCTCATGGTCGACGTCGCCCCCACCAACACGAAGCTCGTCGACCGCGCCGAGCGCATCGTCGTCGCCGCCACCGGCTGCTCCCGCGAGCAGGCCCGCGAGGCGCTCGCGGCCGCCGACGGCCACGCCAAGACCGCCATCGTCATGGGCGTCCGCGGCGTCGACGCCGACGCCGCCCGGGACGCCCTCGACGCCGCCGACGGCTTCGTCCGCACCGCGGTCGAGGCACCGGATGGCGGCCTCGTCGACGCCCCACCGGACGCTCCCGTCCCCACGACCTGACCAGCCCGCACCCGCCCCACCCTTCCTAAGGAGATGCCCTCCTCATGAACTACGACTCCCTCAGCCGCGAGATCCAGCGGCTCGCCGGCGGCCCTGGAAACGTCGCCTCCCACACGAACTGCATGACCCGCCTGCGACTCAACGTCGTCGACCAGGCCAAGGTCGACGTCGACGCCATCAAGTCCCTCGACGGCGTGCTCGGCGTCGTCGGCGGGGACCAGGTCCAGGTCGTCGTCGGCCCCGGCCACGCCGAGCGCCTCCGACAGGCCTACGACGCCGTCGCCGGCGACGCCGGCTCAGCCGCCCTCGACGTCAACGAGGACCCTGAGCTCTCCGGCACCGCCGCCGACGGCACGACCCGTGGGGGCTCCGCGGCCGACGAGGACCTCGCCGCCACCACCCACGCCAGGGTCAAGGCCCGCCAGACCAGCGCCGTGCAGCGCATGTTCCGCCACGTCGGCAACATCTTCATCCCGATCATCCCCGGCTTCATCGCCTGCGGCCTCGTCACCGCCATCGCGAACGTCTGGAAGATGATCGACCCGGGCATCGCCGCCAACGCCTGGTTCCTCGCCTTCGCCGGCATCGGATCCATCCTCGTGGGCGCCCTCTACTTCATCGTCGGCCACAACACCGCCAAGGAGTTCGGCGGCACACCCATCATGGGCTTCATCGCCGGCGGCGTGCCATACATGACCGCCCTCGCCGGCATCGCCGAGGTCACCGGCCCGGACGGCAAGGTGACCACCCCCGCCGTCCCGCTCACCATCCCCGTCTTCGGCCAGCTGGCGCCGGGCCTCGGCGGCATCATCGGCGTCATCATCACGGCCTGGGTGTTCACCCTCATCGAGAAGCAGGTGCGCAAGGTCGTCCCGGCCGCGCTCGACCTCTTCCTCGTGCCCGTCGTCACCCTCCTCATCGGCGCGGCCCTGTGCATCTTCATCATCATGCCGATCTCCGCCCTCCTCATGAAGGCCCTGACCTGGCTGCTCGTCGACTTCGCCCTCAAGCAGGGCGGCATCATCGGCGGCTTCATCATGTCGACCTTCTTCCTGCCGATGGTCATGCTCGGCATCCACCAGGGCCTCACCCCCATCCACGCCGAGCTCATCGCCGACCACGGCTTCACCGAGCTGCTCCCGATCCTCGCCATGGGCGGCGCCGGCCAGGTCGGCATGGCCTGCGCCCTGTGGGCCCGCACCGGCAACGACAAGCTCCGCGGAGTCATCAAGTCCGCCCTCCCGATCGGCGTCCTCGGCATCGGCGAGCCCCTCATCTACGGCGTCTCCCTGCCGCTGGTCCGGCCCTTCCTCACCGCCTGCCTCGGCGCGGGCTTCGGAGGCGCCTTCATCGCCTTCGGCATGCAGCAGGGCTCCTTCGGCGCCGGCGCGCTCGGCCTGTCGGGCCTCCTCATGATCCCCGTCATCACGGCCGGCAAGTGGTTCTGGTACGTCGGCGGCTGGGTGATCGCCGTCGTCATGGGCGCCGTCCTCACCTACGCCTTCGGGTACCGCGAGGCCGACGCCGAGCGCGTCTTCGGCGCCGGGACCGCCTCGGACATCCTCGAGGCCGAGGGCGTGCACCGCGAGGTCATCCCCGGCACCAAGCGCTGAGGGCTCCGGGGCCACGGCCCCGACCCCGCGCTCGCACCGCCGTCGGGCC
>SKEM01000410.1_pt1 | contig 14724 bp, 10 predicted proteins | sample 4826731 | NCBI WGS metagenome assembly SKEM01 (sample SAMN11008809, study PRJNA524170) | human gut metagenome | biome: Human fecal sample; material: Feces; isolation source: fecal sample from pouch patient p37 | host: Homo sapiens | place: Israel: Tel-Aviv | collected 2015-07-27
GAGTAGACCTCCGCCTCAGCCAGGGTGACGAGATCGTCAATATCCCCGGCGTCGGTTGAGTAACCGAGCTGGGTAATGCGGGTCCCCGCCTGGACCAGGCCGCGCATGAGGGACTTCTCCTTGACGATCCGCGCGTAGTAGCCGGCGTTGGCGGCGGTGGGGACGGTGGCCATGAGGCTGGCGAGGTAGGGCGCCCCGCCCACGCGCTCCAGCTCGCCGCGCTTGGCCAGCTCGTCGGCGACAATGAGGGGGTCGGCGGGCTCGGAGCGGTTGTAGACCTCCACGATGGCGTCGAAGATCGACTCGTGGGCGGGCTTGTAGAACTCGGTGCCGCGCAGGACCTCGATGACGTCGGTAATGGCCTCCTTGCTCAGGAGCATGCCGCCGAGCGTGGCCATCTCGGCCTCGAGGTCCTGGGGCGGAAGGCGGTCGAAGGCGGAGCTGTCGGTACGGACGCTTCCGTCGTCGGCGCCGCCCGAGCCGGCCTGAGCGCCCATGCCGTTGTCCATCGGCCACCTCCCGCACTGTCACGCCGGTTGGTCCCGGCTCGTCCTACTGCTCCCGACGACGGCCCGCGGCGTCAGGAAGACGCTCGCCCGCGTGGAGCGCGCGCGTGACCATAACGCCATCGGGCAGGCCCCGCAAACTCTCAAGTTCACCCGTCTTGGGGATATCCGCACCGCCGCTGTGGGAAGACCCCCAGAGCCTGGGGACAGAGGTGGGCAGGCTGTGGACACAGATGTGCGCACTGGTGGCGACTCTCCCACAGGAAGGTGACTTTGCCTTGTTATACCAGGAATCTGAGAGTTCAGGGTTCCTATAGGTTCTTCCCACGACATCACAATGTGATCTGTGGACAAGTGGGTAAACCTGTGGACAAACATCATCTTCGACTTGAGGTCCGCACCGTTTGTGACTCCCCTACAGGGTGGTCCGTTCCAGTTATCCCCAACCCCCGCCATCTCGGCCGAACATCGGCTTCATCAGGCATATCCTCAGCAAATATTCAGCCTTCTAGTACTTTCCTGGAGCTCGAATAGTTGTGTGATCCCCCAGGACAATCCCGGCGATCCGTAGCCTCGGTCACGCCCAGGCTCCACCGCCGCGACCTCACCTCAACCTCATCCTCAACCTGGCCGTGAGGACCTCCCCGGACAGTCTCCCTCCGTGCTCGGAGCCGGCACCCGGCCCCTACCCTCGAGCGCTCCGCGGTGGCGGCCACGCGCTCCTCACTGCGCGGTACCGCCCGGGGACCACCGAGGCGCTGATCCTCCGGCGCGGACCCCTGGTCCACAATGGGGCCGTGCCCAACACCAGTCACCCCGACTCCTCCGGCCTCAACCGTCAGGTCCTGTCCCTGGCCGTCCCCGCTCTGGGAGCTCTCATCGCTGAGCCGCTCTTCGTCCTCATCGACTCCGCCATGGTCGGGCACCTCGGCGCGGTCAGCCTCGCCGGCCTGTCCCTGGCCTCGCCCGTGCTCACCACCGCCGTGGGCCTCTTCGTCTTCCTGGCCTACGCGACGACGGCGAGCACCGCCCGGCTCTTCGGCGCCGGGGACCGCCGTGGGGGCCTGAGGGCCGGCGTCGACGGCGCCTGGCTCGCCGCGCTCATCGGCCTAGTCGCCGGGTGCCTCCTCCTCGTCCTGGCGCCCTGGCTCGTCCACGTCCTCGGCGCGCGCGGCGACGTCGCCTCCGCGTCCGTCGCCTACCTGCGGGCCTCCGCGCCGGGACTGCCGGGGATGCTCATCGTCTACGCGACCACCGGGACGCTGCGGGGGCTGCTCGACACCCGCACGCCCTTCGTCGTCGCGACGGGCGGCGCGCTCCTCAACGTCGTCGTCAACGCGGTCCTGCTCTACGGCGTCGGAATGGGGGTCGCCGGGTCCGGCCTGGGCACGGCGATCGCCCAGACCGCCATGGCGGTGGCCCTCACGGCGCCCGTGGTCCGCGCGGCCCGCGCCGAGGGCGTCGGCCTCGCGCCGCACCGCGACGGGCTGTCAGCCTCGCTGGGGGCGGGCACCCCGTTACTGGTCCGTACGCTCTCGCTGCGCGTCGCGATCCTCACGACCGTGTGGGCGGCGACGGCGCTCGGCGCGGTGCCGCTCGCCGCGCACCAGGTGGTCAACTCCCTGTGGAGCTTCGCGGCCTTCGCGCTGGACGCCCTGGCGATCGCGGCGCAGGCGCTCATCGGGACGGCGCTCGGTCAGGCCGACGCCGCCCACGCGGCCGACAACGCTCACGCCGCCGACGACGCCGCGGGGCCAGGCGCGGTCGCGCGGTCCGGTGGCGAGGGCACCGGGGCCACCGGGGCCACTGCGACCACCGTCGGGACGACCGACGTCCCCCGCGCTCCGACGACACCCGGCTCCGTCGAGGCGCCCCTGCCCATCGACGTCGTCCTGCGCCGCTGCCTCACCTGGGGCGTCGGCACCGGGGCGGCGATCGGGGTCCTCCTCGCCGTCCTCAGCCCGTGGCTGCCGCGGGTCTTCTCCTCCGACCCGGCGGTGACCTCGCTCGCGACGCCGGCCCTCGTCGTCGTGGCCACGGCCATGCCGCTGGCGGGCGCGGTCTACCTCTTCGACGGCGTGCTCATGGGGGCGGGCGACGGCCGCTACCTCGCCTGGGCCGGTCTGGCGAACCTCGTGCCCTACGTGCCGCTCGCGGGGGCCGTCGGGCACGGCTGGCCGGTCGACGGGCCGCACGGGCTGCTGTGGCTGTGGGGCGCCTTCGCGTGGGTGTTCATGGGGGCGCGCTGCCTCACGACGGGCCTGCGCGCCCGCAGCGACGCCTGGCGCCACTGAGCCGGCACCCCGGCCGCGGCGGTCGGACCAGTCACCGCCCAGGCGCCAGGGACCCCGGCCCCGTCGAGCTCGTACCTTGCGCTCCGAGACCACCAGCAAGGGTGTTGGTCTCGGAGCGCAAGGTGCGAGCTCGGCGCAGCGGCCGAGCACGGGCAACCGAGGGTCCGGCCCGGGACAGCGCTCCCGCGCGGGCACGCCGGCGCCCCGGCCCCCATGACGGGGACCGGGGCGCCGGCGTCAGCTGACGCCCGAAGGCGTCAGACGCTGAGCTCGTCAGCGAGCGGCGACGACGTTGACCTCGAGGGGCGCGACGACGTCCTCGTGCAGACGCACGGAGGCGCTGTGGCGGCCGGTCGACTTGATCGGGGGGACGACCTCGATCTTGCGGCGGTCGAGGGCGGGGCCGCCGGCGGCCTTGACGGCCTCGGCGAGGTCCGCGGTGGTGACGGCGCCGAAGAGCCGGCCGTTGGCGCCGGCGGTCGCGGTGACCGTGACGACGTTCTCCTGCAGCCAGGCGCGACCCGTCTGGGCCTGCTCGAGGGAGGCGATGGAGCGCTTGCGACGAGCCTCGGCCATCTGGTCGATCTGCTTCTGGGCGCCCTTGGTCCACGGGGTGGCCAGGCCGCGGGGGACGAGGTAGTTACGGGCGTAGCCGTCCTTGACCTCGATGACCTCGCCGGTGGTGCCGAGGTTGGAGACGTCGTGCGTGAGGATGAGCTTGGTGGTCATGTCTCGGGCCTCCGATCAGCGAGCAGAGCTCGAGTAGGGCAGCAGAGCCATCTCGCGGGCGTTCTTCACGGCCTTGGCGATCTTGCGCTGCTCCTGGACGGAGACGCCGGTGACGCGGCGGGCGCGGATCTTGCCGCGGTCGGAGATGAACTTCCGCAGCGTGGCGGTGTCCTTGTAGTCGATGGTGCCGACCTTGATGGCCTTGACCGGGCCGACCTTCTTCTTCGGCTTACGAAGCTGAGGCTTCGCCATGGTGGTACTCCTTGCTTCGAGCGCCCTGGGCGCTCATACGAGATTGGTGGGGGTGCGCCGCGCACCGGCTCGCGCCGGGTGCTGCGCTGTGGGAACGGGTCCTGCCGTGGGTCTGCCGGCCGACGACGTCGGACCGGAGGATCAGAACGGGGGCTCGTCGCCGAAGGACGTCGAGCCGCCAGTGGCCCACGGGTCGTCAGCAGCGCCGCCCTGCGGGGCGTTGTAGCTGCCCTGCTGGCCTCCGCCGTTGTTACCGGGGTAACCGCCTCCGTTGCCGCCGTTGTAGCCGCCTCCGTTGCCGGAGAAGCCACCGCCGTTGCCGCCGCCGAAGCCGCCCTGGCCGCCACCCGAGGTGCGGGTGACCTGCGCCTTGGCGCGGCGGAGGGACGGGCCGATCTCGTCGACCTGCATCTCGACGACCGTGCGGTTCTCGCCCTCGCGGGTCTGGTAGGACCGCTGCTGGAGACGACCCTGCGCGATGACGCGCATGCCCTTCGTGAGGGACTCGGCCACGTTCTCCGCCGCGTCGCGCCAGATCGAGCAGCGCATGAACAGCGTCTCCGCGTCCTGCCACTCGTTGGTCTGGCGGTTGAACGTGCGGGGGGTCGAGGCGATCGTGAAGGAGGCGACGGCCGCACCGGAGGGCGTGAAGCGCATCTCCGGGTCAGCGGTGAGGTTCCCGATGATCGTGATGACGGTGTCTCCGGCCATGCTTCTCTCCGTTCCCTGGTGAGTGAGGCTCAGGCCTCGGGGCGCAGCAGCTTGGTGCGCAGGACGGTCTCGTTGAGGCCGAGCTGGCGGTCGAGCTCCTGGGCGATCGCAGGCGTGGTGGTCATGTCGACGACGATGTAGAAGCCCTCGGACTTCTTCTTGATGTCGTACGCAAGACGGCGCTTGCCCCAGACGTCGACCTTGTCGACGGTGCCCCCGTTGCTGGGGACGACCTGCAGCAGCTTCTCGAGGGACGCAGCGACGGTGCGCTCGTCGGTCTCGGGCTCGAGGATGATCATGATCTCGTAGTGACGCATGCTTGGTACCCACCTCCTCTGGACTATGGCGGTCACGGTCTCTCCGTGACAGGAGGGTGATGCGTTCGGCGCGTCGGAGCGGGCGGGTGCCCGACGGCGCAGCCAGGTCACGACCCTACCGGAGAGCGGCGGGCCCCGGAAGGCCGGGGCCTCCGGCACCGCGTGCGGTGCGACACGTGTCCGCTCCCGCGGTGCCCGGTCCGCTGGTCCGCACGTGCTCAGGACGCGGTGCGCCTCCCGTCGACGACGACGGGCGGGCCCGGGGCCTCCTGGTCCCGGGCCCGCCCGTGGGCGCAACGGCGGCGAGCCGTGGTGGCGCCGTCGATCAGCCTCCGGCGCCCCTCGTCGTCGGCGCGGCGGGTTGCATGCCCGTACCCGCCGTCGCCTGCCCGGAGTTCGGGTTGTCGATGGAGCCGCCGTCGCCGGCGGTGGCCCGCGGGTCGGCGGCGTCCTGAGTCGCCTGCTCCTCCTGCGTGGGCTCCTGGGTCGGCTCCTCGGTGGGCTCGGTCGTGGCCTCCGGGGTCTCGACGGCGTCCTGCGTCGGCAGGGTCGTCTCCTCCTCGACGGCCTGGGTCTTGCCGTAGAGGCCGCCGGGCGTCCAGGAGCCGTCCGTGCGCTCCGGGAAGTACTCGACGGGCAGGTCGGCCAGCGCCGTCTGCATGTACTCCGTGAAGATCTCGGCGGGGTACGTCGAGCCGGTGATCTCGCTGTAGTAGCCCCACGGGGTGATCGACTCCTCGGAGCCGTCCGCGCCGGTCTGGAACAGGGAGACCGCCGTGGCGATCTGCGGCGTGTAGCCGGCGAACTGCGCCGACTTGTTGTCAGAGGACGACCCGGTCTTCGCGGCGACCGGGCGCCCCAGGGCGAGCGCCTTGGTGCCGGAGCCCGAGTTGACGACCTGCTGCATGGCGTAGGTGGCGTCCGCCATGACGCCGTCGTCGAAGACCTTGTCGCCGGAGGTGTCGCCCGTGTAGGCGACGGCGCCGTCGGCGGTCGTCACCTGGGAGACGATGTGGAGGGTGCGGCGCGTGCCCTGGCCGGCGAAGGTCGTGTAGGCCGTGGCGATGTCGATGGTGTGCGGCGAGGCCGAGCCGAGGACGTTCTGCGTGTACTCGTCGAGGCCCGCGGTGCCCTCCGGGTACCCGGCGCGCACGGCCACCTCGTTGGTCACCTTCGGGCCGAGGTCCTTGTTGAGCTGCAGGTAGACCGTGTTGATCGAGTAGGTGGTCGCCTTGATGAGGTTGCACCAGCCGTAGGAGACGTTCTCGTAGTTGTGGAAGGACGTGCCCTCGATCGTCATCGGGGAGGTCCCGTAGTAGCCGTTGGCGAGGGTGTCGCCGTTCTCGAGAGCGGCCACGAGCGCGAAGGGCTTGAAGGTCGAGCCGGCCTGCGCGACCGCGTCGGTGGCGGTGTTGACCTGGTTCTTGAGGTAGTCCTCGCCGCCGTAGAGGGCGAGGATCCCGCCGGTGGAGACGTCGACGGAGACGAGGGACTTCCGCAGGTTCGAGGAGGCCCCCTCGGGGAGGTCGTTGACCGCGGCGACGGCCGCGTCCTGGTCGGTCTTGTTGATCGTCGTGGTGATCTTGTAGCCGCCCGTGTCGACCTTCTCGTTGGAGATGCCGGCGGACTTGAGCTCGTCGCGGACCATCTGCAGGAGGTAGCCGTTGGTGCCGGCGTAGGTCTCCTGCTGGGCCTCGGTGGTGGTCTCGGGGAAGGCGGCCTGGTCGTACTCGTCCTGGGTGATGTACCCGTCCTCGAGCTCGTACGTCATGACGCGCTCCCAGCGCTGCTTGGCGGCGGTGGCGTCGATGGCGGGGTCCCAGGCGCTCGGGGCGGGCAGGATGCCGGCCAGGAGCGCGGACTCGGAGACGGTGAGGTCGGTGGCGTCCTTGTTGAAGAAGGCCTTGGACGCGGCCTGGATGCCGTAGGCGCCGCGACCGAAGTAGACCGTGTTGAGGTAGGAGTCGAGGATCTCCTCCTTGCTCATCTCGCGGTCGATCTTGATGGCCATGATGGCCTGCTTGAACTTGCCGGAGTATGAGGAGGTCGTGTCGACGTAGTAGTTCTTGATGTACTGCTGCGTCAGCGTCGAGGCGCCCTGGGTGGCGCCGCCGCGCATGTTGTTGACGAAGGCGCGGATGATGCCCTTGGGGTCGACGCCGTTGTTCGAGTAGAAGGTGCGGTCCTCGGAGGCGACGACGGCGTTGCCGACGTAGTCGGGGAGCTTCGAGGTGTCGATGATGGTGCGGTCGACCTCGGCGAAGGTGCCCATCTCCGTCTTGCCGTCGGCGTAGTAGACGGTGGTGGTCTGCGCCTGGGCGAACTGGCTGGGCTGGGGGACCTTGATGACGGCGTAGGCGACGGCGAAGCCGAGGACCATGAGCGCGATGAGGCCGAGGAAGCAGCCGAGCACGAAGCGCCACGACGGCACCCAGCGGTGGATGGGGCCCTTGCCGCGGCGCGGGTAGTTGAGGTGACGGCGCCAGCCCGTGGGCTTGGCGGCGACGGCGGTGCCCGCGGCGGCGGCCTTGGCGCCGCCCTTGGAGGACTTGCCCTTCGACGCCGACTTCGCGGCCGCCTTGGAGGCGCCCTTCCCGGACGAGGACGCCCCTGAGCCCTTCGCGCCCGCGGGCGGGATCGAGGCCGGGAGGTCCTCGGAGGCGCCGGAGCCGGCGCCCCGCCTGGGGTGCGACGACGAGCGTCCGGCCTTGGCGGCGTCGGAGAGCTTCCTGCCCTTGCGGGGGCCGCCCTGGTTCGCGGAGTCTGCCACGCGATCCTCGATTCTCCTCAGTGGGCCTGGGTCGGCCACGGGGCGGATGGTCGCACCATCCATGACTGCGGCCAAGTATGGCGGGCGAGACCCGGCCCCACCACTAGGAGGCGCACCGTGCCGCGGAACTGAGGGCATGGTCTCCCCCAACGGGTGCGTTCCGGGTGGGTGCGGCGCGAGGCTCACGACCGGGATCCGCGAGCCCCCGGGGAGGGTGCTCGGAGGCGTCGGGAGGAGGACCGGACGTCGTCTGTGAGGGCGAGGAGCCATCGGGCTCGTGATCGGCGCCGTGCGCGGCCCCGTCGGCGACGCCGTCGGAGGCCCCGTCAGCACCCCCGTCGGCGGGCCCGAGCGCGGCGGGCGAGCGGTGCAGCTCGAGGGCCTCCGGTGTGACCCACGACGTAGGACGAACCGGTCGGTTGCGCGTCACACGCGACCGCTACGCTCGTGCCATGGACTCAACTGACGTTGCTGCCACGACCCCCGAGACCGACGCGCTCAACTCCGCGATCGCCCTCCGTCTCCAGCTCCTCGGCGTGGACGCGCCCGCGGACGCGGGCGACCCCGTCACCGAGAAGCTCGTCTCCCCCATCATCGCCCGCCAGCGCGAGATGGGCCGCCGCCTGGCGAACCGCCCCTGCGCGGCCGACCGCCGCATCCAGGCCTTCCTCGACTCCTACCTCGCCGAGGAGGAGGTCCACCCCCGCCTGCCCGGCGAGACCTTCGTGCTCGACCAGCCCGGTCTGTCCCGCGCCCTGTCCATCCCGATGGACGCCACCAGCTTCAAGTCCCCCTACGTGGAGAGCTACAAGATCGCCCAGGGCGTCCTCCACAACCCGCGCAACGACCGCCGCACCACCGCCGGCGTCTTCCACGTCGCCGAGGGCGGCCTACCCATCCCGGACGACAAGAAGGCCGTCCCGCGCTCCGTCTTCGCCAAGCTCCTCGACCTCGCCTTCCAGGCCCCCGACGACCTCATGACCCTCCCCTGGTCCGCGAACCAGGAGGAGCCGGCCCGCTGCTTCGTCTCCCTGCAGCTGCGCCCGATCGTCGTCCCCGCCGTCCCCGGCTACACGCCGGAGCGCCGCATGGAGCTGCGCTTCATCACCCCCGGCGGCCTCGTCTCCAACCTGGACTTCGTCGAGGGCATCTTCGGCAACGGCGGGGACCCGTACCTGCCCGAGAACGACGCCTCCCTCAACCCGGAGACCTGGACCGGCACCACCGGCTGCGTCATCCTCGCCCCGCACCTCGACCACGTCACCAAGGCCTCGCTCGGCCTGCCCCGCTGGGAGGACGCCACCGAGCGCCAGCGTCGCGACGGCATGTGCTGGAAGGACGAGTCCGAGCTCTACAACGAGGGCAAGGCCTTCAAGCTCGTCGCCCGCGACGAGCGCGGCGTCATCGTCACGATCATCGCGGACAACTACTTCGGCTACGGCAAGAAGGAGGTCAAGACCCAGATCGGGTACTCGGCCAACCTCTTCGGCTGCGTCGAGGAGGAGCACGCCGGCGGCGCGCTCGCCTACCCGCGCTACAACCTCGGCCAGGAGTACACCGACGAGCGCACCCCCGAGGGCCTCACCATCGAGCACGTCCTGCGGCGCAACCCCGGCGTCTTCGAGCTCCAGGCCGACGGCTCCGCGCGCAAGGTCGACGACCCCTCGATCGTCCTCGTCCCGGGCGGAGCCCGCTTCTCGATGCGCACCCAGACCGTGACCTGGGCCCGCACGGACGGCACCGCCGAGTCGAGCGTCCCGCTCCTGTCGGACAAGATCTACGTCCTGCCCAACGGCTACCGCGTCCACGCCAAGCACCGCGAGGAGGACGGCAGTCAGTGGCACCTCGTGGGCACCGCCCCGTGGGCCACGCAGGCGCACAAGCCCGCCACCGTCTCCGGCGGCGGCAAGTCCGAGATCTCGAAGTCGCTCCTCGACGCCTTCGTCTACGGCGAGGCCTACGTGGGCGACGTCGACGCCGACCTCGACGCCGTCGAGGCCCTCCTGGGGCGCGACTACTCCGACCGCTACAAGGACCCGGCCCGCAACGGCAAGGACCACCGCGGCATCCTCGCCGCGGACCGCTCGCTCGGCTCCGTCATCAAGCTCTTCACCCGCTCCGAGAAGTTCAACGACGAGCACAACGGGCTCATCGAGTCGATCCCTGCGCACGTCAAGGAGCTCCTCTACACGGTCAAGCGCTACTCCGAGCCCTCGTGGGGCGAGGACTGGCGCAGCCACTTCTCGGTCGCCGGCATTAACGGCCGCCAGGGCAACTCGCTGCGCCTGGACGGGGAGATCGTCAAGGTCAACATGCTCCGCGTGGGCTTCGAGGACGACGGCGCCTGGCGCCTGCTGTCGCTGCGCCCCGACTTCTCCCCGGCCGCGAAGGTCCAGACCGAGGACGACATCTCGGCCTCGATCGTCGTCCCGGCCGGCTTCCAGTCGACGAAGGGCTCGAGCGTCTCCCGCAAGTTCGTCTCCAACTGCGAGTCGCTGCTCTTCCAGCGCCCCGACGACGCGATCGTGCGCGGCTACGACAAGCAGACCGAGAAGGACATGTCCGGCACCGGCCTGTTCATCTCCAACTTCCAGCCGCTCACCCCGGCCGACGCCCGCGCCATGGTCGCCGACGCCCCGGGCCTGTCGCGCTTCACCAAGCCCATGCAGGAGGCCGTGCGCCGCGCCGCCGCCGTCGAGGACGCCGAGGACCCGTCGCAGGAGTACTACTGGGTCTCCACCGCGAACCCGCGCCTCGTGAACGGCGTCCCGACGAAGAACCCGCGCTACCTCCAGCTGCGCCCGGACATCGCCGACAGGCGCCCCGCGGCCCTCGCGGACCTCACGAGCCACCTCTTCCGCGACGTGCCGCTCACCGAGCCGGTCCGCCACAGCGTCGACGTCGTCGCCGCCGGCCGCCGCAACAACCCGCCGGAGCCGGGCGTGCCGGCCCTGTGCGCCTACAACCCGCTGCACTACATGGAGCTCCCGGAGCTCTTCATGGAGTTCATCTCCTCGATGACCGGCAAGTCCCCGTCCACGACGGGCGCCGGCAGCGAGGGCGCGCTCACGAAGTCCCCCTTCAACGCGCTGCCCCCGGTCTACGACCTCAACGCCTCGCTGCTCTCCTACGCGCTGGGCGGCTACGACGGCTGGCTGTCCTCGGCCGGCTACATCGGCCCGAAGGTCAAGGTCGCGCACGACATCTCCCTACTCATCCCGGAGATCTTCTCCCGCATGAGCGAGGAGGAGCGCGACGCGCACAACCTCATCGAGGGCGGCTACCTCGAGAAGATCGAGGACTTCGAGTACGAGGGCCGCACGGTCGAGGCCTCACGCCTGGGCTACCGCATGAACGGAGCCTTCGCGAACGCGTTCTTCGCGCGGATCTTCCTGCACCCGGACGTCGTCTTCACCGAGGAGATGCTCAAGCCGGAGCTCCAGGACCCGGCGATCTTCGCTGACTCCGTCGACGTCATCGTCAAGACCCACCAGGTGGTCGCGAAGCACTACGTCGACGACGGCTCCATCGAGTGGGCGGTCCCGCCGATCAAGGCGCTCCTGGAGATCATGTACTCCGGGAAGTCGGCTGAGGGCTGGACCCTGCAGAGCCCGGAGTTCCGCGCCCTGTTCGAGCGCGAGAACATCCTCGCCTCCGACTGGTACGCCGCCCGTGTCGACGCCAAGGTCGAGCACGACCGCAAGCTGGCCGAGGCCTCCATCAGGGCCCTCACCCGCTTCATCGAGACCGAGGGCAACGACCGGGTCGCCGCCCGCCTCGACATCGAGGGCCGTCTCGAGGCGGCTCGCGCCCGCCTCGAGGAGGTCACGACGCCGGCCTTCCGCGACAAGCTCGTCGGCACGCTCGGCCTCCAGCCGGTGCTCGCCGAGGGCGACCCGGTGGACGGCAAGTGAGCCGGTACCGCGGCTGACGTCCGGCTCGCCGGGCCCGCACGACGACGGAGCCCGTCGCCTCCCAGCGGAGGCGACGGGCTCCGTCGTGCTGCCGGACCACTGGGTGCGGCTCCGGCGTCAGCGCGGCCCCGGGCCGGGCGCGGGCACGCGGGCCGCGCGCCCGTGCCTGCTGGACGCGCGACCCGGTTCCCGGCGTCGGTTCACTCCCAGGCGGCGGTGGCGGGGTCGACGCCCTGCGCGGCGGCGTTGGCGTCGATGACCTCCTTGAGCCAGGCGGCCAGGCCCGGCTGGTGCTCGTCGTAGTGGGCGGTCCAGCGGGGGTCGGCGACGTAGCCGCGGGCGATGAGGACGTGCTTGGAGACGGTCACCTCGAACCAGCGGGACAGGTCAGCCCGGTGCGCCTCGGCGAGCTCGTTCGCCCGCTCGGAGCCCGGCTCGACGCCCTCGCGCCTGGCTGCGGCGAGGCGGGCCTCGAGGGCGGCCGTCTCCTCGCGAGCGCGTGCGAAGTCCTCCTCAGTCATGGCGCTCTTCCGGCGCTCGGACTCGGCCCACTCGTCGGTGCCGCCCCAGCGCTGCTCGGCCTCCTCCTGGTACTCGGCGTTCCAGCCGGTGCCCCAGACCTCGGCCTGCTCGGCGGGGGTGAGGTTCTTCCTGCTCATCGTGCTCTCCATCATGGTGTCGACCGCGCGGACCATCCGCTGCAGGTGAGCGATGCGCTCCTGGAGGAGCTCGCGCTGACGCGCCAGGTGCTCGGCGGCGCCGGCACCGGGCTCGTCGATGACGCGGGCGACTTGCGCTAGCGGCATCCCGGTCTCCCGGTACACGAGGACGCGGTGGATCCGGGCGACGTCGTCGGCGTCGTAGAGCCGGTAGCCGGCCCACGAGCGCGCCGACGGGGTGACGAGCCCGATCTCGTCCCAGTGGTGGAGCGTGCGCACGGAGACGCCGACGAGCCGTGCGGTCGCTCCGACCGTCAGCTCGCCGTCCTCCGGTGTCGTCGTCGCCACTCCGGGTCTCATGGGCTCAGCATCCCCCTCGTGGGCTCCCCTGGCATCTCTCACGCCCTCGAGGCTGGTGCCTCACGCCGCGTGAGGGTCAAGCGCCGGTCCGCTACGGTCCCCTCCTGACGATCTGGACCGAGAAGCCCACCCTGTACGGCGAGCTGGTGACCCTGCGCCCCATCACAGCCGCGGACGCCGGGGTCGTCGACGCGTGGCTGCGCGAGGAGCCCGAGATCGCGCTCCTCACGGGCTCGGTCCACTCGCCGGAGGAGCCGAGCCAGGACGTCCCGATCGAGCGGATGCGGGAGGTCTACGGCCAGTAGGCGGTGAGCGAGGAGCGGCTCGTCCTGGGGATCGTGGACCGTGCGAGCGGAGCCCTGATCGGCGAGGCCGTCCTCAACGACTGGGACGAGGGCAACCGGTCCTGCAACGTCCGGATCCTCATGTGCCGGGCGGGGCGCGGTCGCGGCTGGGCACGGAGGCGACCCGGCTCATCACGGACTACGGCCTGTCCGTGGGGCTGCACCGCATCTCGCTCGAGGTCTACGCCTTCAACCCGGCGGCGCGGCGGGCCTACGAGAAGGCCGGCTTCGTCGCCGAGGGGCGGCTGCGGGACGCGCTGCTCTACGACGGCGAGTGGGTCGACGCCGAGGTCATGGCGAGGGTCGCGGAGGGCTGAGGCGCTCGGCGCCCACGCCGTTCGTCACGACAGGATGTCATCTTCCTCGGGGCGCAAGGCTCAAGCCCGCCGATGCGGCGGCCTCAGGGGGCGGTCGTCCCGCCGCCGGGCACGGCCTCGACCTCCCGGGGTCGGTCGCCGAGGCGACACACCCCGGTCGCGTACCACCCGGCCACGCACCAGACGAAGAGGACGAGGCAGGCCTGGACGGGCCGCGACCACCCGACGTCGGGCAGGACCAGGACCGCCACGCCGGCGGCCACGCACTCGGCCGTGTTGAACAGGACGTCGTAGATGGAGAAGGCGCGACCCCGGTAGGCGTCGGCGGTGTCCGACTGGACGATCGTGTCGACGGCGATCTTCGCCCCCTGCACCCCGATGCCGAAGACGAGGAAGCCGGCCGTCATCGCCGCCTGGGCGTGCGTGGCCGCGACGACGAGCTGCCCGAGGGTTCCGCCGAGCAGGCACATGACGACCCAGGTCGAGGGCGCGACCCGCTCGTGGGCCAAGGGGGTGAGGACGACGGCGACGCCGTGGCCCACGACCATGGCGCCCATGAGGCTGCCGAAGATCGCCAGCCCCGTCGTCGCGTTCTCCGGGGAGGTGAGGAGGTTCCTCGCGGTGAGGATCATGGTGATGAGCTCCATGCCGTACACGAAGCGGTGCAGCGCCATGGTCGACAGAGCGAGCCCCGGGGTGCCGCGGCGGCGCAGGTAGCGGACGGCGTCGATCAGGTCCCCGGCGGTGCGAGCGAGTGCGGCGCCGAGGCCGGTGGAGAGGTCGGGGTGCTCGGGGCCGAGCTCGTCCGGGCGCAGGCGCGTGACGACGAGGGCCGCGAGCGCGTAGAGGACGGCGGCCGCGAGGAGGCTCGCGACGTCCTGGGCGTGACCGGCGGGGAGGACGAGCCGCAGGACGAAGCCGATGACCGCGCCCACCGCCGTCGCCGCCCCGCCGAGGGTGGGGACGATGGAGTTGGCGACGAGGAGGCGCTCGTGGTCGATGACCTGCGGGAGCCCGGCGGAGAGGACCGACAGGAGGAAGCGGTTGACGCCGAGCGCGACCAGGACGAGGACGTAGACCGGCAGCCCGATGCCCGCGACGGAGAGGACGAGCGCGGTGAGCGCGATGAGCCCGGCGCGCAGGAGGTTGCCCCACCACAGGGTCTGGCGCCGTCGCCACCGGTCGATGAAGGGCCCGGTGAAGGGGCCGACGACGCTGAAGGGCAGGAGCATGACGACGAGGGCGGCGGCGACGCCGGAGGCGCTCGTCATGTTCTGCGGCTGGAAGAAGAAGAGGGTGGCGAGGCCGGCCTGGACCATGCCGTCGCCGGTCTGGGAGACGAGCCGGACGCCGAGGAGGGTGCGGAAGGCCCGCACGGTCGCGAGGTCGCGGAGGTCGTCGGTCAGGCGCATGCCCTCATCGTGCCCTCCCGCCGATGGTGAGCGGATAAGTCCGGGACGCCGGTCGGCGAGGTGTCCCCCACCCGCCGGGGGGCCGTCCGGCCTCGGACCCGCAGGACGACGTCCGGGCCCCGGGCGGGGGGGGCGGGGG
>SKEM01001007.1_pt1 | contig 14610 bp, 12 predicted proteins | sample 4826731 | NCBI WGS metagenome assembly SKEM01 (sample SAMN11008809, study PRJNA524170) | human gut metagenome | biome: Human fecal sample; material: Feces; isolation source: fecal sample from pouch patient p37 | host: Homo sapiens | place: Israel: Tel-Aviv | collected 2015-07-27
GGTTGTAGATTCAATCTGTCAATGCAACACCCCTTTCAATTATCTCTTTCGGTGTTTTGAACTTCAGTGTCTTTCTCGGTCTGTTGTTTAGCTGAGCAGCAACCAGATCTAGTTCATGTTGAGTATATTGGGCAAGACATGTCTTTTTAGGAAAGTACTGCCGAATTAGCCCATTTGTGTTCTCATTTGTTCCCCGCTGCCAAGGACTCTGAGGATCGCAGAAGTAAACTTTAACGCCGGTGCTGACAGTAAATTCTAGATGTCTGAACCGCCCCGGGAATCCTGGAGACTAAACTTCCTGAGAAAGAGGTAAACAGGATGACTAAAAATACTCGTTTTTCCCCCGAAGTCCGTCAACGGGCAGTCCGTATGGTTCTGGAAAGTCAGAGCGAATATGACTCACAATGGGCGACAATTTGTTCCATTGCTCCAAAGATTGGCTGTACGCCGGAGACTCTGCGTGTCTGGGTTCGCCAGCATGAGCGGGATACCGGGGGCGGTGATGGAGGGCTCACCACCGCTGAACGTCAGCGTCTGAAAGAGCTGGAACGTGAAAATCGTGAACTGCGCCGCAGTAACGATATCCTTCGCCAGGCTTCCGCTTATTTTGCGAAGGCGGAGTTCGACCGCCTCTGGAAAAAATGATGCCACTGCTGGATAAGCTGCGTGAGCAGTACGGGGTCGGACCGCTATGCAGCGAACTGCATATTGCCCCGTCAACGTATTACCACTGTCAGCAACAGCGACATCATCCGGATAAACGCAGTGCCCGTGCGCAGCGCGATGACTGGCTGAAGAAAGAGATACAGCGCGTATACGATGAAAATCACAAGGTATACGGTGTGCGTAAAGTCTGGCGTCAGTTGTTACGGGAAGGTATCAGAGTGGCCAGATGCACTGTGGCACGTCTCATGGCGGTTATGGGACTTGCCGGTGTTCTCCGGGGTAAAAAGGTCCGTACGACCATCAGCCGGAAAGCCGTTGCCGCAGGCGACCGCGTAAACCGTCAGTTCGTGGCAGAACGACCTGACCAGCTGTGGGTGGCTGATTTTACTTACGTCAGCACATGGCGGGGCTTCGTCTATGTGGCGTTCATCATTGATGTGTTTGCCGGATACATCGTGGGGTGGCGGGTCTCATCGTCCATGGAAACGACATTCGTGCTGGATGCACTGGAGCAGGCGTTATGGGCCCGTCGACCGTCCGGCACGGTCCATCACAGTGATAAAGGTTCTCAGTATGTATCGCTGGCCTACACACAGCGGCTTAAGGAAGCCGGATTACTGGCATCAACAGGAAGTACAGGCGACTCGTATGACAACGCGATGGCGGAGAGCATCAATGGTCTTTACAAAGCGGAGGTAATACACCGTAAGAGCTGGAAAAACCGTGCAGAAGTGGAACTGGCCACACTCACGTGGGTGGACTGGTATAACAATCGACGATTGCTGGAAAGGCTGGGCCATACTCCTCCGGCAGAAGCAGAAAAAGCTTATTATGCTTCCATCGGAAACGATGATCTGGCAGCCTGAGTTCACAGATAAAACACTCTCCAGGAAACCCGGGGCGGTTCATTCCTAAAAAGACATGTCTTGCCCAATATACTCAACATGAACTAGATCTGGTTGCTGCTCAGCTAAACAACAGACCGAGAAAGACACTGAAATTCAAAACACCGAAAGAGATAATTGAAAGGGGTGTTGCATTGACAGATTGAATCTACAGTAGCCTTTTTTAATATTTCATTCTCCATTTCAATGCGTTGTAGCTTTTTCCTCAGCTTACGTATTTCGATTTGTTCTGGTGTTATCGGAGAGGCTTTTGGTGTTTTGCCCTGATGCTCATCACGCAGTTGTTTGACCCATCTTGTCATTGTGGAAAGGCCAACATCCATAGCTTTGGCGGCATCTGCCACCGTGTATTTCTGGTCAACAACCAGTTGAGCGGATTCGCGTTTAAACTCTGCGCTAAAATTTCTTTTTTTCATTGGAGCACCTGTGTTGTTCTGAGGTGAGCATATCACCTCTGTTCAGGTGGCCAAATTCAGTGTGCCACTTCAAGCCGGGAGCGGCGTCAGCCAGTCTCCCTTTACCCGCGCTTTTTCGGAAAGCCCACCCCAATGTTTTTCTCCTACACCCCAGCCGGTCAGCAGGACCTTATCCCCGGTCTGATATTCAGGATGTGAGCTGGCGGACACTGTACCGGCAAAATCAATGCCTGGCACCATTGGAAAGTGCCGGACGATAGGCCCGCGGCCCGTAATAGCCAGTGCGTCTTTGTAGTTGATAGATGAACAGTCGACATTGACCTCCACATCCCCCTGTGGCAGCTCGCTTTCAGCGATTTCAGCAATTTGGGCACTGTGGCGGTCATCCATCTTACTGATTAATAATGATTTAAACATTTTTTTTCTCGTCTTTCTGGTTTGATGTCATTGAGCTATAAAGTAGTCAATAAACAATATTGACCGATCGTCTAATAATCAACGCTGATATCCCAGTGTTTGTCAGAAAACAAGAATTGCTTTTCTTTTCATCAGGTTAAATCTATCTTTTTTGATTTATATCAAACCAGATTCGGTCTTCAATTATATAGGCATCAATGTTAGCGGTCCTACAAGATACGCAGTCGATGCTTCAGGGCGTACTGATGAAATAAAACAAGTAGGCTGAGATTAGTTGGTCTGCTCATCGCTCACAGCGGACCTTCAGCTTCGTTAGCCAAGCGCTGACATAGTTACCGATGTAGCGTGTTAATCTGTCGGGAGCATAGCCGAAATCACTTAATCCATTAGACTTCACCTAAAACTGCAAAAATTACCGTCTTTGTCACACTCACCGAGTTTAATCAAACTAACACTGTACATAGTGCGAACAAGAGCCAACCAGAAAGACTGTTCAGCATCAACAGTGAAGTTTTTCCCCGCCACTTCCCCGCAATTCCTCCGCAGTTTTCCCACTAGAGAGTTCGACACATCCCTTGCATACCAACGCTTTGATTCAAATCTCGGTAGTGCATCCAATTAGTAGAATATGTGTTTTTCGATAAATGCTCCGATCACTTTTTCGTGGATCTCAACTGAGCGTGAGAAGCAGATTGTTTACGAGCCAACCGCTTAATGTGGGTGCGTAGCGTCAGATTATTACGCTCAATGCGTTGGGTGAATATTTTGCCGGTCAGATGCTTATTCTTCGGCACCACCCGGCCATAGCTGTCCCAGTCATCGCTGGTGAGCATGCCGATGTTGAAGGGTGTAAGCAGTGCCAGTAGCTCCCGGCACGTTTGATTGGTTCGGGGACCAAAAGTGTAGGCCAGTACACCGCCTGTTTTGGTGTTGTACGCGTACCAGAGCCAGTGTAGCCGGGCTTTACTGCCAACGTAGCTCCATTGCTCATCAAGCTCGCAGATAAGCGCCACATCAGCATGGGCAACAGGCGAAGAAGTTATTTGCGTTGGCGCGAGTTTTTTAAAGTCCGGATGATGGTGTTAATACCAATTTTCAGTGTCCTGGCGGTATCGCGAACCCCGGCACCATTAAAGGCCATTTCAGTGATCATCTCTTTCATACCCGGCTTACGTGCTTGATAAGTATAAGTGAGCTGAAACACACGGTGGCAGTCACGGCAGCGAAATCTGTCACGGCCTTTAGGGTTCTGACCATGGCGGTAAACCTGAGCTGACTGACAACGGGGACAATGAATATTAACGCTGGCCATGAGATAACCTCAAAAGCCCGTATTATACATCAGATTCAACCAATTAGAGGCATCACCCTTTCCTACATTCGTAGGACTTTGATTACATATAGCAAGGGTTAATTCTTATATACATAGAATAAATTAGGAATATAATGAATTTTATCGTGACGACCTTATTTATAATTAATTTATATCGTCAGAGAAATTAGTGTCCACAACATGAAGCCTTACAAAGAGATTCTATGATTTAAAAAAAATAAGAGCCAGCTTATGCATATCGATTCGACTGAAAAAAATAATAAACAAAAGTTGGGCTTGCTTGCGCTAACATCCATTGTCGTGAGCTCGATGATCGGCAGCGGCGTTGACGGACTCCCCCAGAATATGGCGGAGAATTCTGCCGTGGGCCCGGTGGCGATAGCATGGATAGTCTGTGGTATCGGCATGTTTTTCATCTCCAGAACTTTTATCGTGCTGTCAAACATTAGACCTGATCTCCAGTCAGGAGTTTATATGTATGCCCGGGAAGGGTTCGGCCGATTTACGGCATTTAACGTCGCCTGGGGCTACTGGCTGATGACTATATTCAGCAACGTCGCCTTTGCCATTATGGTGATGGATACGCTGAATTATTTCTTACCAGGTGATTTCAAGGGAGGGAACAATATTCCTTCCGTTATCGGTGCCTCTTTGCTGATATGGGGATTCAACTTTTTAGTCCTCTCCGGTACCCGCATTGCCGGGTCGATTAACATCGTCGGCACGCTGGCCAAACTGATCCCGCTGGTGGCCTTTATTATTATTCTCATGCTGTTTATGAAGTACACCACGTTCGCAGATAACGTCTGGGGGCACAGCGCGAGTAAGGCCAGTCAGGACCTAGGCTCTATTTTCTCACAGGTAACTTCACCGCTTAGCGTGGCACTCTGGAGCTTCATCGGCGTTGAGGGGGCTGTCGCTCTTTCCGGTCGGGCCAAAAATAAACGCGACGTGGGTAAAGCCACATTCATTGGCTTCGTTGTATCACTGATTATCTGTCTGCTGGTCTCCATCCTGCCGTTTGGCGTGCTGACTCAACATGAGCTCAGCGCAATTCCAACCCCATCCACCGCCGGTATTCTGAAGATTGTTGTCGGTGAATGGGGGAAGATTATGATTATCTTGGGGGTGCTGATTTCGGTGCTTACCAGCTGGCTGGCGTGGACCATCATCTGCGCCGAACTGCCTATGGTGGCCGCGCAGAACGGCACATTCCCGAAACCGTTCAGCAAAAAAAATGTGAAGGGTTCGGCCTCGGTTTCGCTTTATATAAGCAGTGCGTTTATGCAAATCGTCGTACTTCTGGTCTACTTTTCTAACGATGCCTGGCTTGCAATGCTGGCTATCTCTACCCTGACCGTTTTACCTGCGTATTTAATGACCACGGCATACCTGTTTAAACTATGTATTAGCGGCGAGTATGCCAGCTATACCACGAATCACAGCCGCAGCGCCGCGCTGGTCAGCAGTATTATCGGCTTTGTATTCTGCCTGTTTATGTTCTACGCCAGTGAAATCAAATATCTGGCGATGGTTCCAGTGCTGCTTACGCTGGGCGTGCCCCTGTTTATCTGGGCAAGAAAAAAAGACGATCGCGCAGATAAAATATTTACGCTACGCGAACTGGCATTTTTTATTTTACTGCTGGTCCTCGACATCATTGTTTTTATTCTACTGCATTATAAAACGATACATTTTTAGTCCAGATTAATTCACAGCAAGTTAAGGTGACGATAATGTCTGTTTCTTGGGCATGACATCCTCACAGTTAAATACTATCTGAACAGTAACAGTGGAGACACCTAATGAAATTTAACCACAATCTTTTATTTATTTCCTCACAATATCTTGATGGCGACAACCCTTCGCAGCAGGTACTGGAAGAGCTTCAAACCGAACTCGCGGAACGCGGTTTTAAAATTCATATCACGCACCAGATCTCTGATGGATTAAAAATCATCGAAAAAAGCCCCCAATACAGCGGGATTGGTTTTTACTGGGAGCCAGACAATCCGACCTTTGCAGAAGAGCTACAGCACTTTATCAGCATATTCCGCAAAAGAAATGCCACGACGCCGCTGATAATTTTCTCAGAACAGAATATTACCGATCGTATCCCACTCGACGTCTTAAAAGAGGTCAGCGAATATGTTTATCTGTTCTCTGAATCCGCAGCCTTCACTGCCAATCGACTGTACTCCTTAGTCCACCGCTATGCGGATAAGCTTCTTCCTCCCTACTTTAAAACCCTTAAGGACTTTACCGAGGACGGTGACTATTACTGGGACTGCCCGGGGCATATGGGGGGAATGGCCTATCTGAAACATCCTGTTGGCATTGAGTTCATTAACTTCTTTGGCGAAAACATGATGCGCGCTGATATTGGCGTGGCTACCGCGGAGATGGGGGATTATCTGATCCACGCCGGACCGCCTAAAAAATCGGAAGAAATTGCGGCCCGACTGTTTGGCTCTGATTGGACCTTCTACGGTGTTTCCGGCTCATCGGGGTCGAACCGTATTGTGGCCCAGGCTGCGGTTGGCGCAGATGAAATTGCCATTATTGACCGAAATTGCCACAAGTCACTTAATCATGGCCTGACCTTGTCTCAGGCAAGGCCGGTTTACCTGAAACCTACCCGCAACGCGTGGGGGCTGATTGGGCCTATCCCGACCGGACGCCTGAAGAAGGCCAGTATTGATGCGCTGGTGGCAAACAGCCGACTGGCATCTGGTGCGGTCAGCCAGTCCCCGTCCTACGCCGTGGTAACCAACTGCACCTATGATGGCTTCTGTTATAACGTGAACGATGTAGTCAGACACCTGGGTGAAAGCGCACCGCGCATCCATTTTGATGAAGCATGGTATGCCTATGCGCGTTTCCATCCGCTATACCAGAGTCGCTATGCAATGGACGCGGAGGAAACGCCAAATCGTCCAACCCTATTCGCCGTACAGTCCACCCATAAAATGCTGCCCTCACTCTCCATGGCCTCAATGATTCATGTGAAGAAAAGCGATCGCGCGCCGCTTAATTTCGATGACTTTAACGATGCCTTTATGATGCACGGCACGACCTCACCCTACTACCCGATCATTGCATCAATTGATGTGGCAGTAAGCATGATGGAGGGTGAATCCGGTTATTCGCTTGTGCAGGAGTCAATTGAAGAAGCGATTGCCTTCCGTAAAGCCGTGGTCAGCGTCAAGCGCCAGCTCCAGGAGCAGGAAGGTGGTGACGCCTGGTTCTTCGATGTGCTTCAGCCAACCGAAGTGCAGGACAGCGATTCTGGGCAGCGATACAGTTTTGAAGAGGCACCCGTATCGCTGCTGAGCCACAGCGCCGACTGCTGGTCGCTGCGCTCCGGTGAGCGCTGGCACGGTTTTGCCGATGATGATCTGGTCGAAACCAACAGTATGCTCGATCCAGTAAAAGTGACCCTGACTTGTCCAGGGATCGGTCCGAAGGGAGAATACCAGAAAAACGGTATTCCGGGATATTTGCTGACCCGTTTTCTCGATGACCGTCGCATTGAAATTGCCCGTACTGGTGACTACACCGTGCTGATCCTGTTCTCCGTCGGCATCACCAAAGGCAAATGGGGAACTCTGATTGAAAGCCTGCTGGCCTTTAAAAAGCATTACGACAATGACGATCTGGCCACAGATGCTATCCCGTCGCTGAAAGCGCATTCTCCACACTACGACACGCTAACCCTCAAGGAGCTATGTCAGATAATGCATGAAAAAATGGATGAGCTGGAGCTGATGTCGCATATCAACGACGCGGTAAACACCGATCCGGAACCAGTTATGACCCCGGCAGAAGCCTATCAGAAAGTCGTACGCTACAAAACCGAGCATATCCGGCTGGATGATTTTAGCGGCAGAATTGCCGCCAGCATGCTCGTCCCATATCCCCCAGGCATTCCTGTACTGATGCCGGGCGAACGGATGCCGCAAGGTAACAAGGGCATTATTGGCTATCTGCGCGCCCTGCAGGAATTCGATAAGCAATTCCCAGGTTTTGAACATGAGATCCAGGGCGTTAACGTCGATGAAAACGGGGACTTCTGGGTCAGAGCGATTGTGGAAGAAGAACGCGATGGGCAGTCGCTACCCGGCCACATAACCTTTAAACGCCAGGTCTCTGGTATTAAAAAGGGCCGCCAGTAGGCGGGGGAAAGAACAATACCGTCGGATCGCCTGCAATCCGACGGCAATATTATAGAATAGCTGAGGGAAACGTTATGGCAGAGCAATCTTCAGATGTAAAAAATAGTGACAATAGCGCCGGAGGACATAAGCTGGGGCTTATATCCCTCATCGCTATTGTCGTTAGCTCCATGCTGGGAGGCGGCGTTTTCAGTCTGCCGCAAAACACGGCGGCCTCTTCTGCACTAGGGCCAGTAATCATTGCATGGATTATTGCCGGGATCGGTATTTATTTTATCGCAAACTCCTTTCGCGTACTATCAGATCTGCGCCCGGACCTTCAGGCTGGAGTGTATATGTATGCCCAGGAAGGTTTTGGTTCCTTTATTGGCTTTAACGTCGCCTGGGGCTACTGGCTGATGACCGCATTTGGCAACGTTGCCTTTGCGGTAATTTTAATGGATGCTTTTAATCAGTTTATGCCGGGGGTTTTTACGGATGGTAATAATCTGAACTCCATTATCTGCGGCTCAGTGCTGATCTGGGGCTATAATTTTCTTGTTCTGTCCGGGACGAAAGTGGCCGGATTTGTTAACACCTTGGGAACCATCGCCAAGCTCGTCCCTCTGATCCTATTCGTATTACTGCTGGGTGTGCTGATCGATTATTCGGACCTGTTTAAAAACTTTTGGGGAGAATCACCCGCGATCCTCAGTGGCAACGGAAATGACGCCGCACCAGTATCGCTGCTGTCTCAGATTCTGGCACCGATGACCGTAACGCTCTGGGCCTTTATTGGCGTCGAGGGAGCGGTTGTTCTATCCGGACGTGCCAAAAATAAACAGGACGTAGGGAAAGCCACACTGATCGGCTTTCTGCTGGCGCTAATTATTTATATGTTAATGTCCATTCTGCCGTTCGGTGTAATGCCTCAGGCAGAACTAGCGCAGGTCAGTAACCCCTCTACCGCAGGCGTGCTCGCCCACGTTGTCGGTCAGTGGGGCGACTGGCTGATGAGCGCGGGGCTGATTATTTCTGTTCTGGCCGGCTGGCTTGCCTGGACCATGCTATGCGCTGAAATACCGATGGTAGCAGGACAGAAAGGCGCTTTCCCGCGCGCGTTTGCCCGAACGAACAGTAAACAGGCGGCCAATGTGTCACTGTGGGTTAGTAGCTTTGTGATGCAGGCGGCCATGTTACTTGTTTATTTTTCAAATAATGCTTGGACCACCATGTATAATATCAGTGCGCTGATGGTTGTTCCGGCCTATATTACCACCACGCTGTATCTGACCAGTATTTGCAGAAACGGAAAATATGATCAGTATGCAAAAAAAGGCCGCAGGCTGGCTTTGTCCAGCGGTGTTTTAGGCTCGCTATTCTGTCTGTTTATTCTTTACGCCAGCCAGATTGAGTATGTTGCATTAATTCCTATCCTGTTGACCTGTGGTCTGCCGGTCTTTATCTGGTCAAGAAAAGAAAAAAATGATGGTCAGCCGATATTTACCAAAAAAGAGCTGATTTATCTGATTATGCTGTTGCTGTGCGATATTATCGTCGTTGCCCTGTTTATTGGTGGATATTTAAAGGTATAAGTCCGAGTTAAATCTTTACTGGGCTAGTAATGCCGCCTTTTAAACAAGAAGGGCGGCAATCTTACTGAAATTAGTATGCTGCAAATCGGTAATGCTGCCAACTTACTGATTTAGTGTATGATGGTGATTTTAAGGTGCTTGCGTGGCTTCCATTTCCATCAGATGTCCTTCCTGCTCCGCTACTGAAGGCGTGGTGCGTAACGGCAAAAGCACTGCCGGACATCAGCGCTATCTCTGCTCTCATTGCCGTAAAACATGGCAACTACAGTTCACTTACACCGCCTCTCAGCCCGGTACGCACCAGAAAATCATTGATATGGCCATGAATGGCGTCGGATGTCGCGCCAGTGCACGCATTATGGGCGTTGGCCTCAACACGGTTTTACGTCACTTAAAAAACTCAGGCCGTAGTCGGTAACCTCGCGCATACAACCGGGCAGTGATGTGATTGTCTGCGCTGAAATGGACGAACAGTGGGGCTACGTCGGTGCTAAATCACGTCAGCGCTGGCTGTTTTACGCGTATGACAGGATACGGAGGACGGTTGTGGCGCACGTCTTCGGTGAACGCACTCTGGCCACACTGGAGCGTCTTCTGAGCCTGCTGTCGGCCTTTGAGGTCGTGGTATAGATGACGGATGGCTGGCCGCTGTATGAATCACGCCTGAAGGGAAAGCTGCACGTTATCAGCAAGCGTTACACTCAGCGCATTGAGCGACATAATCTGAATCTGAGACAACATCTGGCAAGGCTGGGACGGAAGTTACTGTCGTTCTCAAAATCGGTGGAGTTGCATGACAAGGTCATCGGGCATTATCTGAACATAAAACACTATCAGTAAGTTGGAGTCATTACCTCCTCCCGAACTCAAAGCTATCATACAGATAATTACTGGTTAACCCTATATAGGGCATTTTAAAGTGTTGTGATCTTACCCAGCAATAGTGGACACGCGGCTAAGTGAGTAAACTCTCAGTCAGAGGTGACTCACAAGACAAAACAGTTTCAACCAGTAAAAAAACGTAAACACCATTCGCATGAATTTCGTAGTTAAGATCTGAAGCTTGCAGAATGCATCGGTGTTACTGCCGGAGTCCGTGAACTTAGTCTGCATGAATCACCACAGCTTTACATCTGTCGCAGTAAACAGCAAAATCAGCAAACTTACTTAATTATATCGAGTGCGATTACAATCGCTGGCGATGGTACAGTTGGTGTGGCGGTCTCAGTCCGGAACAATTTGAAAATCAGAATCTCACTTAAAACGGCATCCATTTTACAAAAGATGGCCGTCTGTGTATTTATAATGAATACCTTCTACATGTTTAGAGTGCATAATCCACGACAAGGCGATATCCTAAAAATTAGCTAGCAGGCAACTTTGATGGCATAGATAATGTTTTTAGTAAAAAAGAGTTGACTGAATATAATACAGCCTCTTCCTACATAAGAAGGAATGTGCTCACAAAAAAAACCATTAGTCTGCTTCCTGTTCTTACAATAATCAGTATTATGTATTTTATTTATATAGCAAAATATGCTTGTTACACCTGTCATAATTAGGCATGGTAAAATTATTGACTGAACCCTGGGGGAGAAAGATGCACAGTGATTATTATAATATGGTTTTTGGTGAAAAATTGGCCAATATTTTATATGAAGCTAACTCTCAATTTTTTTACGAGAGAAATGTCATAGAAGAGGCAGTCAACGCTTTATTCTGTGAGCGTGAAATAATAAACAACAAGAACATAATAAAGAAGCTGATGTTCTTTTTGTCAGATGTTAATCACACCAAGAAAGATGTTGTTCAGAGCGCACTTAATATTATCATTGACATTACATCAGGTGATATTTGAGATTTTACATAAAAGATAATCTCTCAAGGAGTCTTATCTGAAAACGAAATATATAGTCCCTCTCGTTTTGTAATATCGATTGGCTTTGTTGAATCGGTTACGTACCCCGGAGCCGGTCATATTTTCAGGTAATACACACGCTTTCAGACATTTCGGCTTTCGTCATTTTGGTATCATGGGCATAGCTTCTGCTACCTGACCATCATAATCACGCAGCTTCAGTGAAGCAGTGACCACCTGTTTAACCCGGTGTATCGTTATGATCTTATCCAGCAATAATGGACACGCGGCTAAGTGAACCGCCCCGGGTTTCCTGGAGAGTGTTTTATCTGTGAACTCAGGCTGCCAGATCATCGTTTCCGATGGAAGCATAATAAGCTTTTTCTGCTTCTGCCGGTGGGATATGGCCCTGCCTTTCCAGCAATCGTCGATTGTTATACCAGTCCACCCACGTGAGTGTGGTCAGCTCATCATACTGACACGTGCATTACCCCTACCGCGATAATGCAACCGTACAATATAGGGCGTTTCCTAAACGCAGCCCTCATCACTCCAATCCAACAAGACACAGCATTTTTGATCACGAAGAAAGACAAATAATTTCCGTAAATGTTTCCGTTGTTACAAATAACAACAGTGTTTTACATTTCTTTGGCCTCAGGCCCGCGCATGTTGCCATTCGATGTCATTTTCCTGACTCGTTTCTTCTTTATGGTGTAGTGTGATCTTCACTTTATGGATGCTAACAATATGAAAAGAAAAATTATTCCCGTGCTAATCGGTTGTACGCTCTCTTTCTCTGCCCTGGCGGCACAACCTACGGCTGAGCGCTATGTCGTCAGTTTTCCAGAAGGCACGCACGTGAACTACGCCGGCGCATTTGCCAGTGCATTCCCGAACGGCCTTCCGGTTGGGATAGGTTCTGGCCTGCTGTTCACCGGTAAACAGGGCGATGCCCTGACATTCGCAACCATTACCGATCGCGGTCCGAACGCGGATTCACCGAAAGAGGGGAAAAACGAAACTAAAATTTTCGTTACGCCAGATTTCGCGCCGCTGCTGATGACGATTCGTGTACAAAACGGCAAAGCGGAGGCCATCGATCCCCGTCCTCTGCATGACGATAAAGGCGCGATCAACGGTCTGCCGCTGGCAAGCGACGTGATTGGCTCCACCAATGAAGTGGCCTTCAGCGACACGTTACATAGACTGAAGGGGGATAATCGCGGGCTGGATACGGAAGGGATCACTCCGGATGGTAAAGGAGGTTACTGGCTGTGCGATGAGTATGGCCCGTTCCTGATTAACATCGACAGTAAAGGGAAAATCCTGGCAATCCACGGTCCGCAGGCGGCGGAAGGGGAAAAAGCGATTGCGGGCGGTTTGCCAAATATCCTCAAATGGCGTCAGGCGAACCGCGGCTTTGAAGGCCTCACCCGTATGCCGGACGGGCGTATTATTGTCGCCGTGCAAAGTACGCTGGATATCGACGCTAAGAGCAAGAAAAAGGCGCTGTTTACGCGTCTGGTGAGCTTCGATCCGGCAAGCGGAAAAACCGCGATGTACGGTTATCCTATCGACAGCGCGGCCTACAGCAAAAACAGCGACGCTAAAATCGGAGACATCGTGGCGCTCGATAACCAGCACATCCTGCTGATCGAACAGGGAAGAGATAAAAACAACAGAATGCGTAACCTGATTTACGAGGTCGATCTCAATAAGGCGAGCGACCTGTCAGGCTTCGACAAGCCGGGTGAGTATCCGGAGTTTGATGATGAGAAAACCCTGTCACAGCGCGGCATTACCCTTGCGCAGAAAACGCAGGTTGTTGATCTGCGCTCCTTGGGCTGGCAGCAGGAGAAGGCTGAAGGGTTGGCGCTGATCGACAGCAAAACGCTGGCGGTGGCGAACGATAACGACTTTGGCGTGAAGGTGGCGATGCAACATCCGGTCGAGGGCAAGACATTCAAGGATTATCGGGTGAACGCGGAAGGAAAGCTGACGCTTGACGACAAGCAGGTTGAAACGACCCTCAGAGTGAAGCCACTGGAGAAACCGGAGTCTGACAGTGAACTGTGGATTGTGACGCTGCCGGAAGCGTTGAAATAAGTTTATAAGGTACGGACAGCAGTATCGCTTAGTTTTTCAAATTCATGTATGTGAACAATATTGGGGTTCCGGCGTAGACCCCCAATGAAAGCGTCACCACGTGAAAACATGCCTGCACGGTTTACACGTCATCTCATGGTGGCAGCCGGTTAACTTTCCTGCTACACCAGTGGAAAAAGGCCATAAGCAGTCCGAACAAAAGTAAGCGTACAGCGAGGGCCGTATTGACGGGGATGTGTTATTCAGCTGGCAGTGCTATGCGCCACGGAAGCAGTTCGCTGACCCGGTTGACCGGCCAGTCTGCTATGACGCCAGGCACATGGCGAAGGTAGCTTTCTGGATCCACGTCATTCAGTTTGCACGTCCCGATCAGGCTGTACAGTAGCGCTCCCCGCTCACCACCATGGCCAGAGCCGAAGAACAGGGTCTTCATCTTTTCACGCAACCAGCTTTCCAGGGATTTCAACAGCGGTTTCGTTTTTCGCTGACGTTCAGCAAGCCGCTGCTCTGCCGGCATTCCCCTTATATCCGCCTCTATGGCGTACAACTGACCGATCTGCTCTAGGGCTTCTTCCGTCAGTGCTGACGGGATGCGGACGTGCACATCGTGGATCTTTCGGCGGGCATGAGCCCAGCAGGCAGCTTCCGTTATCCCACCATTGCGATACAGCTCGTTGAACCCGGCGTACGCATCCGCTTGCAGCACACCGCTGAAGCAAGCAAGATGAGTCTGCGGATGGATGCCTTTTCTGTCCGGGCTGTAAGCGAACCACACTGCAGGTGCCAACGCTGACCCGGCATTGCGGTCATCACGAACATACGCCCACAACCGCCCGGTCTTCGTCTTCTTATTACCCGGCAGCAGTACCTGGACCGGGGTATCATCGGCATGGAGTTTGCCGTCAGTCATGACATAGCCATGAAGCGCCTCTTCCAGCGGAGACAGCAGCCGGCAGCATGCATCCACCCAGCCCGACAGCAGTGAACGGCTCAGCTCCACACCTTGCCGGCCGTATATTTCTGACTGGCAATACAGCGGGGTGTGCTCTGCATACTTCGAGGTCAGCACGCGGGCCAGCAGCCCCGGTCCGGCGATACCCCGCTCGATGGGCCGCGAAGGTGCAGGTGCCTGCACGATGGCATCGCACTGAGTACAG
>SKEM01001009.1_pt1 | contig 14546 bp, 20 predicted proteins | sample 4826731 | NCBI WGS metagenome assembly SKEM01 (sample SAMN11008809, study PRJNA524170) | human gut metagenome | biome: Human fecal sample; material: Feces; isolation source: fecal sample from pouch patient p37 | host: Homo sapiens | place: Israel: Tel-Aviv | collected 2015-07-27
TTTAACTGTTAGCTCCTGCCGAAGATCGTCACATCCGAGGAGGCTCATTGTCAAGGACAATCGGAATAGCATACGGAAAGAAGTTCTGCACCTTATAAAATTTGTCAAAAAAACTGTTGCCATTCCAATTCACGAAAAACTAATATTGTGCTAATGCGTGCGTAGATTGTTCTATGAAATATCGAAAATTATCGTGTATTCTTGAAAAGTATTAGAAATTACGAGCCATTTATATGGCCTTATCACTTACATAGGAAAGGATAATGTATCATGAAAAAAGCGCTGATTACTGGTATTACTGGTCAGGACGGTTCCTATCTGGCAGATTTCCTGCTAGAGAAGGGCTACGAAGTTCACGGTATCACTCGCCGTGCTTCTATTTCCAATACCGCTCGCATTGACCATTTGATGGGCAAGATCACCCTTCATGACGGTGACCTGTCCGACTCATCTTCTCTGATTCGTATCATCAGCATTGTTCAGCCTGATGAAATCTATAACCTCGCTGCACAGAGCCATGTTCAGGTTTCTTTTGATGTTCCTGAGTACTCCGGCGATGTTGATGCTTTGGGCGTTATGCGTATTCTGGGCCTGACGAAGAAGACTAAGATTTATCAGGCATCTACTTCTGAGCTGTATGGCAAGGTTGAAGAAGTTCCTCAGCGTGAAACCACTCCGTTTCATCCTTACAGCCCTTATGCTGTTGCAAAGCAGTATGGCTTCTGGATCACTAAGGAATATCGTGAAGCTTATGGCATGTTCGCTGTCAACGGTATTCTGTTCAACCATGAATCCGAACGTCGCGGTGAGAATTTCGTCACCCGTAAGATCACCCTCGCTGCCGGCCGCATTGCAGAAGGCCTGCAGGACCATCTGGAACTGGGCAACATGGACTCCCTGCGTGACTGGGGCTATGCAAAGGACTATGTTGAGTGCATGTGGATGATTCTCCAGCATGAGACTCCCGAGGACTTCGTGATCGCTACCGGCGAGCAGCACACTGTTCGTGACTTCACCGAGAAGGCATTCGCAGCAAATGGCATGACCATTCGTTGGGAAGGCACTGGCATTGATGAAAAGGGCTACGATGTTGAAACCGGCAAGATGCTCGTTTGTGTAAATCCACAGTGGTTCCGTCCGACTGACGTTGACAACCTGTGGGGCGACCCGACTAAGGCAAAGACCGTTCTCGGTTGGAATCCGCAGAAGACCTCTTACGAGGAACTGGTTAACATCATGGCAAAGCATGACCGTGAATTGGCAAAGCGCGAAGCTGCAATGAAGAACGCAGTCAAGTAAGCTGACATTGAATAAACATATCTGTTTCTATCTTTCCAGTCACGGCTTCGGACATATCGCGCGGAATCTGCCCATTATTATGGCAACACTCTGCCGATGCGAAGCGAAGATTACACTGGTTTGCGGCGCAAATCATCTGGATTTTGCAAAGCGCAATTTGGAGCAGGAACTGCCCAAAGAGCTGATAGACCGCGTGCGCTATCGTCCAATAAACACAGATATCGGTCTGATTAACCGTGAGGGCACCCTACTGGTGGACACGGGTAAGCTGACCGAGATCTGTGAATATTTTTTGGCAAAGGTTCCTTCTTTGGCAAAGACAGAAGCCGAATGGCTCAAGCGAGAAGCTGTCAGCGCAGTGCTTTGCGATATGCCAATCTGGGCAATGGATGCCTGCGATATGGCAGGAGTACCTTTCCTGTATGTAGGAAACTTCACTTGGACAGAGCTGTATCGCGAATTTTTACCCGAACATATTTGGAAAGAATATGCCAAGCGTTACGGTAAAATTCAGCACACCATGCTTTATGCGCTAAATAACGAAGAAATGTTGGAATTTCTCCAAAACAGCGAAAAAACACCGACTTCCGTTGTGGCGCGTCCGATTCATAACGACGAAGTGCAACGCATTAAATCACAGCATGAAAAACCGCCTGTATTTGTCGCACTCGGTATGTCCGCGCGGTTCAAACAGCCGATTGATGTCAGTCACGCGCCGTATGATTTCATTACAACGCTAGGTGTTCCGCTTGTGGGAGAAAACGTAACCGTTATTTCTAACAGCACCCCCAATACACAGGACTATATAGCGGCGGCAGATTACGTTATTACAAAGGCTGGATGGGGAACTGTTGCGGAGTGTATTCTCGCACAGCGTCCGATGGCACTGTTCGCCCGCGATACAGTTTTGGAAGATAGAACAACTATTTGTAAATTGCAAAAACTGGGTCTGGCAATTTCCGTCACACCGGAAAACCTCCACCGCGTAGAGCGGGTGATTGAGGACCTCAAACAGCTAGACACCTCAAATTTTGATACATTTTATGATGCTGCGAGCGAAATCGCAGACAAATTGATTTCTCTCATGCAATGAGAGATGCTCTAAATTTAGAAAGGAGCAAGCATTATTATGATGGAAAAAGACGCAAAAATCTACGTAGCCGGTCATCGTGGCATGGCTGGTTCCGCAATCGTGCGCGAGCTGAACCGTCAGGACTACAACAATATTATCACCCGCACCCATAAGGAGCTTGACCTGTGCCGTCAGGACGCTGTTGAAGCATTTTTCGCACAGGAAAAGCCGGATTATGTATTTCTCGCTGCTGCAAAGGTTGGCGGTATTATCGCAAACCAGAACGCTCTGGCAGACTTCATGTATGAAAACATGATTCTGGAAATGAACGTCATCAACTCCGCATGGGAGAATGGCTGTAAGAAGTTACAGTTCCTCGGTTCTTCCTGTATCTATCCGCGTATGGCACCGCAGCCGATGCCGGAAAGCTGTCTGCTGACAAGTGAGCTGGAAAAGACCAACGAGGCTTATGCACTGGCAAAGATTTCTGGCCTGAAGTACTGTGAGTTTCTAAACAAGCAGTACGGTACTGACTATATCTCTGTTATGCCTACTAACCTGTATGGACCTAACGACAACTATCATCCTACTCACAGTCATGTGCTCCCCGCTTTGATTCGTCGCTTCCATGAGGCTAAGGAAGCAGGTCTGCCTACTGTTACCTGCTGGGGTGATGGTTCTCCTCTGCGCGAATTCCTATATGTTGACGATCTGGCAAACCTGTGTGTGTTCCTGATGAATAACTATAGCGGTGACGAGACTGTTAATGCAGGTACTGGCAAGGAACTGTCTATCAAGGAACTGACCGAGATGGTAGCAAAGGTTATTGGTTACGAAGGCGAGATTCTGTGGGATACCAGCAAGCCGAACGGTACACCTCGTAAGCTGCTGGATGTTTCCAAGGCAACCAAGCTGGGATGGACATATAAGACTGAGTTGGAAGATGGCATCCGTCTGTCCTACGAGGACTTCCTGAATAACCCGATGCGTGCTGAACGCTAATTTACCGAGGTTGCTGTGATTTTTGAGGATTGCAGCAGCCTCTTTCTTATAAAAAGGAGAGATCATTATGAATATTGTTTTACTGTCTGGCGGTTCTGGTAAGCGCCTTTGGCCGCTGTCTAATGACATCCGTTCCAAGCAGTTCATTAAGATTTTCAAAACTGAAGATGGATATGAATCCATGGTTCAGCGTGTCTACCGCCAGATTAAGAAGGTAGATAACGACGCAACTGTTACGATTGCAACCTCTAAGACACAGGTTTCTGCTATCCATAACCAACTTGGTGAGGATGTGGGTGTATCTGTAGAGCCTTGTCGCCGCGATACCTTCCCGGCAATCGCATTGGCTACCGCTTATCTGGTAGATGTGATGGGCATTGATCCAGAAGAGTCCGTAGTTGTTTGCCCGGTTGACCCTTACGTAGAAGATGACTATTTTGAGGCCCTGAAATCTCTGTCCGATCAGGCTGACAAAGGCGAAGCTAATCTGGTGCTCATGGGTATTGAACCGACTTATCCTTCCGAGAAGTACGGCTACATCATTCCTGAGAGCGCAGAGCAGACTGCTTTCGTAAATACCTTCAAGGAAAAACCTTCTGAGGCTGTGGCAAAGGAATATATCGCACAGGGTGCACTGTGGAACGGTGGTGTGTTTGTCTACAAGCTGAAGTATGTCATGGAGCGTGCACATCAGCTGATTGACTTTGTAGATTATCAGGATCTGTTCAACAAATACGATACTCTGACTAAGATTTCCTTCGACTATGCCGTTGTTGAGCATGAGGACAAGATTCAGGTACAGCGTTTTGCTGGTATGTGGAAGGATCTGGGGACTTGGAATACTCTGACCGAAGGTATGGAGGAATCCATTATCGGTAAAGGTGTTATGAATGAGAATTGCGATGGCGTACACATCCTGAACGAACTGGATGTTCCTGTGTTGGCTATGGGTCTGCATGATGTGGTCATCTGTGCATCTCGGGAAGGTATTCTGGTTTCCGATAAGGAACAGTCCAGCTATATTAAGCCTTTCGTTGACAAGTTCGAGCAGCAGATCATGTTCGCAGAGAAGTCTTGGGGTAGTTATAAGGTTATGGATGTAGAAGCAGAGAGCATGACCATTAAGGTTACTCTGAATGCTAGTCACTCCATGAATTATCACAGCCACAAGAACCGTGACGAGGTGTGGGTGGTTCTGGCCGGTACTGGTAAGACCATCGTGGATGGATATGAGCAGGTTGTTAAGGCTGGCGATGTGATCACCATGAGTGCTGGCTGTCGGCATACCATTATGGCAGATACTGAGCTGAAGCTGATTGAAGTACAGCTTGGCAAGGATATCAATGTTAAAGATAAACAGAAATTTGAGTTAGAGTATTAAAAAACGGAGGAGGGCTCGTTATACAGAAACCGTTTTTATTGAAGCCTTCCGCAAAGGATTATCTGTGGGGGGGAACCGCCTGAATGATGAATTTGCAAAAGGAATTGAGATGTCTCCTCTTGCGGAAACTTGGAATGCTCTACGCACCCGGATGGACCGAGCTTTGTTGTGTCTGGTCAGAGTATCAGGGGATGACCTTGACGGAGGTGTTGCAAGAACACCCAGAGTTTCTGGGAACGCATCCGCAGACCAAAGGAGAATTGCCGATCCTGATCAAATTCATTGATGCGAAAAAGGATTTGTCTGTTCAGGTACATCCCACAGATGAATATGCAATTGAAAAAGAAAACGGGCAGCTTGGAAAGACAGAGATGTGGTATGTACTGGATGCCAGCTTAATCTATGGGCTGCAGAAAATAACAGAAGAAGCTGTGATCCGTGAAGCGATTGCTCAGGGAACTGTTGAGCGTTATCTTCAGAAGGTTCCGGTCAAAAAGAATGATGTGTTCTTTATTGAGGCGGGAACGATTCATGCGATTGGTGCGGGTGCACTAATTGCAGAAATTCAGGAAAATTCCAATCTGACTTATCGTCTCTACGATTATGACCGTGTTGACAAAAATGGTAAAAAGAGAGAACTTCATGTAGACAAAGCGCTGGAAGTAGCGAACTTGAAAGGGTTGTCAGAACCGAAACAGCCGCTTCGTGTTCTAAAATATCGTGCTGGTGTAGCTGCGGAATTGCTTTGCAGATGCAAGCATTTCGAGGTCTCTCGTATGATTGTCAACACTGAGAGAAGACAGACGGTACACTATCGTGCGGATTCAATCAGCTTCCGTGTGTTGCTGTGTGTCAATGGCTGTGGTACCGTTCGATTTGATAATGAATCGTTGGACATCTATAAGGGGGACTGCCTTTTTGTGCCGGCCGATTCTACTGAAATCAGCATTCACGGGTCGATTCAGTTTCTGGATGTGAGAGGATAATAATATGAATTATAAAGTAGAATATGAGCGTTGGCTGAATCATGCCAATGCAGATATTATAGAAGAACTGCGTTCCTATTCTGAGAAGGACATTGAGGACTCTTTCTATAAAAATTTGTCTTTCGGTACTGGTGGTCTGCGTGGTACCATCGGTGCAGGCACTAATCGCATGAACGTACACACCGTAGGTAAGGCAAGCCAAGGTCTGGCAGACTATCTGAATAAGAACTATGAAGCCGCTTCCGTGGTGGTTGGCTATGATTCCCGTATCAAATCTGATGTGTTTGCAAAGACTGCCGCAGACATCTTTGCTGCAAATGGTATTCAGGTGCACTTGTGGCCAGAACTGCTTCCTGTTCCTACAGTATCTTTTGCGACTCGTTATCTGAAGGCAGATGCCGGTGTTATGATTACGGCATCTCATAACCCTTCTAAATATAACGGCTACAAGGTATACGGTGCAGACGGCTGTCAGATTACTACCGAGGCTGCTACTGCAATTCTGGCAGAAATCGAAAAGCTGGACATCTTTGCTGATGTAAAGATGGATGGCGATGCTTCTAAGATTGCATCCATTCAGTCGGAAGTTCTGACTGCTTTCATCGAAGAAGTGAAGGGGCAGTCCGTCCTGTTTGGCGAAGAAGTGGACAAGAATGTTGCTATCGTGTATTCTCCTCTGAATGGTACCGGTCTGGTGCCTGTTACCCGCACCCTGGCAGAGATGGGATACAGCAATGTGACCGTTGTGGAAGAACAGCGTCTGCCGGACGGTAATTTCCCAACTTGTCCTTATCCGAACCCTGAAATTAAGGAAGCTATGTCTCTGGGTATGGAGTATGCCAAGAAGTACAATGCGGATCTGCTGTTGGCCACTGACCCTGACTGCGACCGTGTTGGTATCGCAGTTAAGAGCGCACATGGTGACTATGTTCTGTTGTCTGGTAATGAGACTGGTCTGCTACTTCTGGACTACATCTGTTCTCAGAGAATTAAGCATGGAAAAATGCCTGCTGACCCTGTGATGGTCAAGACCATCGTCACCATGGATTTGGGTGAACGTATCGCATCCAACTATGGTGTTCGTACCATCGATGTGCTGACCGGCTTTAAGTTTATCGGTGAGCAGATTGGTATGTTGGAAAAGGCTGGTAAGGTTGACAGCTATATCTTCGGCTTTGAGGAATCTTACGGCTATCTGTCCGGTAGCTATGTCCGTGACAAGGACGGTGTTAACGCTGCTTATCTAATCTGTGAAATGTTCTCTTACTACAAGACTCAGGGTATCAGCCTGCTGGATAAGCTGAACGAGATTTATACAAAGTATGGCTATTGTTTGAACACCCTGCATTCCTTCGAGTTTGACGGTGCGGCAGGTTTTACCAAGATGCAGGAAATTATGGTTGAATTCCACAAGGGTCTCGATATAATTGGTGGTAAGAAGGTTATTGAAACTTTAGACTACAGTAAGGGCCTGAATGGTCTGCCGAAGTCTGATGTTTTGAAGTTTATGCTGGAAGATAACTGCTCTGTTGTGGTTCGTCCTTCTGGTACTGAGCCGAAGCTGAAGACCTATATCAGCGTCAGCGCAGAGAACAAGGAAGCCGCCGAAGCTATGGAAGCTATTATGGCTGCTGAACTGGCGGAAATGTTCGAGTAAGAAAAGAAAGGAGAAATCTTGTAATGGAGGAACTGTTTTCTAACGCTTTGAAATCGGTGAAGTCAAATCGTGTGCTGTACACGGCATCGTTCTTTGCAAGATCCTCTCTTTTGTATTTGCAGGAAATTGGACAGCTGACTGCTCTGAAGGCACATACATCTAGGCGTACAGGATTGTCATCTTACCTTTGTTTCCTGGTAGAAGTTGGTTCAGGCACATTGGAGTATAAGGGGCAGAAATATACGCTTCAAGTAGGAGATATGGTGTTTATTGACTGTTTGAAGCCGTATGTCCATGAGTCATCAGAAGATGATTTGTGGACTTTGCGGTGGTGCCATTTTAATGGCATTGGTATGACGGAAGTCTACAAAAAATACCTTGAACGAGGTGGTCAACCGGTCTTTAAAACATCAAAAACAGATAAGTATGCTGACTTGCTGAGGAGCCTTCATATGGTGGCAGAGGGACAGGAGTATGTCCGGGATATGAAAATCAATGTTCTACTCAGTGAACTGCTGATGCATTTGATGGAAGATTCTTGGAATCCTGACAAAGTGCCGAATTTCTCTACAAAAAAAATGGAATTGCAGAACATAAAACAATATCTGGATGACCATTACACGGAGAAGATTACGCTGGATCAGTTGAGTGCAGAGTTTTTTATCAATAAACAGTACTTAGCTAAGATTTTTCGTGAAACTTACGGTACAACTGTTGTCGGTTATCTGAATCAGAAACGAATCACACAGGCCAAGCACTTGCTACGCTTTACAAATCTAAGTATGGAAGAGATTGCAACAAAAATTGGCATAACAGATGCAAACTATTTTTCCAGAACTTTTTTCAAGGTGGAAGGTGTTCGTCCCAGCGAATTCCGCAAGATGTGGTAATAAAAAGCCGGCGGTGTTGAGCCGCCGGTCAGTACCTGTCGTTAACCCGCATTCAAAGCTTTAATCTCAGCTTTGATTTCAGCACGAACACGATAGTAATCTTCAGTTTCGATTTCGGTATCCAGCCGAGTTGCTGTCTTTTCGCAGTCAGGACAACGCTCTGGCTGTTCGTCGGCAGGGAAGCTGTAGTGGCAGGAATCACAGGTGTAAATGTGATCGTCACGTATAATCATCACCTACCAATCCAGTGCTTAGATTTTTCATGCAATTACTATTATATCGAATTGGTGATTCCACAAAAATCCGCTTCTTGATAAATGTACGATTCAGAGTGATATATAGTACTGTACTGCCAAAGGGAATACCACAACGGCAGAAATGGATGATTCACATGGAAGAAATTATGCAGATGATTTTAGGGAACGCAAAATTCCAGCTCGGACAGGTGGTTTCGACCCCTGCTGTATTGGAAACTTTCAACCCCCTGCAGACCGCAAACGGCATTCCCGAAGCCTTGAGCAACCTTTGGTTTAGACAGGAAATTAGTATTGCGGAGATCGAGGACGCAGTTCTGGATGCCAAGAACGGCAAGGAGCTAGCAAACAGCCTCAACCGCATCAAGCTTTTCCGCAAGTTCACCCTCGACCGAGAGCTGGACGGCATGGTCAGACTGAAGGGCACGGACGTCTGGAAGAACATCAGCTACCTCAAGGTCTACACCGCCACGCCGCCTAAGAAACCGACCCCCCCAAGGTTCCAGTCGAACGGCTGGAGCCTTTTCTTCTCTCATAAATCGGCATAATGTATACAAATACAGCTCCAAATGATTGTGTAGTATATGCCTGTGGATTGACTTGATATAGTCGAGAGACTATGGCAATATACACACAACCAAAGGGGAAAATCCCAAAAACAAGGAGGAAACGCTAATGGCAATGAGCGAAAAGGCAAAGAAATATTTGAAGGAGATCAAGGGTGCAAAGACCATCCCGGAGCTGAAGGATGTGGAGATCGCAATCAAGCGAGACGGTATCCTTGCTTGGGCAGAGTTCACCAAGTTGAACGAGGCGGTGGAAGAGAAGAAGGTCGCCCTTCGCAAGAAAAAGCAGGAGACCAGCCTTCAGGAGATCCTTTTCTGGGCCTACAAAAAGGAATCAGACAAGCTGCTGAAGATGATGGACGAGGGAGCAGACAAGGATGCCATCCAGATGCAGGTCCAGCGTTACGACAGCATCGGCCAGATCATTGCAGAGGCAGACCTCGAAGATGAGTATGAGGTTTGAGAATACAGCCTGAACCACTAAGAACCAAATACCGAAAGGGACTTCTGAAACAGACAGAGGTCCCTTTCTTTTGCTCACTTTGGCGGTCAATTATGAACCAAAAACCAGTCGAATGATTGTGTACATTATGGCTTTCAAACGACTTGATAATAATCACTTTTAGAGTGATATATGTACTACAAAAAAACAAAAGACTGGAGAAAACAACAGATGAGCGAATACAGAATCATTTATATCAGCGACGAGGACGGCGGCGAGGTGGAAGGATGTGGCTACACGGCTACGATGGTTATGATGCGGTCAGAAACTTCTTGGAATTTGCCTGCGGCATCTTGAAAATCCTGCGGGTGCGATTCATCAGAAGAGTGGACTGAAATACAAGTTAGCAGATAGAGAAGAGAGTCAGGTTTCGACTTGGCTCTGTTCTCTGTCTACTGGCAGAAATACATTGAAGGGAGGTGACGACTGTGGCAACCAGAGGAAGAAAATCAACCCCGACAGCCATGAAGAAGCTGGAGGGAAATCCGGGCAATCGCCCACTCAATGCAAAAGAGTCAACGCCGGAAAAGAAGGCACCGACCTGTCCGAAGTGGCTGGAACCAGAGGCAAAGAAGGAATGGAAGCGTCTGGCAAAGCAGATGGAGGCCATCGGAATCTTGACAGATGTGGATATGGCTGCCTTTGCCGGTTAGTGCCAAGCCTACGCCCGCTGGAAGGAAGCCGAGGAATTCATTACCCAGCACGGTATCATCGTGAAAACCCTATCCGGCTATTGGCAGCAGGTACCACAGGTGTTTATTGCCCAGACCTATCTGAAAATTATGAACCGATTTTCCGAGCAGTTCGGTCTGACGCCTTCGTCCAGAAGCCGTATCATTGCCGGTGATGGCGGTGGTGTCGGAGCAGAAGATGCGATGGAGGCTCTGTTGGGAGGTGGTAGCTGATGGCAGAAACCAGACCAAAGGGCTATCCCAAATTAAAGGAATACACACCAAGCCGATTCATGCTTTCGGAATGTCACTACGACAAAGCCAGAGCGGATCGGGCGGTGAACTTTATCGGACAGCTCCGACACACCAAAGGCAAATGGGCAGGCAACCGCTTCTGGCTCTTGCCTTGGCAGGAACAGATCATCTAGTGTAATCTCGCTTAACTGTATTAACGGACGTAGCGACTTTATTAAGAGTGTTCATGGTAGGAGCATTAGTTGCAACAATGATTGATATTAAATTTTTATGGTACCAACGATTGGCGATGTGACATTGAATATGCAAAACTATATCGATATGATATTATCTAAAATCTTACTCGCTGGGATCGTCGAGGTGTTTATTGGTTGTTAGGAAAGAAAAATATGACCCAACTCGAGCGATTTTTATCGTATTACTTGTGTGTGGCTTTATCTGCATTGTGTGTGATTTCGAAATAAGGGAGAGCCAAAAATGAGTAGAAAATTGATATTGATTAGTCACGGAAAATTTTGTGAGGAATTGAAAAAAAGTACAAAAATGATTATGGGACCTCAAGAGAATATCTACACGTTACCTTTATTACCAGAAGATGGCACTGAAACATACAGACAAAAGCTCTTACTGTCATAGATTCGTTAAATGATTTTGTGGTACTATGCGATCTTTTAGGCGGTACACCTACTAATATCATTTCTAAACTGATAATGGAAGGACAACAGATTAAACTTTATGTCGGATTAATCTTCCTATGGTCATTGAATTTATCAACTCGCAAGTGATTGGTTCAGAGCCCGAGTTTGTTCGTGCAGGATGTGAAAGCATTGTATCTGTCAACTAATTAATTAGTGGAATAGTAGAAGATGAAGAGTAATAAAAAGAGAGTGGGACAATAGTCAGAAAAAAATCTGATTATTGCCCCACTTTTTTTATTGACTTTAGTCAGTTTCGTTGGCGTAGCGTACGAAACAAAAAAACGCGCGTTTCTACGCGTGGACGAAATAGCTTTAGCGATAAAAGTTTAGCACATACGAGATGGGATTGTAAGTATCACATAGTCTTTACCCCGAAGTATCGACGAAAAGTGATTTATGGAAAGTTAAGAGTAAGTATTGGCCAGATATTAAGAAAATTGTGTGAGAGGAAAGATGTTGAAATCATTGAAGCTCATGCAATGCCTGATCACATTCATATGTTAGTAAGAATACCGCCAAAGATTAGTATTTCTAGTTTTATGGGCTACTTAAAAGGACGAAGTGCAACCTTAATCCATGAAAAACATGCAAATTTGAAATATAAGTATGGGAATAAAAGCTTTTGGACCAAAGGATACTACGTGAGTACGGTTGGGTTAAATCAAAAAACAATTGAAATATATATTTGAGAACAAGAAGCAGATGATCGAATTAGAGACAGTATAAGTAAACAAGAGTATGTAGATCCATTTAAATAGTTAAAGAGAGATAGGGCTGTGAGTGGTGAGCCCTTCTAGGGCTGTTAAAAAGCCACCCGTTTTCACGGATGGATATTTACTGATTTTAAGGTACACAAAAAGCACTCATCCCTGTAGGATTAAAGTGACCAAACCCAATCAGAAAGGAAGCGAGTGCTTTATGTTTAAAAATTATACCATCAACCAAAAAATTTTACCATTAGATATGGAACAATATATTTCTGAAACAGATGTCGCTTTTGCGGTCAACGCTTTAGTCGAAGAAAAGATAAAAGTGGATTTATACGTGTCTTCAAAATTTACGAATGTGAAAGTGGTCGGTGCTGACCTGTTCGTAGTCAATGTACGAAAGCAAAAAGTGAGCGAAACCGACAAATTTTAGTGAATAATACATGGCGTTATTTCAAAGCAGAATGTAAAAAAACTTTTAGAGGAAAAAGAAGGTTCGATCTATCGGAAACGGATTTCCACTTATGAAGGAAACAAGGAGCCAAGATTGACATTGGCTTGGCACTCATGGCGTTAAATTAAGAAAATTAGGAAAATACATGGAGAGGAAAAGACGTAAAGAAGAAAAAACTATTGTCCCACTCTCTAAGACTGTAGACAAAAGCATCAGTTTCCTCTTTACTAAGAGTGTAGACTGATACTTTTGTCTATTTTTGTATAATAAAAGATATAACGACATATGCTCCCACTGCCAAGTAGCTAATTTTTTCAGATTCATTGCGACAAAAACAAGCATTGTATGCACCTGATTTTTTCCAAGCCTCGATACTTGGTGTAGCGCATTCCATGTTTTTCCTTTGCGTCTGCAAAAATGCGTTCAATCGTTTCTTTTCTTTTTTTATATTTTTCACGATTGTACACCGTATGGCGTAAATGTTCTGCTTCATCTAAGTAGTCTTCCCAAATATGTCGATGTATTTCTTTTTGGTGTTTTTGGCTTTCTGTACAATTTTTCAATAATGGACAACTTTCACAAATAAAAGATTTAGATACATATTTTTTATAGCCATCTCGAGTAGTTGTGCGAAACTGATATAAGGGAGAATGGGTCGTAGTTTTCGTTCGATTAAATACTTGACGTTCCAAGGTGTTTTGTACGCAGCATTAGCAGCTACACCATAACGTGATTTAACGCGTTCGATTTGTGGCACGAGCATTCGGCTATCATGTAGATTTCCAGGCGTAATCATGACATCTAATACAAAACCATTTTCATCACCAACGGTATGAGCAGAATAAGCAAACTGTTTTTCTCGTTCTGTTTTTACATAATAACCACTTTCTGGATCTGCGATGCTAAATTTTCTTTCGACCACCTCCTGACGAATGATTGAACCAAAAGGACGTTTGCCTTCGGCAATTCTTGCCTCATTGATTTCTTCTTCTAATTGTTTTTGGTATAAAATGGCTTCTTTATGTGCCATATCTCTTGTAAAAATACGTTTGTTCGCATTCGCTTTAATATGAGTTGAATCCATATACAAAATTTCTTCATGAATAAATCTAGCATCAACTGCTTATTCGAGAATAATGATAAATATCTGTTCAAACAAATCGGTTTCTCTGAAACGCCGTGCATAGTTTTTACCAAAAGTTGAAAAATGAGGAACTTTATCAATTAAACTAAGCCCAAGAAACCAACGATAAGCTAGGTTTGTTTCAACTTATTTAATGGTCTGACGCATCGAACAAATTCCAAATAAATATTGAATGAATACTAATTTTACTAAGACGACAGGATCAACGCTAGGGCGACCAATGGTCGAGTAAGTTGATTCAACAATGAGATAAATAAAATCAAATGACAATAATTTGTCAATTTTACGGACTAAATGATTTTTAGGAACAAGTGCATCTAGCGAAATTTTGTCTTCTTCCATTCGACTATACATTGATTATTTGGACATCATTATACATTCCTCCTCGAAATGCGAACGTTTTCTTTAATTGTAACAAAAAAACTGTAGAACAAAGAAATTTTTTTATTTGTCTACAGTTTTTTGTCATATATTTTTATTTCCGCTTCTGCTGCCTTCCTGCGTTGCGGCCTTTGTTGTTTGTACTGTTTTTTGGTTGTTTGATTTGTTTTGTTGCTTGTTTGTTGTCAGCTGGCTTTGCTGATTCTGTCACGTCTTTTCTTGGAGTAACGACTTGTTTTGGCGGGTTTTGTTTCAACTCTTCTGCCACTTGTGCTTTCAAACGCGGTTTCATTATAACGTTTGTGATGAATGTTTGCAGACAGCTGAACACACCACCGACTACCCAGTAAAGTGTAACACCGGCTGGCGCACTGATCGACATGAAGACGATCATAGCAGGAGAGACGATCAGCATCGTACGCATCGTCTTTTTCTGTTCTTCAGGAATACCGATTGTTGAAATATATCCTTGAAGCAGATAAGCGCCCCCTGCGATGGCCACAAGCACCATACTTGGTGAGCCTAGATCGATGCCGTAAAAAGATGATTCACGGATACCTTCTGTGTAGCGAGCCGTAAAATACAAGGCAGAGAAGATCGGCATTTGGATCAATAGAGGCAGACAGC
>SKEM01001011.1_pt1 | contig 14524 bp, 15 predicted proteins | sample 4826731 | NCBI WGS metagenome assembly SKEM01 (sample SAMN11008809, study PRJNA524170) | human gut metagenome | biome: Human fecal sample; material: Feces; isolation source: fecal sample from pouch patient p37 | host: Homo sapiens | place: Israel: Tel-Aviv | collected 2015-07-27
CATCCTCGGCACAGGCCGACGCCGACGGCGTCGTCCTCTGCCGAGGATGTCTGCCTCTGTTGATCGGCTCGGGAGCGCGCCGCACACGACGACGGCCCGCCGCCCCGGAGGGCGACCGGCCGTCTGCGCGAACCGGGCGCTCAGTGGCAGGGCGTGCGGCCCACGGCTGCACGGTTCGCCGATGAGTGCCCGGTCCGTGGTGCGGGGCCAGCGCTGCGCTGCGGCTCAGCCGAGCGTCTCGACGACCTGGATCGCCTGGGCGGCGCCCTGGACGGTCGCCGCGATGCGGACGGCCTCCCAGACCTGCTCGGTGGACAGGCCCTCGCCGCGGACGGTCGCGTCGTGGGCGGTGACGCAGCGCTCGCAGCCGTTGATGGTGGAGACCGCGAGGGACCAGAGCTCGAAGTCGACCTTGTCGACGCCGCCGGACGTGCCGATGATGTTCATCCGCAGGCCCATGCGCTCCTTCTCGTAGTCGCCGCCCAGGAAGTGGCGGGCGCGGTAGGCGACGTTGTTCATCGCCATGATGGAGGCGGCGCCGAGCGCGGCGGCCCGGGCCTCCTCGGACAGGTGCTCCTTGGCCTCCTCGGCGACCTGGACGAGCACGGACTCGTTGCGGGTCGCGGCGGCGGCGGCGAGGAAGGTGCCCCACTGCTGCTGCTCGGTCAGCGTCGTCGTGCGGGCGAGGCTGGAGAGGTTGAGGGAGAGGTCCTTGGCCCAGTCGGGCAGGGCGGAGCGGAGGTTCGCGATCGTCATGCGGCTCAGGCCTCCATCTCGTGAAGGGCGTCGATGGTGGCTGCGCCGGCCTTCCAGTTGCAGGCGCAGAGCTCGTCGGACTGGAGGGCGTCGAGCTGGCGCAGGACCTCCTCGGTGTTGCGGCCGACGGAGTCCGCGGTGACGGAGACCGACTGGATGGCGTTGTGCGGGTCGACGATGAAGGTGGCGCGGTCGGCCTCTCCGGTGGCGCGCTTGATGCCGAGGGCGGTCACGAGGTCCCGGTTGAGGTCGGAGGCCATGACGAAGGGGAGCTCCTGGAGCTTCTCGTGGCTGCGGCGCCAGGCGTAGTGCGTGTACTCGTTGTCGACGGAGACTCCGATGACCTCGCAGTCGCGGTCCTTGAACTCCTCGTAGAGGTCGCCGAAGGCGGCGATCTCGGTGGGGCAGACGAAGGTGAAGTCCTTCGGCCAGAAGAAGACGACGCGCCAGGTGCCCTCGGGGACGTCCTCGGAGGAGACGGTCGTGAAGTAGTCCTCGGGCTGGTCGGCCTCGACGTTCTTGAGGTTGCCGGGGATGAGGCCCGTCATCTTGTAGGCGGGGAACTGGTCGCCGATGGTGAGAACGGCCATGGTTGCCTCCTAAAGGCTCGGAAGGGGTGGTGCGGGCGCGGGTCCAGGGAGGGCGCCCGACCACGTTGTCGGGACCAACGCTAGGTCGTCCATCCAATAACAACAAGTAAGTAACAAAGTGGTTTTCCGAAGTGTACATTATTGGTAGTGGTGTCCTCGTCCGTCGACGTCGACCGGCCCGCCCGGTTCTGTCTGGTCGGTAGGAATGACGGGATCGGCCACGCACCGCCGTCGTCCCGTCACCGTCAGACGGCCGCCCGGCCCCGCCGTCGTCCCGAGGAGGAGGCCCCGTGTCCATCGCCGACCAGCTCACCGACGCCCAGCGCGAGCGCGTCGAGGGGATCCTGTCCTCCCTCACCTGGCAGGAGCACCTCAACCGGGTCCAGATCGGCTCCCTCTTCGACGCCGACGACGCCCGCGCCGCCGCGGCGAGCGGCATCGGCTCCCTCTTCTGGGCCGGCTCCGCCGAGGCCGCCGGCGAGCCGGACCCCGAGCTCACCGTCCTCGACGACCAGGCCCCCTCGGCGTCACCCTCGAGGGCGGCGACGCCGTCGCCGCCGCAGGGGACGCCGACCTCGTCGTCCTCGCCCTCCCCGAGCCCGGCCGGCTCGCCGGCGAGGTCTCCTGTTGCGCCGGCCTCCGACTGCCCGGGAACCAGGTGGCCCTCGTCCACGCCGTCGTCGCCGTGGGAGCCCCGCTGGCCGTCATCATGACCAACGGGCGCCCCCTCGTCATCGGCGACTGGTGGAGCGAGCCGAACGCCGTCCTCTCGGCCTGGCACCTGGGTGCCACCGGCCCCGAGGTCGTCGCCGACGTCCTCGCCGGCGCTCTCAACCCCTCCGGCCGCCTCCCCATGAGCTTCCCCCGCACCGAGGGTCAGCTGCCCGCCGCCCACGACGCCGCGGAGAGCACGGGCCGCCCGGTCACCCGCGGCGGCGCCGAGCGCGAGACGGTCCTGGACGCCTTCCTGGCCGGGCCGCATAACGTCGACGAGTACTTCACGAGCAGGTACCGCGACGTCGCGGAGCTCGGCCCTGAGCCGCGGGTCGGGCACGGTCTGTCCTACTCGGGCCTTGAGCACGAGGGGCCCGCCCTGTCTCAGGAGGCGATCAGCCTGGCCGAGCTCGCCGCGGGGGCGAGTGTCGGGTGGAGTCCGGGGTGTTCTACGTCAGCCTCGGCGGGTACCCCGAGACGACCCCCGCGCTCCTCGCCGTCACTGGGTGAGCGACCCCCTCAAGCGGGTGAATCACCCTCACCCCCAGAGGGGGTATGCGCCCCAGGTGCGTGGCCATCCTTGGAATTATGCGGCTTTCCTGGTGCGGGTGAGGGGGTGGGTGAGGGTGAGGGGTGAGTGACCCACCCGTGGGATGGGTGAGGGTGTCACCCGCTCGCTGGGTGAAGGTGGGGGCCCTGGCGGACCCCCGGCGGGTGCAATTCTCAATGCCCCCACACTTATAGGTGACTCTCGCTCGATCACCGTGTTTCCTAGTGGCGACACGACCGGACCACGCGGTCCGCTCCTCGAAGAACCGGGAACATGAGAGCAGGTACGCCACATGAGCACGATGACGCTGACGCAGTCCGCGGCCCCCACCCAGGTCGCGGTCCGTCGTCCCGCCACCGTCCGCCGCGAGAGCAACCTCCGTGCCGCGATCATGCCGGCCGTCTCCGGTCTCCTCCTGGTCCTCGCCGTCCTCGTCGGCGTCGGCGTCCTCTCCGCCGCCGTCGCCGTCGTCCTCGCCGGCGACTCCGCCCTCGCGACCACCGTCGTCGGCGTCGCGGGCATCGTCCTCGTCGGCGCCGGCTGCCTCGTCGCGATCCGCTCGCGCTCCTACTGAGCCTCGCGCTCACCCGTGGCGCCCGGAGCTCCGGACGCCGCCGACCCAGACTTCCGGGCCGGCTCACCCTTCTTCCTGGCTTGGGGTGAGCCGGCCCGGTGCCCTTAACGGGGCGGTGTGGAACGCCCGACCCGGAATGCCGACGACGGCGTCGGCGTTGCTCACCACGGGTGGGTGGGAACCCTGCCCTGACGCGACGGAGACAAGGAGCAGCATGAAGCTCAGTGCACTCGAGCAGATCCCCCTCTTCGAGGGGCGCACTCCCAGGGAGGGCCTCGAGCAGACGGTCCGCCTCGCCCAGGGGGTGGAGGAGCTGGGCTTCGAACGCTTCTGGGTGGCCGAGCACCACAACACGAGCGCCTTCCTCTCCAGTGCCCCCGACCTCGTCATGATGCACGTCCTGGACGCGACGAGGACGATCCGTGTCGGCTCGGGCGGCGTCATGGCGATGCACTACGGCAGCCTGCAGATGGCCGAGCGCTTCGCGACCCTCGCCACGCTCCACCCCGACCGCGTCGACATGGGCCTGGGCCGCGCCCCGGGCGGCGACATGCTCGCCTCCCACGCCCTCAATCAGAACCGTGTCATCGACCCGGACTCGATCAACACCCTCATCGACGAGACCAAGGCGCTCATGCTCGACGAGCTGCCGGTCGACCACCCCTACGCCTCCCTCGAGGTCCACCCGACGCCGGCCGTCCTGCCGCAGTTCTGGCTCCTCGGCTCCTCCGGCCAGTCGGCCGCCTGGGCCGCTCAGCACGACATGAACTACGCCTACGCCCAGTTCTTCTCGGGCCGGCAGTCCGTCGACGTCATGGACCACTACCGCTCCCACCTGCCGGAGGGGGCGACGGCGGGTCAGACCCTCTCCGCCCTGTGCGTCTCCGCCGCGTCGACCCGCGAGGAGGCCTGGGAGCAGGCCCTCGTGGCCGGGGCCTTCCGGCTCGGACTGCGCACCGGCCGCTCCGGCGGCTTCCGCTCCCCGAGCACCTTCACCCCGGAGTTCCGGGAGCAGGTGGAGCAGTACCTCACCCTGGATCCCTCGGTCATCATCGGCACCTACGACGAGGTCGCCGAGGTCGTGAGCTCCTTCGCGACGAATCATCGCACCGACGAGGTCATGCTCATCAGCTACATCGACGACGTCGAGGTCAAGGTCAACCAGTACCGCGAGCTCGCGAAGCGCCTCCGCGACTGAGGTCCTGGCAGGGGCCGTGCGTGCGTCTCTCACGGATCGACTCAACGGCGGTGATTCGGGATGCTTCGGCGTTCCGGGGCGCCGCCGTTTCAGGCCTAAGGTCCTGACTTCGGGTGCCCGGAGGGGCTTCGCAAGGAGATTTCATCGAGCCTGGCGTCCAGATCGTGACCATGCTTTGCGGATCATTGTGGCGTCAGGGTGTTTGTGCAGGTCAGGGGTTGTTTCGGGTTCATGCGGGGCCGCAATAGGGCAGCCTGGGGATAGGTAGTAACGATGAGATGTGGACTAGCCGACTCTCGTTGACGCCTCAACGAGCGCGCGATGGTGCGGTTTTCGGCCAGTTTTCGGTGCAAACAGGCATGCCAATCCTTTATTAGAACGACAGTGGAGTATCGCTGGTCGGGATCGTGGGATCTGGGTACCGTCACACGTGACTGAGGGATCACTGTGCGCCCCGCACCGTGTCCCCGCCCCTTCCACTGGCAAGGCCCCTCCCATGTCCTCCTCCGCACCCAGGCCGCTGACGGCCGCGCGGTACGACGGTGTGCCGCGGCGACTGCTCGCACTCCTGGCGGCGCTCGCCATGGTGTTCTCGACCGTCGTCGCCGGTGTCGTCGCGGCGCCGCGCGCCTCGGCCGCCGCGCTCGCCGGCCAGCTCACCAACGTCAGCGTGACGACCACGAAGACGACCGTGACCGACGGCGCCTTCATCACCTCCACGATCAACTTCTGCCTGCCGTCGACGGCCGTCGCCGGCGACACGATCACGATCACGCTGCCCTCGCAGACCCAGAAGTGGACCCGCACCTTCACGGTCAACGGCTCCAGCGCGGCTCGAGCGAACACCGTCTTCGGCGAGGGCGTCGTCGACAACAACCAGAGTCCCGCCGCCGCGACCATCACGCTCACGGGCGCGTTCTCGGACCTCGCTGGACGCGGTGACCTGTGCGTCTCGCTCGACCTGTCGGGGTACGTGACCACGACGCAGGAGGCCGGCACGGAGCTCCTCATGGACTACAAGATCGGCTCCGAGACGGTCACTCCCACCAACCCGCCGGTCATCGTCAATCCGAACCCCGCCGGCAAGGACGTTCCCCCGGTAACCCCGCAGAAGAACGGCCGATTCACGAACGACGGCGACCGCTGCCAGCAGGCGGACACGAAGGAGGGGTGTCTCGCGTGGGACATCACCGTCCCGCTCGTGGCCACCGATGAGAACGGCACGCCGAACGACCTCACCGACGACACCCCGCGGGTCGACGTGAACGGCAACCCGGTCATCGCCGACGAGATCGCCGTGACGGACACCGCCCGCTCCGCCATCTGGCAGTGGTACTGCGCCAGCACCACGAGCCGCGTCACGGTCAACACCTACAACGCCGCGGGCACCGCGCACGCGACGGGCACCCAGTACCTCACCGCCACCGGTGCCAAGGACCCGGTCACCTACCCGGGTCTCGTCAAGAGCGTCTCCTGAACGCCCGACCAGCTCTCCGTCACCTTCGACACGACGGTCCTCGACGACCGACGACGGCGACGGACGAGCGCGCCATGATCTCGCTGACCCTCACCTGGCGGGCCACCCCGGTCAACGTCACGCAGGCGCAGACCACCTACAACAACGACGTCTCGATCACGACCAACCGTGGCACCTACCAGCGTCGCACCGAGTACTCGAACACCCGCGTCGGCGGCAACATCACCGGTGACGGCATCACCGTCTCCGAGCACGACCGCGAGACCGGTGCCGAGGCGGACACCGCCGCGGACGCCATCGACCTGCCCGCCGGCACGACGTCCCGTCCGATCGTCATCCAGGTGACGAACTCCGGCACGACCTCGCTGCGCAACTTCACCGTCGCCGACTCCATCATCGAGGGGTCGGGCGAGCTGAGCGGTCTCTACTGCGACTTCTCCGCCTGGGGCGGCTCCGACCACGTCGACGCCACGACGGACGCCAACGGCGAGCTCGTCGTCTCCAGCCTCACCGCGGCCGAGGCCGCCGCGGTGGCCGCGGGCACGACGCCGGTCGCCTCGAAGTCCTTCGCCGTCGCCGTCCCGGCCGGCGAGCACTTCAGCTGCTACGCGACCGTTGAGGGCATCGTCGGCGTCCACGGCGACAACGTCACGGTCACCGCCTACGGCAACGCCAAGGTCCAGGGCGACAACCCCTTCTACGCCAAGGGCGACGAGCCCGCCTTCGCGGTCTCCAAGGTCTCCACCGACAAGACGGCCGACAACACGACGGGCCTCGTCAAGCTCGCCGGCGGCCAGACCACCCTCGACCGCTCCTACACGGTGACGGTCAAGAACACCGGCTCAGCGGACGGCACCTCGGCCCCGGTCTACGACACCCCAGCTGCCCACGACGGCTTCACCATCACGGGCGTGACGGTGAACGGTCAGCCGGCGGAGATCGCCGACGGCAGGGTCGCCCTCGCCAAGGACGGGGCCACCCTCAAGGCGAACGACGGCAAGGATGGCGGTGATGACGAGAAGACCTACACGATCGTCGTCTCCTAGGCCATCGACTACTCCGTCATCACCTCCGAGGGCTGGATGGCCCTGGGTGAGTGCGCCGCCGCCGGCTCCACCTCGGACTCCGTTTCCGACAAGGGCGTCGCCAACGTCGTCACCATGGAGGGCGACTCCGACGCCGAGCAGACCACGAACAACTGGGACTGCACCCCCGTCACCCCGCCCACCTCGTCGATCGACATCGAGAAGATCGATGAGAAGGGTAACGACGCGGACACCGCCAAGGAGACCGTCGGCCTCACCAAGACCAACGGCGTCACCGGCCTCGACGTCCCGGTGACGAACGCGGGCTCCGTGGACCTCACCAACATCGTCATCACCGACCAGCTCCTCGCCGGCTCCGGCAACGTCACCGAGCTGACTTGCGACATGACGAACTACGGCGGCAAGGTCGTCACCGACGACCTCTCTGACGGCAAGATCCGCATCGAGGGTGGCCGCGACGTCGTCCTTCCGGTCGGCAAGGTCATCGACTGCACCGCCAAGCTCTCCGGCGTCACCGCCGTGGTCCACTCCGACCGCATGTCGGTCATCGCGGACGGCATCATCATCGGCGTCGACAAGGACGGCAAGAAGACGGAGAAGCTCGTCCCGGTCAAGGACCACGACGACTACTTCGCCAAGACGACCGTCCGCCCGACGCCGAGCACTCCGGCCACCCCGGTCAAGCCCGGTACGCCGAGCAAGCCCGGTAAGCCGACGCACTCCCTGGCCCACACGGGTACGGACTCCCTCGCCGCGATCGTCCTCGCGGCCGGGGCCCTCACCGGAGGCGCCGTCCTCGTCGGCTCCCGCCGTCGCAAGGACGCCTGAGCGACCATGGCGCGCCTGAGCCGGCCCGCCGGCTGAGCGCCTGACCGACTGCCCGCCACCACCGCGGTGGCGGGCAGTCGTGCGTCCCGGGGGGGGGCGGCCTCGAGGGCCCCGGCGTCGTCGGCCTGGCCGGGCGCCCCGCGATAGCGTCGGGCCATGACCTCGACGCCCCCGCCCACCGCCACCGCCCAGCAGGCCGCCGACCTGCGCAAGGACCTCGAGGCCTCCGGCTGGGGCGTCGACACCGTCAAGCACGCCCTCGGTGAGGTCGCCGACGCGGCCCTGCGCCGCGAGATCCGCTTCCCCGCCCTCCTCGCCGTCCGCGCCGGCCTGGCCGAGGACCGCGCCGCCGGCGCCACTCCGAGCCCCATCGCGATCCTCACGGCCCTCTTCATGCTCGGCGAGCCCGTCGCCGCCGCCGAGCTCGACACCGCCCTGCGCCGCACCCGCACCCGCGACGCCGTCGCCATGGGCCTCGTCACCGCCCCGGACGACGACGGCATGGTCCGCGCGCTGGTCGACCTGCGCCCCCACGAGTCGAGCGACGCGGAGGGGGACGTGCGCTGGTGGGTCGCCTCCGACCTCGGCGAGCTCACCACCGGACGCGCCCTCGAGCCCGACCACGTCCTCGGCATCGGCGGCGCCGGCCTCACCCTCGCCGCCCTCACCCCGCGCACCCCCGTCGCCACCGCCCTCGACCTCGGCTGCGGCTGCGGCATCCAGACCCTCTACCTCCTGCGCCACGCCCAGCACGTCGTCGCCACCGACATCTCCGAGCGCGCCCTCGCCTTCACCCGGTTCAACGCGGCCCTCGCCGGTACGGAAGAGGGACGCCTCGAGCTCCTCGCCGGCTCCCTCCTCGAGCCCGTCGCCGGGCGGCGCTTCGACCTCATCGCCACCAACCCGCCCTTCGTCATCACTCCGCCCGCCGTCCGCGAGGCCGGGCTGCCGCTCATGGAGTACCGCGACGCCGGCGGCCCGGTCCTGCCGAAGCTCGTCCCCGTCCTCGGCGACCACCTCGAGCCCGACGGCACGGCCGTCATGCTCGGCAACTGGGAGCACCACCGATTCCAGGACTGGCGCGAGCGCGTCGAGTCCTGGGTCCCCGACGGACTCGACGCCTGGGTCGTCGAGCGCGAGGTCCAGGACCCCGTCGAGTACGCGACCATGTGGCTGCGCGACGGCGGTGAGACCCCCGAGCGGGACCGCGCCGGCTTCGAGGCGGTGCTGGCCGCCTGGATCGGCGACTTCGCCGCCCGCGACGTCGAGGAGATCGGCTTCGGCTACCTCATGCTCCACCGCCCCGCCGCGGGGGAGGGGCGCGAGCCGTGGCGCGTCCTTGAGGAGGTCGCCACCATGGGGGAGGGGCCGCTCGGCCCCCACGTCGCCGAGTCCATCGCCACCCGCTCGGGCCTCGCCACCATGAGCGACGACGCCGTCGCCGCCCTCTACCCGACCGTCGCCCCCGACGTCACCGAGGAGCGCCACCTTCGCCCCGGCGAGTCCGAGCCGAGCGTCATCCTCATCCGCCAGGGCGGCGCCTTCGGCCGATCCGTCCAGGCGGACACCGCGCTCGCGGCCCTCATCGAGGTGGCGGACGGCGAGCTCACCGTCCGCCAGATCGCGACCGCTGTCGCCGCGCTCACCGGCGGCGACGCCGAGGCGCTCACCGTCGACATGGTGGCCGCGACGCGCGGTCTCGTGGCGGACGGCTTCCTGACGCTCGCCACCGACGAGTAGGGGATCGGGTCGCGCGAGCGGTCTGTGGACGTCACCCCTACGTCCCATCCATGCAACCTCGGCGCTTCGTGGATGCTCGCTGTGAGAACGGCGTCGCGTTGTTGCGGAGCCGTTACCAACGTGGGTGAATCCACGAAGTTGAGGGTTCTGTGGTCTGCGGCGTTATTGGGACCGCGGGGTAGGGTTATCGGGCTCATCCCAATCGGGGGTGTAGGAGTTGGGGTCTGAAGCCGCCGGTCTCGAGCAGGCTTCGGGCGATGTAGTTGGTCAGGTTGCGGAACCCGAGTGCGGAGCCGCGCAGGTGTTCGAGCCGTCCGTTGAGCGCCTCGGTCGGCCCGTTGCTGGTGCCGGGTCGTTCGAAGTAGGCGAGCACGTCAGCGGCTCGCTTCTTCAGGGTCCGGCCCAGGGTGGTGAGCTCGGTGAGCACCTTGGGGACGCCGGCGCTGAGGCCGGTGATCAGCTTCTCCATGAGCTCGCGGCCACGTTGCCGGTCCTCGTGGCGATAGGCGGCGATCATGCGCTGGTAGACACCCCAGGTCGCCTCGACCTCGACGTGAGCGTCATCAACGAACAGCGCGCGTAGCCTGTCGCTCTGCTTGTCGGTGAGCAGGTCCGCGCCGGTGTGCAGCGTGCGCCGCGACTTGTAGAGCGGGTCGTCCCTGAACCCACGGTGCCCGTGGATCGCGAGTTGGACCCGGCGCCGGCACCTGTCGAGGGCGTCACCGGCCAGGCGCACGACGTGGAAGGGATCCATCACCGTGACCGCGTCCGGGATCTCCTCTGCAGCGGCGGTCTTGAACCCGGTGAAGCCGTCCATCGCGACCACCTCGACCGCGTCACGGAAGGCGTCGTCGCGGTCGGCGAGCCAGGTCTTGAACGCCGCCTTCGACCGGCCCTCGACCATGTCCAGCAGCCTTGCTGGGCCGGCGCCATCGCGGACCGGGGTGAGGTCGATGATCACTGTGACGTACTTGTCGCCACGCCTGGTGTGGCGCCAGACGTGCTCATCGACGCCAATGACCTTCACGCCCTCAAACCGCGTGGGGTCGTTGATCAGCAGCCGCTTGCCTTCAGCCAGGACCGCGTTGTTGGCGGTGTCCCACGCGACCCCGAGTCCCTCGGCGACACGGGCGACGGTGAGGTGTGCGACCACGATCCCTTCCAGCGCCCACCGCAGCCCGGTGCGCGAGAGCTTCGCGCGTGGCTCCGCCGCGGCGCTGGTGTCTTGGCGCCACACGTGTCCGCAGTCGGCACAGCGGTAGCGGCGCACTACAACTTCCAGCACGGTCGGTCGCCAGCCCAGCGGCTCGTGGGCCAACCGCCGGATCACGGTGTCACGAGCAGCGCCTTCGCTGCCGCACCGTCGGCACCACTGATCTGGTTCCACCACGCGGCACGCGAGGACCGCACGATCCGGTTCAAGTCGTTGTCCGGTCACGCTCAGACCGAGGCCGTCGAGTCGAGCGAAGGCGGTCAGGTCAGGGCGGCCGAAGCCGGCCGGCGGGGTAGCGTCGGACACGTCGAGGTCTTTCGGATGGATGGCGTAGGAACCTCCATCGTCGGGAGACCTCGACGTCTATCTGCGGACCGACGCGCCCGGCCGACCTACACCCTCATCTGAGAAGACCCGGTTTTCTCACCAGAACTGACCGTGGATCATCGGCGTTGATGCTGTGGCAAGGGGTGATGGTCGACTCGGGTGGGTGCATGCGGGTCGGGTGGTGCAGGATCGGTTTCTGCCAAGACTCCGTCCCTGTAACAGAACTGAGCCCGCATGCTGTCCTATCGTGGAGCCTGTCAAGGTTTTTGTGTAAGTGGGGTTGTCAGAGGTAGGGGTTGATGCGGTCGGGGTAGGCGGCGGTGAGCTGGGCGAGGGCCTGCTTCCAGCCGTTGGTGACCTGTCCTTGCACGAGGCGGCCCTTGGCCTTCCTCTTGTCCGCGGGCGTGCCGGTCTCCTTGGCCCTCTCAGCGGCGCGACGGTCCTCGATGTTGCAGACCTGCCGGCCACAACAGCTTCACGGCTGCGGCGTCACAGGGGAAGTGTCCGCGGTTCTTGGTGACCTTGCGCAGCTGGTAGCTCGTGCGAGCTCGATCGAGTTGGTCGAGGGGGCACCTCCCACGGGCGTGGGAGAGGAGATGACGCGCCGCAGGGCCGGAGGGAGGGCCAGGAACGGCGTGAACCGCTCCCACGCCCGCTCCCACACCCCGACCGTGTCGGGGTAGCGGGTCCCCAGCGGTGAGGCCGCGAACTGGGCCAGGGCCGCCGCGGCGGCATCGGCGCTGGAGGCGGTGTAGACGGGCTTGAGGGCGGCTGCGACCTTCCTTGCGGTCCCCGTAGGACACGAACCCCCGTCGAGGAGCGGATCAGGTGCACCACGCAGGTCTGCACCATCGAGTCGGGCCACGTCGCCTCGACCGCTTCGGCAAGGCCCGTCAGCCCGTCGCATGCCCCCGCGCGCTGCGCTCCGTGCGGGAGGTGCCCCCTCTACGATCAGGACGTCCTGGATGCCGCGGCCCCGAGCCCGGGCGCACACGCCCCGCCCTTCAAGGAGGCGCCCCCTCGGCCTGCACCCAGATCCTTAAGGCACGTGCTTAACGCCCTCCATGTCGACCCCGACGGCGATGTGGGCCGCCCTGTTGGACACGCGCCCCTGGTCACGGATCTTGACGCGGATCGCGTCGAGGTAGATCACCGGGTAGAACTCCTCCAACGGCCGCCTCTGCCACTCCAGGACGGCGTCAGCGACCGCGTCGGTGATGTTGCTGATCGTCCCGGCCGACAGCCCCCGCCCCGAGGGTGGACTCCAGGTGGTGGCCGGTGCTCGCGCACGCATCAATCCCCGCCGGCGTACCAGGCATGGTGACTCACGCCTGTCCAGGCCGCCCCGTGCCCCGGCTGCCCCCTTTGCGCACCAGACGGGGCGTGAAGGTGCCGGCACGGTCCCGAGGGACCACAGGTCTCGAAGGGGCCCACCTCGGAGTCCATCGTCTTGACGCTGGATCCGTTGCGGGCGTTGCCGCGCGCCGCCGGGGCCCTCTGGCCCTCCTCGTAGCCCAGGTGGTCGGTCAGCTCGGCCTGCAGGCCCCGCTCCAGGGTCTCCTTCAGCAGTGCGGGCAGCAGCCCGTCCGAGCCCGTCAGAGCGACCTGCCCTGAGTTGATCTGCTCGAACAGGCCGTCCAGGCCACCGCAGGCCACCAGCGCCTCGACCGCCTCACGACCCGCACCACCCGAGGGCGCCTTCTGATCCGTCATGGTCATCAGTGTCAGTCCTTCCAGCAGGGCTTACACAAACCATTGAACGGGTCCTCTCAACGACGTGTTCGACCAGCTCGAAGGATCCAGCGAGGACGAACGCAAGCTCCTGACCGCCCAGCGCGACAAGCTCGAAGCCGAACGCCTCAAGCTCGTCCAAGCCCACTACGCCGACGCGATCCCCCTCGACCTCCTCAAGAGCGAACAAGACCGCATCCGCGCCAGCCTCGACCAGATCACCACCCGGCTCGACAACCTCACCGACACCTACGCCGAGGCCCGAACAGGCTTGGACCAGCTCACCGAACTCCTCGTCGACCTCGACGACCTCTATAACAAGTGCGACCCAGCCGAACGACGCATCCTCAACCGCGCCCTGTTCACCCGCATCACCATCGACGACGAAGAGAACGCCACCTACACACCCGAGCAGACCACCGCCAGCGTCCTCGCCCACACCAGCATCGATGCCCCGGCCCACGTCACCGCAGAAACAAAACTGCCCCGCCATCAGGCGGGGCAAGTTTCGATTTTCTCATCTTACGTGGAGCTAGGGGGATTCGAACCCCCGACCTCTTCCATGCCATGGAAGCGCGCTACCAACTGCGCCATAGCCCCGAGTATCGGGTGCCGCCCGCGGGCGACGCGGATAACCATAAGGAGTTCCGGCACCCGGGGGCAAATCGGCCGCGCGTGCCGTACCTCACCGTTCCGGCGGCCGTCACCGCTGGGACCGCCCCTCGCCCGGGCGCTCAGGACACGAAGCCCGCCGGGGTGCCGGGCTCGGTGTCTCCCCCACCGGCGTTCCACTCGACGAGGACCCAGCCGGGCGCCCGGTCGGTGCGCCGCAGGGTCGCGTGGTGGCAGTTGTCGAGCCCGCGCAGGCCGAACCACCCGGCGGGGTCGAGGCCGAGCAGGTGAGTGGTTCCCAGGGTGATGGCGGCGCCGTGGGCGGCGACGACGACGGTGGCGTCCTCCGGGGCGTCGTCGGCGATGCGGGCCAGGGTCCCGCCGACGCGCTCGGCGGCGTGGGCGCGCGTCTCGACGCCGACGCCGGCCGGGTCTCCCCCGGCCCGCCACAGCGCGAACTCCTCGGGCCAGCCCTTCTCCATGGCGGCTCGGTCGAGCCCCTCCCACACGCCGAAGGACCGCTCGAGGAGCCCGTCATCGATGGTGACGGACAGCCCCGTGAGGGCGCCGAGCTCGCGGGCGGTGCCGTGGGCGCGCTCGAGCGGGGAGGAGACGACGCGGCTCGGTCCGAGGGCGGCGAGCCCGGGCGCGGCGGCGGCGGCCTGCGCGCGCCCGGTGTCGTTGAGGGGGATGTCGACGCGCCCCTGGACCCGGCCGGCGAGGTTGTAGTCGGTCTGCCCGTGGCGCCACAGGACGAGGGTCGTCATGGGCGCGGTCTCAGGCCTGCTCGGGGGCCTCGGCGGCGACGCGCTCGAGGTCGTCCGGCAGCTCGACGGCGGGACAGTCGGCCCACAGGCGCTCCAGGGCGTAGAACTCGCGGTCGTCTGCCTGCTGGGCGTGGACGACGACGTCGCCGTAGTCGACGAGCACCCAGTGGCCCTCGTCGTAGCCCTCGCGCGTGCGTCGCTTGGCGCCTGCCTTGAGCATCGCCTCGTCGATGGAGTCGACGATGGCGCGGACCTGGCGGTCGGAGCGGCCCGAGACGACGAGGAAGACGTCGGAGAGGGCGAGCCTGTCGGCGACGTCGATGGCGATGATCTCCTCAGCCTTGCGCTCGGCGGCGGCTCGGGCGGCGGCGTGGGTGAGGTCGATGGCGCGGGGGGTGGCG
>SKEM01001015.1_pt1 | contig 14477 bp, 14 predicted proteins | sample 4826731 | NCBI WGS metagenome assembly SKEM01 (sample SAMN11008809, study PRJNA524170) | human gut metagenome | biome: Human fecal sample; material: Feces; isolation source: fecal sample from pouch patient p37 | host: Homo sapiens | place: Israel: Tel-Aviv | collected 2015-07-27
AAGTAGTTGGGGGATCGCCCCCTGCGAGGATAGGACGTTGCCACGCGAATTGGAGAGTTGTCCGAGCTGGCCGAAGGAGCAGCATTGGAAATGCTGTATACGGGTTAAAGCCTGTATCAAGGGTTCGAATCCCTTACTCTCCGTTTATGACCCGTTGGTCAAGTGGTTAAGACACCACCCTTTCACGGTGGTATCATGGGTTCGAATCCCGTACGGGTCACTTTTTGGAGGATTAGCTCAGTTGGGAGAGCGTCTGCCTTACAAGCAGAGGGTCACAGGTTCGAGCCCTGTATCCTCCATCGCAACCATTTGGTTGCAAACCTACACCACGATGGCTCAGTAGCTCAGTTGGTAGAGCAATGGATTGAAGCTCCATGTGTCGGCGGTTCGATTCCGTCCTGCGCCATTGATGGAGGAGTAGCGAAGTCTGGTTAAACGCGACGGTCTGTAAAACCGTTCCTCTTGGTTCGGTGGTTCGAATCCACTCTCCTCCACTTTATTATAGGGATATAGTTAAACGGTATAACTACGGTCTCCAAAACCGTCATTGTGGGTTCGATTCCTACTATCCCTGCTCAACTGAATATTTTGGCGGTATTGGTGAAGTTTGGTTAACACATCGGTTTGTGGGTCCGACATGCGTGGGTTCGAATCCCACATACCGCCCTTCTGATTAGACGGGGTAATGCCCGTCTAATTGTATGAATTGAATAGTAGATGCTCAATGGTGGTATAGCCAAGTGGTAAGGCACAGGTCTGCAAAACCTTCATCACCGGTTCGAATCCGGTTACCACCTTTGTTATCTTGCCTCTGTGGCGGAATTGGCAGACGCGCTGGACTCAAAATCCAGTTCCCGTTTGGGAGTGTGGGTTCGACCCCCACCGGAGGCATTCCATGGCTTATTGCCTTTAAGCATCTCGTGTAATATTCAATTCCAAGGCGTCCTTCGGGGCGTCTTTTTTTTGTGTCCTCAAAACCTAAAAATCCTGTCAACGAATTACCCCAATGGTAATCCAGCAACAGGATTTAGTGCGGCGTCGTTATTGCCAGTGGTGACGAGCAATTGCGGCCAGGGACGCTGTTAGCTCAGTAACGCTAGCGTTGATGTTGCCCTTTTGCCAGTCAGTAAGAATGGTCAGTACCCCCGCTAGGTTGTAATTAATTTCCAGTTGGGTTGCTAAATCGTTTTGTCCCCCAAAATCAGCGACCTCGCTGAGGGTGACGGTGGTTTGAAAGGCGTGCGTTATTTCGGCCAGCGCCCGGGATTGGTTGTAGGCTTCGTGCATTAGGGCCTGAAGCTCCTGGTTGGTGGTTAGGTAGTTGATAATGGATGAAAACAAGGGGACAAAGTCATACTTATCAAAGGCGGTTAGATAATGCCTTTTAAAGAGGGCCAGTAACGTATCGACGTGAGCAGCCAACTCCTGGTCGTAGAGGTCAAAGACATCGTGGTAATGGCCATAAAAGGTCCCCCGCTCTAGGTCAGCTTCCCGGGTAATTTCGGCCACCGTCAGGCGAAAGAGTGGTTTTTGGACGATGAGGCGGTAAAAGGCCTCTTTAATGAGACGTTGGCTCCGGCGACTGCGACGATCAACCATGTTTTGCCCCCCTTTTTTAGTACAGATTTGCCAATCTGTCGGTTAACGAACGGTATGCCGCCCGTTACAGACGGTACTTAGGTGCTTTTACTGTAAACTATTATTGTTCGTTAAACAACACATGTTCATTAAATGGGAGGAAGAGAAAGTGGGATACGCACTATTAAGCCTGGCGATTGGATTTGCGATTTTAGGAACGAACCTCCTAAAACTCTCCGTTGGTTTCACACGGGTAGGGATCGGGATAACTAGTTTGGCGTGCTACGGGGTTAGTTTTTACCTAATGGCGTTGTCGTACCAAAAATTACCCCTAAGCGTAGCGGAGTCAATCTGGGCGGCGCTTGGAATTATAGCGGCGACGTTACTGGGGTAATTCGTGTACCACGAACGGGTGGTCCTAGCTCAGTAGTTAGGCGTCTGCTTGATAATAGTGGGGGTCCTTTTAGTAAGCTTTAACAACTCCAACTAGTAATTGGAACAACGGAGCGGTGATGAATAATAAATTAAGCACTGTTTGGTGAATGAAAACGGTGTCGACGGGGATTGATGGTTATTTTGACTTGAATTAAATTGTATATCATGGGATAAAATATACGTATTTTTCGCATATACACCGAAAAAGATCGTATTTTTATTAAAAAGACTTGCCTCTTTGCAAGAAAGGCGGTACTATATAAAACATATTCAAGAGATATACAATAATTATTCAATTGAGGAAAGAGGATCATTAATATGAAGGTTAATAAGAAATGGTTGGCGCTACTGTCGTTGGCATTCCTGGTGGTGATTGGGCTTGCCGGGTGTGGGAAGAAGAGTGACGATAGCCTGCAACAAATCAAGGACAAGGGGGTCTTGACGATGGGGACCTCCGCCGACTACGCCCCGTTTGAATTCACGATCATGAAGAACGGGAAGAAGGAATACGTCGGTTACGACATCATGGTTGCCCAAAAGATCGCTGACAGCCTCGGAGTTAAGCTCAAGGTGCAAAACATGGAATTCTCCTCCATTATTAGCGAGTTGCAAGATCACAAGGTCGACATCGCCCTGGCCGGGATGAACGTGACGCCACAACGGAAAAAGGCCGTGGACTTCTCTAAGCCGTACTACACGGAACAAGAATCCCTCCTAGTTAAGAAGGCCGACGCCGATAAGTACAACACGATCGCCGACACGAAGGGCGCTTCCTTCGGGGTTCAACAATCATCCACCCAGGAAACGATCGCTAAGACCCAAACCAAGGCGAAGTTGGTTTCCGAAAGCTTAGTCACCGGGTTAGCGACCGACCTGAAGTCCGGTAAGCTTGACGGGGTCGTCTTAGCCAAGAAGGTCGCGGAACAATACGTTGCCCAATATCCGGACACTTACGCCATCGCCAAGGTTAAAATCACGGCACCGGCATCCATGAAGGAAATTTCAATCGCCATTCCAAAGGACGAACCGAAGTTAAAGGCCGCCGTCAACAAGGAAATCACCAAGCTGCAAAAGTCCGGCGAATTAGACAAGCTCTTCAAGAAGGCACAAGAGATTCAAGAACAAAACACCAACAAGTAGTTAGTTAACAGGGGGATTGCACATGTTTGATTTTCTAGGACAATACTGGCCACTCTTTTTAGAAGGGACCGCCCAGACGATGATCATCTCCATCATCGGGGTCATCATCGGCTTCTTGATCGGCCTCTTGATGGTCCTGATGCGGATGTCCAAGGTAAAGCCGATTTCATGGATCGCACGGGCCTACATCGCTATCGTGCGGGGAACCCCGTCGATGATCCAAGTGATGTTAATTTACTACCTCTTAGCCCGTTCCTTGCCACTACCGCAGACCCAAATTTTGGGCTCGGGGCTGGACCGGATCATCCCTGGGGCGATTGCCTTAGGGCTTAACTCCGGGGCCTACACGGCCGAAATCTTCCGGTCCGGGATCATCTCCATTCCGGCCGGCCAAACCGAAGCGGGCTTGTCGTTGGGGCTGAGTCAAAAGGAAACCATGTTCTCGATTGTGCTCCCCCAGGCCCTCCGCAACGTCTTGCCGGCGATGGGGAACGAATTCATTACCCTGATTAAGGAATCATCCGTCCTCTTCTACATCGGGGTGCAAGAAATCACTGCCGAAGCCCTCGGGGTGGGGGGAAGCTTGTACAACTTCATCCCGCCTCTGTTAGTGGCCGCCGTGATCTACTTCATCCTCACCCAGGCGATGGCCCAATTACTGGGCTGGCTGGAACGGCGGATGGGCGCTAAGTACGAATTAGGCTAACGGATAACGAAATAAGGGAGTCGTGACGAAAAGGTCACGGCTCTTTTTTGCGCTTCGGGGGTCAAAATGAAGGGGGGTTCATGGGCCAAAATAAAGTTGGACGCCATTTTTGTCCTTATCGATCGATTAATTAAAATAGCGACGCCCCGACTTTGGAACGGTTGACTGAACCGCGAAAAGGGGGGCGACCGGGGAACGGGTAGGGGTGGAGCTCACTTTGGTCCGTTAAGTGAAACCGGGAAAAGGACTAAGTGTCCGATTGTTTGACTTTGACCACAAGATCTTGTAATTAACGATCGTTCAAAAACTAGATATTGTGTTGAACTGGGGATCCCCGTATGATAATGATTGAACGCGAAAGGAATGATCAAGATGCAAGAAATCATTACTAACCAAACCCTGGCGCCCTTAAGCGACGTCACGGTCATCAAACGGGGCCAGACCAAGACCCCCTTTTACGGCTACAAGATTGGGATGGTCATGCGGGCCCTGGACGCCGATGAGCAACTCACTAAAAACGTTAGCTGGTTTTTAGTCAACGCCTTTAGTGACCAGGAAACGGTCACGACCGCAGAGATTGCCAACGCGATTTGCGCCGCCTTGAACCGGGCTGGGCGCACCGACCTGGCGACCACCTTCACCGAGCACCGCCACCAAGACGACGCCAGCTTTGACAAGGCCACCGACCCCCAGCAAAAGCTAAACCAACTCTTTGATGAGAACTCGCGGGTCGTCCACGAAAACGCCAATAAGGACAGCAAGGTCTTCAACACCCAACGGGACCTGGAGGCCGGGGTGGTGTCCCGGGCGCTAGGGCTCAAGATGATGCCCGAAGTCGTGGCTAAGGCCCACCTGCGTGGCGACATTCACTGGCACGACCTCGACTACTCCCCGGTCACCCCGGAAACCAACTGCTGCCTGATTGATTTTGACGAGATGCTGGCCAACGGTTTCAAGATCGGCAACGCCTGGGTCGACTCGCCAAAGTCGATTCAAACCGCCACCGCCCAGATGTCACAGATCATCGCCAACGTCGCTTCCCTGCAGTACGGGGGCTGTTCGGCCAACCGGATCGACCAATTGTTGGAACCCTACGCGATGAAGAACTACCAAAAGCACCTGGCCGACGCCAAGCAGTGGGTGGCAGAAGACAAGCAAGAAGAATACGCCAAGGCCAAGACTAAAAAGGACATTTACGACGCCATGCAGGCCCTGGAATACGAGATCAACACCCTCTACTCCTCCCAGGGGCAGACGCCGTTTACCACGATTAACTTTGGCCTGGGGACTTCCTGGGTGGCCCGCGAGATCCAAAGGGCGATCTTACAAATCCGGATTAAGGGTCTGGGCAAGGAACACCGGACGGCGATCTTCCCGAAGCTGACCTTCACCGTTAAGCGCGGCCTCAACCTGGACCCAACCGACCCCAACTACGACATCAAGCAACTGGCCCTGGAGTGCTCGACCAAGCGGATGTACCCGGACCTGTTGATGTACGACAAGATCAAGGATTTGACCGGCTCCTTTAAGACCCCGATGGGCTGCCGCTCCTTTTTGCAGGGCTGGGAAGACGAAAACGGCAAGGAGGTCAACTCCGGTCGGATGAACCTGGGGGTCGTGACGGTCAACCTGCCGCGGATCGCCCTGGAAGCCCGGGGCAACCGGGAGCTGTTCTGGCAGATCTTTGACGAAAAGATGCGCCTGGCCAAGCTCGCCCTTGATTACCGGATCCAGCGGACCAAGCAAGCCAAGCCGGAAAACGCGCCGTTACTGTACATGTACGGGGCCTTTGGCAAGCGCTTGAAGCGGACCGATTCGGTCGATGAGGTCTTCAAGAACTCCCGGGCGACCGTTTCGCTAGGCTACATCGGATTATACGAAGTCGGGGCGACCTTCTATGGCCCGAAGTGGGAAGATAACCCAGCGGCCCACGACTTTGTCTTAGAGATTGCCAAGCGGATGCACGACTTGTGTGCCGACTGGGAAAAAGAGGAGGGCTACCACTTTAGCCTTTACTCGACTCCGGCCGAATCTTTGACCGACACCTTCTGCCAAGACGATCTCAAGCGCTTTGGCAAGGTCGAGGACGTCACCGACAAGGAATACTACACCAACTCCTTCCACTACGACGTCCGCAAGCACCCGACCCCGTTTGAAAAGCTGGCCTTTGAAGAGGACTTCCCCAAGTACGCCGGTGGGGGCTTCATCCACTACTGCGAATACCCGAACCTGCGCCAAAACCCGAAGGCCCTAGAAGCCGTTTGGGACTGGGCCTACGATCACGTCGGTTACCTGGGAACCAACACTTCCATCGACCAGTGCTTTGAATGCGGTTTTAAGGGCGAATTCGAAGCGACCGCCCAGGGCTTCAAGTGCCCTAATTGTGGTAACCACGATCCGGCGACCTGTGACGTGGTCAAGCGGACCTGTGGCTACTTAGGTAACCCCCAGCAACGGCCAATGGTCCACGGGCGCCACGAGGAAATTATCCACCGGGCTAAGCACATGACAGGAGGAATGATTAAGCATGCCGCAGCGTTTGAGAGAGCCAAACAATCCGATGCCCAAAGAATGGCTCGCTAAGGACCATTCACAACAATACATCGCCGATTACAAACCCTTTAACTTCGTCGACGGGGAAGGGGTCCGGTGCAGCCTTTACGTGTCCGGGTGCCTCTTTAACTGCCCGGGTTGCTACAACAAGGCGGCCCAAAACTTCCACTATGGCACCCCCTACACGCAGGATTTGGAAGATCAGATCATCGAAGACCTGGGTCACGATTACGTCCAAGGACTAACCCTCTTGGGCGGGGAACCCTTTTTAAACACCCAGGTCTGCTTGAAATTGATTAAGCGGGTCCGCCAAGAATTTGGCCACCAAAAAGACATCTGGTCGTGGTCGGGTTACACCTGGGAAGAGCTGTTACAAGATTCCGCAGATAAACTGGAGATGCTGTCCTTGATCGACATCCTGGTCGACGGGCGCTTCTTGTTGGCCAAAAAGGACCTGACCCTTCAGTTTCGGGGGAGTTCCAACCAGCGGATCATTGACGTCCCTAAGTCCTTGGCAACCGGGGAAGTCGTTATCTGGGATAAGCTGGTGCACTAGGGGGCCTTATGAACGACGAATTAATTGCTTTGGTTGAACGGGCCAGCGCCCAGACCGCCCCGTGGCTAGGCCAGAAACGCCAGCTTGCTTTGAGGATGTTTGACCGCCTGGCGGCCGGCGACCCGGCTTTGTTAGCCGACTGGCAAACCGACCCCGACTTAGGTGTTGAACAAGTAACTAGCCGGGGGGACGGCGACCTAGTGGAACAACCGCTCTTGAACGCGGCGCCCCAATTCAGTGAACTCCTGCAAGAAAACCTAATGGAAAAGGCCCTTGCTTGGCAGGGTAACCAGGAAAACGCCGCCCACTTAGCCCTGTTAAACGGGGGGCGCTTCTTGTACGTCCCCGACGGAACCGAACGCCCGGCGCCGGTCGTGCTGGCCGGGGAACATTCCCACCCCAATGTTCACGATTTGATCCTGGTAGGGGCGGGGGCGACGGTGACGATCATTGACGACCAGCCAATGGCGACCACCAAGCCGTCCTTTCACGCCACGGAATTGCTACTGGGGGAACGAGCCCACGTTAACTTCTACCAGCTCAGTGACTTCGGGGCCCGGGTGAGCCGCCAAGTGGTGGCTTGCTACCAGGCCCAGTACAGCCAGTTAGCGGTGACGACGGTGTTAGGTAGCCACCCGGCCCAGGTCACCCGGTTGACCAACTGGCTGGACGGCCAGGGGGCGCAAGCGGACTACGAACTCCTTAGCCTGGTCGATGAGGACAGCTTCCCGCAGATTGAGCCGCACTTTAAAACGGCCGGTCCGGCGGCGGGGGTCCAATTTAGCCAGCGGGCCTTCGCCGACCCAACGGCCTTAGTGAAGGCCCTAGCGGCCACCGCCCCACGGATCATGGTCGACCGGGTCAGTCAGCGCTTTCATTGAAATCCGAACTACGTAAAAGCATTTACCTCCGAACAATGGGGTAAATGCTTTTTTAAACGAACAATCATATTTACATTCGGGAATGGAGGTGCTAAAATCTTAACATTACCTAAGCAAAGGGCAGCAAGTTCGCTGCGGAAAGAGAGAGAAAATGGAAAATCAAGTTGAGAGTTCACTGATTGTTGGCCCGGACGATCCGGTGCCGGCTGGCGAGGCGACCTTACTCGGGTTGCAACACGTCCTGGCGATGGATGTCTACGTGCCGCCGATCATTTTAGCCGGGATGATGGCGATGGGGGCCGCCGATTCAACGGGGCTGTTGCAATCGACCTTCCTGGCGGCCGGGATCGGGACGATTTTGCAAACCTGTTTCTTTATGAAGATGCCGGTTTCGCAGGGGCCGTCATTTGTGCCGCTGGGGGCCGCCGCTGGGGTCGTCATGGCGTCGGGAGGCCTGAAGGGCAACGGGATGGCAACCCTGCTGGGGGCCCTCGTGGTCGGGGCGATCGTCTTAGTCTTGCTCGGTTTATCCGGGGCCTTTCAAAAGATCATCAACACCCTGGTGCCGGCGGTGGTCGGGGGAACGATCATCACCTGCGTGGGCCTGTCTTTGATCCCCTCGGCCTTAAACGACAACATCTTTGAGGCGACGGGTAACATCTACCAAAACATCGAACTGGCCTCCATTACGGCCCTCACCCTTTTAATTTGCGTGGCGATTTCGATTCGCTTCCCACGGGTGCAAAAGCTGTTTAAGACCGGTTCGATTGTGATCGCCCTCCTGGTGGGGACACTGGTGTCCGCTTCGATGGGCCGCTTTGATTGGAAGTCGGTGGCCGATTCAGCTTGGTTTTCCTTCCCACAACGGACGATGCTACACTGGGGGATTTCCTTTAACCTGACTTCGATTCTGACCTTCATCATCATCTACGCCATCCTGACCACGGAAACGACCGGGACCTGGTTTGCGATGGGGGCCGTTACCAACCACAAGATTACGAGTCGCCAGTGGAACCACGGGATCATCGGCGAAGGACTCTCTTGTTTAGTAGCCGCCCTGGCCGGAACGACGCCGGTAACTGGTTACTCGACCAACGCCGGGGTGATCTCCATCACCGGGGTCGCCTCCAAGCGGGTCTTCATCGCCGCCGGGAGCTGGTTTATCGTCTTGGGCTTCTTCGCCAAGTTGTCCGCCTTCTTGGCGGCAATTCCGGCGCCGGTAATCGGTGGGGTCTTTGCGATCATCACTGTGACGATCATGCTCAACGGGTTGAACGTCATTCGCCAGCAACAAACCGGCGAATCCGACCTGTACATCATCGGCTTACCGATCATTTTGACCTTGGCCCTGGTCCTCTTGCCAAGCAAGGTAACCAACGCGGCCCCACAAATGATTCAATACTTACTGGGGTCACCGATCGCGGTAGCGGCGATCACGGCGATTGTCTTGAACCTCTTGATGCCGTCACGGCACAACAAGTTAGCCTAACTTAATTTTGTAGAAAAATTCACCACCCTCACGATTTGACGATCACTTGGTCGCTAAATTGTGGGGGTGTTTTCGTGGTCAACGTTGCTATAAGGGCGCTGCACCATTATTAACAAAATATGTTAAAAAGTTAACAAATAGGCTTTAATTATCGATTGATATATGCTGAAATCAACGTATATTAATCCGAAAGGTAGTAATTAGTAGCATGAAAGGTTTTGCAATGCTGGGCCCGAACAAGACGGGCTTTATTGAAAAAGAAGATCCGAAGGTGGGGAGTCGTGACGCCCTGGTGCGGTCGCTCGCCGTTGCCCCGTGTACCTCTGACATCCACACAGTTTTCGAAGACGCCTTAGGGCCGTGGGAGAACATGATCCTCGGCCACGAAGCCTGCGGGGAGATCGTGGAAGTCGGTAGCGAAGTCAAGGACTTCAAGGTTGGCGACCGGGTTTTGATTCCGGCAATCACGCCGAACTGGTCCGACGTTTACTCCCAAGCCGGCTACGCTACTGACTTCGACGGGATGCTAGGTGGCTGGAAGTTCTCCAACATTAAGGACGGGGGTTTCTCCACCCGGATCCACGTTAACGACGCCGACGGGAACCTGGCCCTCTTATCAAAGGAAATCGACCCGGCGGAAGCCTGCATGCTTTCCGACATGATCCCAACTGGCCTCCACGCTTCCGAAATGGCGGGCGTAACCTTTGGGGATGCCGTGGCCGTGATCGGGATCGGCCCGGTTGGTTTGATGGCCCTGCGCGGGGCGGTGCTCCACGGGGCTGGCCGCGTCTTTGCGGTTGGTTCACGGGAAAAGACGGTCGAAGTGGCCAAGAAGTACGGGGCAACCGACATCATGGATTACCACAACGGCCGGATCTCCGACCAAATCCTAGAAGCCACTAACGGCCAAGGGGTCGACAAGGTCCTGATCGCCGGTGGGAACGTCGCCGATACCTTTGAAGAAGCCGTCCGGATGCTCAAGCCGGGTGGTTCAATCGGGAACGTCAACTACCTAAACGGTCACGACGACGTGGTCTTCAACGCCAGTGACTGGGGCGTTGGGATGGGTCACAAGACCATCCACGGTGGCCTGATGCCTGGTGGCCGCCTGCGGATGGAAAAGCTGGCTCAACTAGTCGTAAACGGCCGGATCGATCCATCACTGATGATCACCCACCGCTTCGAAGGCTTCGAGAAGATTCCGGACGCCATTGAACTGATGCACCACAAGCCGGCTGACTTAATCAAGCCGGTCGTAATCTGCAACGACATCGACTAATTTCAACACCTTTATATAGTAGAAACAGCGGTTGGGGTTTGCCCAGCCGCTGTTTTTAGTTCAGGGGGTCCTTTGTTGCAGATTACGGCAATGTAACAAAAACGGCGAAAAACCGGGGATTTTCACTTAACGAGGGGGAATTGGGAAAAATTTTGGCGCCAAACTGGGGTGAAATGTTACAAAAACCAAACGGGCGGGGGACCGAGGTGAAAAGGGTGGTCAACCTATACGCCCCCATGGCCTCGAACCCCGAACGGGCGTTGCCGTTTGAATTAAGCTTGTTACGGAAAGTTACAAAGTGGCGGCTGATTGAGAACTGCTTGTCACTGCGCGGTAACTAAAGGCGGGTATAGTAATCAACATAGAAACGACGAACAAATACTGATACGAAAGAAAGGATTCAATTTTAATGAAGCTCAATAAGAAAGCCTTGAAACTTACCGCAACTGTCGCCGGCGCCGTTGCGTTGGGAACCGTTGCAACGACGGTGTCCGCAAATGCCGATTCAATTTACACCGTTAAGAGTGGGGACACGCTTTCCGGAATTTCTTGCCAGTTCGGTCACGATTATGCCTTCGTTGACACGCCCGCCTCCGACAACAACATCGCTAACAAGAACCTGATCTACGTCGGGCAAAAGTTAGTGATCAAAGATGACGGTGAAATTACTTCGGCTACCGCTAGTCAAGTGGCTTCACTGCCGTCCGCTAGCGCTAGTTCAACTAGCCAAGCCCAAACCGACAGTGCCTCCGCCGCTAGCCAAGCAAGTTCGACTGCCTCTGACCAAGCTAGCGCAGACAGTTTAGCCGCCGCCCAAAGTGCCGCTGCCGCTAGTCAAGCCGCTGCCCAAAGTGCCGCTGCCGCTAGCGCCGCCGCAGCCAGCCAAGCCGCCCTGCAAAGCCAACAGGCCGCTAGCCAAAGTGCCGCCGCTACCTCAACGGCTTACACGACGATGGCAGCCACTTCTACAAACACTTCGACTTCTAGCACCAGTTCCTACACGTCTAACCTGAGCTCATCTGAAGAAGCAGCGAAGGAATGGATCGCCCAAAAGGAATCTAGTGGTTCTTACACCGTCCAAAACAGGAACTACTACGGGAAGTACCAACTTTCCATCTCCTACTTAAACGGGGACACGTCGGCCGCTAACCAAGAAAAGGTGGCTGACCAATACGTAGCCTCCCGTTACGGCTCTTGGACCGCAGCCCAAGCCTTCTGGGAAAGCCACGGTTGGTACTAAAATAGGAGTGTGATCTAACCCCCAACAGATCGGAGAACATTGATAAAAGTGGGTGGGAAATAACCTCCTCGGCAGGCCGTATGACTAAGCTAGGACGAATGGTTGGTGCGGAACGCACCGTTCTTCGTCCGTACTTAGACACTAGGCCTGCGGTTATTTACCACATTTTATGTCTAACATTCGTGAATACAGCAAGAGACCGGGAAAAGCGGAGTTTTTTCCCGGTCTTTTTTCGTTTTTAAGGTTGGGGTGTCCAAAGGGGACCTTAGTCGGGTACAATAGAAGGAAAATGAAAGGGGTACCAACGTGGTAAAAGAAATTACTTGTAACCAGACCCGGGTAGTGACGACCCACCGGGTAATGAGCGCCGATTTAAATGAACACGAGACGATGTTTGGAGGGAAGTTACTCGCCATGGTCGATGCCGAGGCTTCCCTGGCGGCGGTCCGGCTGGCCCGGGGGACGGTGGTGACTGCTAGCATGGATCACGTTCAGTTTACCCGGCCCTTTGTCCTGGGGGACGCGGCCGAACTCCAGGCCTTTGTAACCGGGATCGGTAAGCGGTCAATTGAGGTCTTTGCTAAGGTGATCGTTGAGGAAATGGCCACCGGCAAGCGCACCCTTGGCTTTTCGTGCTTTATGACCTACGTGGCCATCGATGAGGCTGCCAACTTCACCGATTACCGTTTAATTGGTGAAGATGATGAGCAAGCCTTTTTGATGGATACCTACCAAAACCGCCGTGAGCACCGGCGGACGGAACGAGAAAACCTGGCCGCCGTCAACGCCCACGTCAACTTAGATAAATGATTTTTTGTTCATATTATCAAAAAATAAATATTTAAAAAGTGGGGGTCCAAAGCACCAAAAAGCCGGTTGACGGGTGATTAGCGAGTCAGCCAAAGTCGTGATTTAGCAGTTAACAACTCGCACTGCTAAAGGGGCTTGCACCTGCAATTAAATGCGCTATGATAAAGATGTTGAAGGAAATATAAAAAGATTCTTGAAAGGAAGTCTTATCATGGCAAATGAATTACAACGTAACAACGGCCTCTTTGGTGACATGATGCAAGATTGGTTTGGCAACAACTTTTTTAACAACGCCAACTTGCCGTTTAACAGCAACTACATGAAGACCGACATTGCGGAAACCGCTAAGCAATACCGGGTTAAGGTTGACATGCCAGGCTTTGACAAGAAAGACATTCACATTTCCTACAATGACGACCTCCTGACGGTCACCAGTCACCGTGACACCTTCGATGATGAGTCCGACAAGGATGGGAACATCCTCCACTCCGAACGCCGTTACGGGCAGATGAGCCGTCAGTACCGCTTGCCAGGGGTGGACCTGGAACAGGTTAACGCCAAGTACACCGATGGGGTCTTGATTTTGACCCTGCCTAAGCTGACTAAGCAGGCTAATGATGGTAAGCACATTGAAATTGACTAATTAAAGTGTGTGGTAGCACGCAGAAAAGGCTGAGAACGCTCATTGCTCTCAGCCTTTTGTTGTGGTTGCAAATGATAGGCAGAAAAAAGTGGCCAACAACCAAAGCCCACGTGTTTAAGCAGGGGCAAAGGTGATTGGCCACTCTTTTTGCGATTAGGAGTTGAAGTGGTGGCTTGGTTGATCGGGGATCGGCTTGCTCGTCGAAGTTAGTCAAGTAGATCAATTCCACCGGGGAGTGGGTTTGGGCGTACCCCATGATCTCACGCAGGGCGCTGGTTGAGATCCGGTCATCGGAACGTACCCAGTGGACAATGATGTTGGTCAAAGTCCCGGTGTAGATTTCAAATAGGTAGTCAACCGGGATCGGTGACGGGTGAACATTAGTAGAGGGGTGCTGGCTATTGAAGTAAAACAAAAGCTTGCCCCGGTGCATGAAGAACTCCGAGTAAGTGATCCGCTTGATCCGGGTGAGTAGGTTAATGTCGCCGTTTGGGGACAACAGGATCCGGCTGACTTCCCGGTAATCGCTGCAAACCTGGACGGTGTGGGCAAAGGATTCCTGGGAGAGGCGGAAGATTTCTTCCTTGTCTGGAAAGAAGCTGTGCTGGGTTAAGCACTTACGGTCCTCTTTTAGGGCCTCTTGTAAGTCGGTAATGATCGCCCCTTCAATTTCCATTAACAGGTCGCGTTTATCCTTGTAGTATGTGTAAAAGGTCTTACGACTGGCCTCAGCGGATTCAATGATATCTTTGGTGGTGATGTCATTGAGGGGCTTTTGCTTTAATAACTCTAAAAGCCCGTTTTGAATCCGGCTCTTAGTGTTTTGAATCCGAATATCTAGCATGGTTACCCTCCGCGGTAAAACTCGTTTATAGAGTTAAATCATTTAGGTAGATTGCAACAATTAATCGAATTTTTCGGACAAGTCACCAAAGAAGACTTAGAGTGGCGTTTTCCACCCTAAACATTTCCGAGGACGCCAGTTTAAGTACTTTGAGATCATAGTCAGCTCTTCGTCCGTAACGCTCTCAATTGGCTGGTTCTTTGGAATGTGTAGCCGAAGCTCGCGGTTCAACCGTTCGTTGGTTCCGCGTTCATGTGGCGCATACGGGTGGGCAAAATAATGGGCAATTCCGTAGGCTTCAATTTCCTTGAAGCCTGCGAATT
>SKEM01001016.1_pt1 | contig 14461 bp, 18 predicted proteins | sample 4826731 | NCBI WGS metagenome assembly SKEM01 (sample SAMN11008809, study PRJNA524170) | human gut metagenome | biome: Human fecal sample; material: Feces; isolation source: fecal sample from pouch patient p37 | host: Homo sapiens | place: Israel: Tel-Aviv | collected 2015-07-27
AAACAGATACTTATTAGCTTTGATTTCTTCCTTAATCATAGTTTATAGCGTTTATAATACGATTTCTTTTACTAATATTTTTAAAAATAACATCACTACCCTTGCTCAAGAGGTACAGACTACTGAAAAAACAGTTCAGGATAATATTGAAACTACTGAAGAAAGCCTAAAAACTACAAAAGTGAAGGCGGAGAGTGATGATCTAAATAATACATTGAGTGACTTAAATCAAGAAGATAACATTTATCAAAAACAAATCGCAGCTATAGGTGCCAATGACATTAATGAATATTATCATTTACAAAAAGAAATTGACCAGTTGTATTTTAAACAAAATGGTAACAAATCATCATCTGGTCAAGATAAATTCCTGAAAGCAGAAATTAAGTATATCAAGACAGTTCAAGAGAGAAAGTTAGATTTTGAAGCAATGCCTACCATGCAATCTCATGCTTTTGGAAATTTTCATCAGCAGTTCATTCCAATTTTAACGAGTAGTCTATTCATTGTCTTATTTGCTTCCATGGTTTCAATCCTTGTCGCCACTAGTTATGAATCAAAAGAAAACAGATTTTATCGATTTGCGGGAATTGATTTGCAGAAAAATTTAATTATAAAAGTTTTATCTGGAACTTTAGCGACCTTTGCTTGGATTATTATTTCTAGTATCATTTATTTTCTGGTAATTGGGGTGGTGAATGGTTTTGGAGCATGGAATTATCCCGCCTATCTTGGTGATTCGGATTTGAAAACAGGATTTACTTTGACTAATCTCACAATTCCAAATGGAATTTTGGATTTAGGAAGTATCCTCTATCTGTTTTTTGTCATCTTTTTCTTGGCTTCATTAGGTGCCTTGATTTCTGTTTTTGTAAAACGGAGTATGGTTGTTGTTGGGGTTATAGCTCTATTTGTCATGGGATACTCGATGATAGGAGATGTTCCTTGGATAATTTCAATTAGACGATTTGTGCCATTTTCTTACCTTGAACCTCTAAAACTTTTTGGAAATCCTAGTGCTCTTTTTGGAAAATATTCTATATTAATCGGGGCTGGCTATCTACTTTCTTTAAGTGTATTATTTTTGCTCATTTCTGTCTTCATTATTAAAAATCAAAAAACAAGGAGAATCTCATGATATTAAAAATAAAAAATTTAAAGATACCAGACATTGCTCCGCTTAATTTTGAGATTTCTGAAAATGGTTTGTACGGTCTGATTGGACGAAATGGGATTGGGAAAAGTACACTTTTCGGCATTCTTTCAGGAGAAATTGGATTTTCTCAAGGAGAAATAGAAAATGGGCATGTCGCTTATCTTCCCGATGTAGAATCTTTTGAAGAAAGTTTAAAAATGCATGATTATTTTAAAATTTTGAAAAATAGTGAACAGGATAGAGCAAGAGAGTTAAGTCTTACTTTTGGTGCAGATAAATTTGTGAAAAAGAGAATTGACCAATTTTCTTTAGGAATGAAAGAGCTTTTTGCGACAATTTTATCATTTTCTATCGACTGTGATATTTTAATCATTGACGAGCTATTCAGTGGGCTTGACGTTTCCAAAAAAGCCCTAGTTTATGAAGAAGTGAAAAAAATCGCTCAAGAAAAAATTGTTTTATTAACCTCACACAATCTCAAGGAAATTGAACATTTCTGTGACCAAGCTTATCTATTGTCCGAAAAAGGACTGACTTTGGTGACAAATTTTGATGAAGCGGCAAAAGAAATCGGTTATATGGATGTATTTTTTTAGTGAAAGGGAATTAATGCGAAAGAATACTACATTATTTGGTTTATATATTTTCTAATAATTGTTTCCGATTAAGAGATAAGTCGAATGAAAGATAAGGAGAACTTATGTCAGTAATTACACCTGCCCCTCAACCTAAAAGTGATATTTTTCGGGAGGTTGAACAACTCCAAAATTCTTTTAAAAATAATGAAAGTAAAGTTTTGGTAGATAACAATAAAATTTATAAAAAATTGAAGGAAAAAAAGAAAAAAATTAAGCAGAAAGATTAGTTCGTCTGTCAGTAAAAAAGTTTGTCAAATTTTGGCAGACTTTTTCATTTTAGAATTCTGTCAGTAATATCTTGTGAAATAGGGTATAATAGAATAAATGCTCAAAATTAGTTAATTTACAAATGATATAAAGTAAGGAAGTAATGGAAAAGATTGTTTTTGTCTGTTTAGGAAATATTTGTCGTAGCCCAATGGCAGAATTTGTCATGAAAGATTTAGTTGAAAAGGCAGGAAATGAATCAAATTTTTTGATTGAAAGTCGAGCAACTTCTTCTTGGGAGCATGGAAATCCAATTCATTCTGGAACCCAAACAAAACTAAAAGAACAAAAGATTGCTTTTGACCTTCAAAAAGGAAGTCAAAAAATCAGTAGTGAAGATTTTTATGAATTTGATAAAATTATCGCAATGGATGAATCCAATTTAGAAAATCTTAGAAAAATGGCACCAGAAGGAACGAGTCAAAAAATCGCGATGCTTTTAGAACAAGGTGTTCCAGATCCATGGTTTACGGGCGATTTCCAAGAAACTTATCAACTTGTTAAGACGGGTTGTCAAAGATTATTGGATGAAATTGTATAAAATATTTCAAATATAATAAACCGATGTGAGAAAATCTCACATTAAAACTTGACTTTGCTAATAACAAGGTCTATAATGAAAGGCATGGAGGCGAGATTTGGTGAAAGAACGTGAATTAAGACGCTCTATGGCGGTACTTCCAATAGGAACTGTCATGAAACTCACTGACCTAAGCGCAAGGCAGATTCGTTATTACGAAGAGCAAGAGCTTATTTTCCCGGAGCGAAGTGACGGTAATCGTCGCATGTATTCGCTCAATGACATAGATGCTCTATTTGATATTGCTGACTTATTGCAAGAAGGTAATAATATTGCAGATATCAAAGAAATTTATGCCAAAAGGGATGCTAAGAAGGCTCAAACTTTATCTATCGGAGAAGTCCACCATGCACTTGAACGCGAATTTGCCCAACAAGGTAGATTCGGAACTCCTGATCCCACTCATTTTACCCAACCGCGGATGTAAGTTTAGTTTACTTTATTTGTCAACTAAGTTTACAGCGAAAATTTAACTAGGAGAGTAAAGCATGACAATCACAGCAGCAGACATTCGTCGCGACGTCAAAGAAAAGGATATTAAATTCTTGCGTTTGATGTTTACAGACATTCTTGGAACACTTAAAAACGTTGAAGTTCCAGCTACAGATGAACAATTGGACAAATTGTTTGAAAACAAAATGATGTTTGACGGTTCATCAATCGAAGGATTCGTTCGTATCAATGAATCAGACATGTATCTTTATCCAGACCTTGACACTTGGATTGTTTTTCCTTGGGGAGATGAGTATGGTAAAGTGGCAGGTGTAATTTGTGATGTTTACACTCCAGAAGGTGAACCTTTCGCTGGAGACCCACGCGGTGTCTTGAAACGTAACCTTAAATCAATGGAAAAATTGGGCTTCAAGAGCTTTAACCTTGGACCTGAACCAGAGTTCTTCCTTTTCAAACTTAATGAAAATGATGAACCAACACTTGAAGTGAATGATAAAGGTGGTTATTTTGACCTTGCACCAACTGACCTCGCTGGAAACACAAGACGTGAAATCGTAAATGTATTGACAGACCTTGGTTTTGAAGTTGAAGCTTCTCACCACGAAGTAGCAATCGGTCAACACGAAATTGACTTTAAATATGCCAATGCTTTGAAAGCTTGTGATAATATTCAAATCTTTAAGCTTGTTGTTAAAACAATTGCGCGTAAACATGGTTTACATGCAACGTTTATGGCAAAACCAGTTCACGGAATCAACGGTTCTGGGATGCATTGTAACATGTCTTTATTTACAGAAGATGGTGCCAATGCCTTTGCTGATCCAACAGGAGATATGGGACTTTCAGATGTTGCACATAGCTTTATTGCTGGACTTTTGAAACATGCTTATAACTTTACAGCAATTACAAACCCAACTGTTAACTCATATAAACGTTTGGTTCCTGGTTATGAAGCACCCGTTTATGTCGCTTGGGCTGGACGTAACAGATCACCTTTGATTCGCGTACCTGCTTCACGTGGTTTGTCAACTCGTGTTGAACTTCGTGCGGTTGACCCAACAGCAAATCCATATCTTGCATTGGCTGTTCTATTGGCAGCTGGTCTTGACGGTGTTGAACATAAATTGGAAGCGCCAGAAGCAATCGAATCAAATATTTACGTAATGACAGAAGAAGAACGTAAAGCACATGGTATTACAGATTTGCCATCTACTTTGCACAATGCCGTTAAAGCATTGCGTGAAGATACAATTGTGACTGAAGCGCTTGGAGAACATGTTTTGGTTAACTTTGTTGAAGCAAAACGCATTGAATGGGCAAGCTATGCACAATTCGTATCGCAATGGGAAATTGATAACTATTTAGAACTTTATTAATTGATATAAAAAATCACTGACAAAGCCTGTCAGTGATTTTTTGGACCATTTAAATATTTTAGTTGTTTTCAGTAATTGTCAAAACGTTGAAGGCAGTTTTTCCGTCTTCGGCAATCAAGAATCCTTTGTGTTCAGCAACATAGTCAATAGCTGCTTGGAAATCAGCGAATTCTTTGACGATTGAGCAAGTGTTTGTGGCACCGACATAATTGTTTTCTGAGTCCTCGTAATAATTGATTCCTTTAAATTTAAATTTCATAATAAAAAGTCCTTTCTTTGTTATAGTTTTAGTATACCACGGCAACCCATTAGAACCAAATAGAAGATATAAAGGCTATTTTATGCAATTATGCACTAAAAACACGACCCATTAGACCATAATATACAGCTTTTTAAACGTAGTAAAAGACGTAAAAAAACACGAACGTAGTAAAAAGCGTTAAAAAAATGAACAAATTTTTGTCAGGCAAGGGGCTGTATATCCATGATATACAGCTTTTAATTTTGCTGACTTTTTTGATAAAACGTAGTAAAACAACTTAAAAAATGAATACCCCCGCCCCATACTTATACTAGGAAAAGCACACACATAGGTCTCAGCTTATGCCACAGACCAATTTTCAAAACTTTTTTTCTGAGACAGAATCGCTCAACCATAGGAATAACAAGGATAATTGACCCCTAAAAGTTATACCCTAAAAATGAGGCAAACCAGCTAAATTTATTTGTGAGATACGCTACCAAAGATCATTAGTGCTAAAACGACGTAAAAAAAGGCAAGAAAGGGAAGTGTTTTTCCCTTTTTTTGCCTATAAACGTGATTATATCAATGTTTTAGTGTTTTGACCCCCCCTATATAAAAATTTTCAAAATTGAACTTTAAAACGTTTCTAAACCTATGTGTGTGCTTTCCCTGTAAAAATATACGGGGGAGGGTTATTAAAAATTATCGTTCATTTTTTTGAAAATCAGGGACATCTTTTACATTTTTTATGGGGATTACATTTTTAGTTTTATTTCCGTAACCAGTTCCATAATAAATTTGTTCCCACTTAGTCTTCCTTGTATGGCATTTGCTACAACAGAAAGCCAAGTTATCCATCACGGTCTTACCATTCAAGTCAAACTCAACTGGCACGATGTGGTCCACTATCTTACCAGTTCTTACTCTGTTATGCGCTTTACAGTACTGACAAAGGAAGTTGTCTCTACGTCTTACTACATCACGTATAGACTTCCATTGCTTGCTTTGGTAGAACTTATTCTGTTCTACTTTAATGTCGCTATACTCACGCTTGCGTTTGTTATAGTCCTTATATCTTTTTGTATTATCATTACGATTAGTCCATCGCTCTCTGCTTGCTTGATATGCAGCTTCTTTATCAGCGTGCTTAGTACAATAGTGTAGCGGTCTAATCACCATAGCGTGGCAGTTAAGCTCACGACAACGTCCAGTCATTGGCATTCTATTTTCTCTTTTCTATCTATCAATTCATTCTTCTTTGCTTTCGCTATAATCTCTTTCACTTGCTTAACCGTTGGGTTGGTGTGACGTCTGATCGTTGATTCATTCAGATAACAGCGACTTGCAATCTCGTCCAGCGTTAAGTCCTCAACATATCTCAAACGAATCAGCTTTAAGTCCTCATCACTCAATGAATCAAACAGCTCTGTCATTGCGTTGAATACAAAGCGTTGCGGTGTGAGGTTGTCTGTGCTGTCTATCCTATCCGTTAAGCGTTTCATCCCGCCCGTAAAATAAAGCCTAATATTGAATTTAACTTCATTCATAATGTCATCCCTCTTAAACAAAAAAGTACCTCCACAATTAGAGATACTTTCCTGAACTTATTATACCACTGCCCATCTCTGGGACTTATGATAGTTCTATTATATCATGCTTTGGCTATAATTTCTTTAGCTTCCTTCATGAGTTTACCTATCTTTGAAGTAATCTGATAAGCGGAAAGTCCTGTCCGTTTTGTAGTCTCTGCAACACTTAATAGTTCAACGTACCTCAAACATAGTAATGCTATGCTGTCAGTATCTGCTGTATCAAATATTTCATCAAGATTATTTAATAGTTTAAGAAGTCTTGGTAAGTTACCTGCTTCAGCTTTTGTCTTTTCAATATAAGACTGCCTGCTTTGAGCGCTTAAGTATAATGTTCCTCTAAGATACCACCTTACAACATCTTTAGGCCTTCCCCAATAATATCTGATTGTCATATATTTATCCGTCATGATTCCTTTATAATAACAAGAAAGCCTGATACTTATAGGCTTTCTCAGCTCGAAATTATGGATGATTAAACTCTTATCGGCGTGGAGTATAATAGCCAGGATAATTTGTGATCAGCCCGTCATCAAGCAAATATTCCATCAATTCATGTTGAAAAGTAGAACTAATCAACTGAGCCATTCTAAAGTAATAAAAGTTTTTGGCTTCAACTAACGGATGGAGAGCATTACCAACGGACTGATCATAATTGTTTTCTTTCAGATAATTCACAATCTCAATGGCTTTATTTCGAGCTTCTTCCACTTCTTTACCATAAGCTTTTAATTTTCGTTTTAAAGAGTTATCAATTAATCCCTCAATCAATTGAGATTCTGTTGGACTCAAGTATTCTTGTGAGCGATTAGCCTCAGTTTTAATGGCATAATTGGTTTCTTCATTATTCCAAAATTGATGAAGTGCTTCTTTTTGCTTGGTAAGATGTTCCGTCAGTTCATCAAGTAAAACACGAGCATCTCGTTCTTTAGCCATTTGTGCAAGAGTCGCATCAATATCTGGCTGTTGTTTGTCTACTTTCATATTCTCAAGTTTTGTGCTTAACTCATTGACTAAGGCTTGTGTTTTTTCAACGGCTTGAACCAGAGGAATTGATTGTGCTTTTAATTCTTTTGTTTTTTCTTCAATATGACGAATGTCCATTATTATTTCTCCTTATGATTAGTTGTTGTAGGTGTAGCTTCAGTATTGATATTTCCTTTTTGATCTGAGATCGCTGTAAATGAACCTGCCACAAAGGCTTCTGTATCGGTAAGCTGAACGTCAAAGCGGTCAATCACACGAATTTTTGTCGTATCGGTTTCAAATGCACCAGCACCAATATTTGTTGGAAGCAATGACATGTTTTCGCGGTCAAATAAAGTCATGGCTTGTTTAAAGTCGCCATAATAGAGCGGATAAAGCGGGCTGCTTGTTTCTCCACCACTTGGAAGCCAATGGTCACTGATTTCAACGACTCGTTTTCCTTTGATTAAATAGCGATCAGGTTGAACGGGGTCAGGTTGTAACAAATAATTCCCTAACGCATCTTTAACTAAAGTAAGTTGGTTGAGCCCGCTTGTGTTGGTAATTAAAATAGAAGTTGCTTTAATTGCTGGATCGACTGCCGTATTAATCATAGTGATAATATCATCAAAAGTAGAGAGGGCTGGTTTTTTAGGAGCTGCTTGCATGAGTGAGATGATTTCTTTATTACGAGAAACGACGACTTTCTTAGCAATCCAACCCGTCAACCATGACATAATATTTTCGGCACTATCTTTAAGTAGGGAGTTGGTCGCTGTTGTGATCCCTCCGTAGCGTCCAATCTGATACTTAACAAGTTTAAGATTGGGATCGTCATTGGCTCCAATGGTTTCATCTTCGCTATCTAATTTTGTAAGTGGGGTAATATTTATCCATTTCTCATAAACACGAGAACCTGAGGCTGTAGTTACATTTTCAACATTGACATATTGCTCCATCACATCATATTGGCGTTTCAAGACATTAATCGAAGTTCTTAAATCTTGGGGAATGGTTAAGCCAGCCGCTTCGCCTGATTCATCTTTAGAGGAAGTGACTAGATTTGTGATTTTAGAATCGCCTCTCATTAAGGCTTTGAAATCTGAAATGAAAGATTGATCGGTTTGGTTTTCTCCATTACCTAAGGGAAGTTGTCCGCTAGAACGAAGATGAGCAACTTGTGTCGCTTGTGCTTCGACGACTTGATTTCTCAGTGCATCACAACGGGCTTGAGCATGATCTCTCTTTGCGGTTAAATCTCTTAAGGTTTGAGCTGAGAAATTTTCATTTTTGAGCATTTGATTGATTTTATCATTATAATTTTCTACTTTTTCGCCTGCTTCAATCCACAGCTCATTGAGTGTATTTAGTGTTTGATTCATTGTATTGATTCCTTATTTTCTATTGGTAAAGATACCAATTTATCGAAACTACAGATAAGGCCTGTATTTCATTACGTTAATTGCGCTTTTTATAAATGAGTTAAAACAACTGATTTTGTTGGAGACCTTGCTCGCATTTTTACTCCTTTCTTGTTGGAAAGCCTTTTTATTTAATCTAATTCATCATCATTATCAAAAGTAATGACTTCAATCCCGTTAATTTCAATCACACGAGATTTTATCCCTTGCGTTTCCTCTAAGAATTGAGAAAATAAATCTTTACCTTTCTCAAGGCGATTAATATGACTCATAGCTCCCATGAAGTCTACCGCGAACTCTACTAAATCATCGTTGTCATAATCCCAAAGAAATTCAAAAGCTTTATCATCCACTGCATTGATGGGCTGATTCAGGTCATAAGCTGCTAAAGAATTTTGTACACTAAAGTAATCTTTTGTCTCGTATTTATGACCATCATATCTTTTGTAAATTGGGAATGTTTCAATGACTTCTTTAGGCGTAAGCATTCCAATGACTGACAAAGCCATTTCATAAAGCTGGAAATTATCCCAAACCGCTTTGATATAGTCTGCTTCACTTTCCGCATTGATTTTCTTATTTCGTACATTCAAACCTTTTACAAGGGCTAATGCTCCACGTTTTAAATCTAGCCGAGTCAGGTTCTTTTTTTTATTTAACTCTGCGATCGTTTGAGTCATGATTCTTGACCATGATTTGGGGTAACTGTTATTCATGTTTTTTCTCCTATTTATTAATGTGAGTTTAGCGCTTTTTCAACCTTGATATCACTTAGATCTAGCCCCATGATGACAAGATAGCTACTGCTGGTATACCAGCCATAATCATACCCATAAACTTTAGCTTCAATCCCTTGTTCAATCGCCCAACATTCAATAACTTGGCGATATTCATCCATCTTATCTAATGCGCCGTATGGTTGATAGACGATAAATGCTTTTCTGTCTTTTGTCTTATACATATAACCGTGGTCGTAAAATGGCGGTCGGTTTTCTTCATTTCTCAGGTACTCACCAACATCTCTACCGTTTTCAAAATAATACTTTAACGTTGAACGACTGGGCAAACCTCTTAGATAGCTATACAATTGATTATCTTTGATAAAATTATGCCAATTTTTAAAATCAGTATAATCATTCCAGCTTTCAGAGAATGGTGCTTCTTTTAAATTGATTTTTGTAAATTTCATTTATTTATTTCCTTAAATTATAAAATGATAAAGTTTCAACCAGTTAGACCACCAAGCCCACCAAAACAAGTCCAAAGCCTTACGTGACAAGGGTTTATCTATGGTGGGCTAGTCGGTGGGCTTCGATAATTATCGGTGGGGTACAACGACTAGCCCACCATATAAAATTCTAGACCACCGACTAGCCCACCACTCATAAAGTCTTTAAAATCAAAGGGTTACAGTATTTTTGGTGGTCTTGGTGGGCTAAAACAAAAACACTTTTTATTTTTTCTTCTGAAATGTGTATTTCGTTTTCCCTTTGTAGATTGAATCACTCCAAGTAATCCCGATTTGTTTTAATAAAGCTTCGTCTCGTTTTAATCGTTCTTTTATCTTTTGAGGATGAGGGATTGCACCTTTGGCTATCACTTTAGGAACGAAGTCAAAATTAGAGATTTTCTCAATCAAAGGTACTGCATAATAGGAGATTTTTCCTGAATGCTCATTATCCATTATTTCTTTGAGTCCAAGAATAAAGTAATTAGACTGAATCAGCGTTTCTTGCGCTGCTTCGATATTTCCAAGGTAAAGAGAGCTGAATCTATTGCTATCCCAACCAATTGCACTTGCCCCATCCTCTACAAATCTCCCCCAGTCCGTGAATCGGCTCTTGTTAAAGGTTGATTTTCCTTTGTTTCTCAAAGCAGTGCTCGCCATATTTAGCAATGCTCCTAATACATAAGGGTGGTCTCGTTCAAATCCTTCTCTTAATTCATTTTCAGGTTTTCTCTCTTTCAAAGTGTCAAGTTCTATCACAAGCGAACGACTTAATAAATCTTGGCGCTTTACAAGGTCATCAATTCCATTAAAAAGTAGACTTCGGCCTAACTTTACAATGATTTGCCCATCATCCGTGTATAATGCACGCTTAGAAGTTGCTGAATTAGTAGCAATTGTGGCAAACAAATCGGAGATTTCTGCCGTAATTGTACCAGCAGAGAGATTATCGTAAACTAGTATTCTGTTTTTTGATGTATCTAGCACAATATCTTCAATCTTTGGCTTTACTCTTGAAATTGATTTCAATGTTCTCACGGGATCTAGTACCGTTCTTAAGAGTTCACTTGTAAATGACTTTCCCACCCCTGCTGTTCCCTGCAAAATTAAGATTGGGACGCTGGTATCGGTCATTAAATTACTTAACAACCAACTGACATATAAGTCGAAATTATCATCATTTGAATAATTGATATACTTTTTTAAACGCTCAACATTCAATTTATTTCGGCTATCAAATTTTGGCATTGGCAGTTCATCCATATCATCCGTTCTTTTGAACCATATCGGGGAATTGTCAATAATTTGCCAGCCTTTCCTACTTATTTCCACAACTTGCCATGCCTCATTACATAAATCAAGGTAAATTTTTCCATCATTAGGTAAATACTTAGCTCGAATTGAGATTGATTTAAAATTCTTGCTTCGTCTTGCTTTAGCACTAATGCTTTCTATTGCACTCTCAAGAGCATATTTAGCGATAACTCTTTCGAATTCATTCTCTGCAAGCTCTATCACAATATCTTTAAAAGATTGAGAAGTAACTGCATGGACTTCGTAGTGGCCGCCTATTTTCAATTTTGCAAACGGCTTTTTAACTTCATCTATTGCAAATTCAATATCCTGTCTTAAAATTAAATCTCGAAGTTCAGTGGCAAAATGACGCTCCTTTTTATCATCCTCTTCCTCTTCGACTTCTAAAGGTTGGCTTTGCTTTACCTGAGACGTTTGTCCTACAAGAACATCATTTACTTTCTTACTCTCCGCTTTTGCTTTTTCTTCCTCATAGCTGTTAATCATCGTTTGGAAATCATCATCTACACTAGTCACTCAACACCTCCCTTTCTTTTTCATCAAAATATTCATCCGCAAGACCTATAAAATCAGCCAGCAAGGCTTTTTTCTGAGTTCCCTCACAAGTCGCTTCAATTTCTGAAACGGCCCACATCATGAGATATTTATAGTTATAGCCGTGTTTCTTTCCTAAAATAATAAACTTCATCATGTTCTTACTATTCAAGAAGCCCTGATGCATCACGATTTCATCTTTGAATTTCTCGAAGGCATTTTGTCGATAAACGGTAGCGACTTTTTCAGATTCGTCACGCTGCAGCTTATTAAGGAACTTCATAAATTTATTTGATGGATGCGCTGGATGTTTATAATGCACTTTTTTATAGCCTAGTTCTTGATACTTTGAGGTTAGAAAGTTGAAAATCTCCCAATGTTGGCTCACGCTGATATCAAGTACTGAATCAAAATGACCGCTAAAACTCATATTATTGGGGACAAGATAAACATATTGATAGAAATCTTCTATTTCCAAAATCAATGTCTCTCCTGCTCCTTTCATCAGTTTTTTAGCTACTATTTTATTGAGACGAATGGTCAAAAGTTCCATATCCTTCCCCCTATTCAGCCAACTGATCCATGAGCTGCTCAAGTTGTTTCTTTGAGACCCAAACCGTTTTATCTCCTTCTTCAAGGATAACTTCACGAAGTCCAGCAACAACCAGCTTCTTATAATAAGCTTCATTAATTGAGAGTTCACGTTTTAAATCAGCTTTTTTCTTATAGGGAAACTCACGACTTTGTTCAACTCTTGCTTCAACTAACTTATCAACATGGCTTAATACTGATTGAGTCAGCTCATGCTCTGCTTCAATTGATAAAATACTCATGCCATGCCTCCATTCTTACGTTTAGAAATAACTTCCATAACTGCGTACGTTAGTTTATCTTCACTAATTCCTAGCTCATTAGAAAGCTCTGAAACATCTTCGGAACTGATAATATCAAATGCTGTCATTGCCTTGTGCTTGGTTTTTCTACGTTGTCTTTCGTGACGTACACCACGGTTAAAAGCTACATCATAAAGATATTCGTAAACAAAAGTGCGCATCCAGTCTTGCCAATTTTCTTTATTTGCATTGTGATAGTCCATCAAGATAATTTTTTTCTCGATGATGTCAGCTAGTTGCGCAACACCCTCTGTAACGAATCCTTTATAGTCTGTTTGCTTAATTTCTTGTTTAATACGGTACTTTTCAGCAATTTCGTGCGTGATTTTCATCTTAAAAGGGTTGCCTTTTTTAATATAAAGGATTCTGCTTGTTGGTATCCGTCCACCTTTGAGAACAAATGAAAGTATAGTTTCGTCTTTGCGATGGTAAGCTCTTAAATTAAATGTTTTAAATTTCATACCCTACCCCTTAACCATTTCTACTTGGATGTCATTTTCTAAAGTTGTGAAAGTCACTACTGATTGACCGTCAAACAAGCGGTAGACATACTCATTAAGCTGGATAAAATGTCTTGCTTTGGCTTTTAATAAGTCCATGAGTTCAAAAGCGATTGAATCATCAAGGATATAAGTTTCTTTGTTTGCTGGTTTTTTCATCTTGTGTAACCTCTCTTTTTAGTGTAAAATAGAGAGTAGAAAAGCTTTATTCAAGCTGCTCTACTCATGTTGATTAAAATCCCGCGGCTCGCCAAAGTTTTGGGATTTTTTTGTCGTCATTTTTCAATTATTTTTACTATTTCCTCGTTTTCTACTAGTTTATCGAGAATTGTGATCATTTATCTTGGTTCTCGGTTCTGCGCACGGCAAATGCTATTTTTATGTTAGGGCATGCAGTTTATAGCCATTTCTTGGGCTTTGAAGTCATTTATCAATACTTGTCTCGGGGTTAACGCGACATACCCACGTTTAGCAAAAACTTTGCAATTGCCTACGTTCATTCTTGGTTAGTGACTAATTGTTATTAATTTCTTGTGTATCAGTAGCAAGCCATTCGAGAACTTTTATATAAACTGACTGCTTTATTTTACATTCCCCAGACTCGAGTTTTTTTAGAGTGTGAGTTCCAATTTTTAAAAGAGTACAAAGTTTGTTACGTGTAAGATTTAAATCTGATCGCTTATATCTTAACTGCTGGCTTTGTTTAGCTGTCCATTCTTTCAAAACAATCTCCTTTCAAACAGTCGTTTTATGACTGTAAAATCATTATATAACTATTTTTTAGATAATTCAAGTTTAAACATCTAAAAAATAGCTGTTTTTTTATCTTTATGTTATAATCGTTTCTAAAAGGGGGGAATATGTTTATGTCAATTACATCAGAAAGAATAAAAAAAAGTCGTAAAGAAAAAGGGTTAACTATGAATGAGTTAGCAAAAATAATGGGGGTTGCCCAAAGCGCTATCGTTCGTTGGGAAAATGGAACAACAGAGCCCAAAGTGAAAATTATTAAGAATCTAGCTGAAGTTTTAGAAGTTGATGAAGCATATTTATTAGGGACGCAAAAAGAACCTAAGGCAATACCCCTTTCTGAATATATAAATTTTTTGAACGAAACCGATGAACTCGGAGATGCTCTTAATAAGATATGGTCTGAATTCATTAATCGTAAAGGTGTAAACAGCGAAGAAAGGAAGAAAGCAGTTGGGGCATTTGCTTCATTGTTACAATATAATGAGACAGAGTTTCACCGTGAAATGTTTTCTAAAATGTTTGATATTATCCACACTCTGAACCCTATTC
>SKEM01001021.1_pt1 | contig 14343 bp, 13 predicted proteins | sample 4826731 | NCBI WGS metagenome assembly SKEM01 (sample SAMN11008809, study PRJNA524170) | human gut metagenome | biome: Human fecal sample; material: Feces; isolation source: fecal sample from pouch patient p37 | host: Homo sapiens | place: Israel: Tel-Aviv | collected 2015-07-27
AGGCCGAGGAGCTCGGCGAGGGCGTCGGCGTTGCCCCCGCGGGCGGAGTCCCAGGTGGTGTGGGCGTTGGCCAGCGCGATGCCGGCGCGGATGAGGCGGTGGACGCTGCGGCCCTTGGGGTCGACGGCGCCGACGTGGTCGGTGCCGCGCAGGAAGAGGGGGTGGTGGGTGATGACCATGTCGACGCCGCGCTCGATGGCCTCGTCGACGACGGCGGTGAGAGGGTCCATGGCGAGCAGGACGGTGCGGACGGGGTCGGCCGGGTCGCCGCAGATGAGGGTGTTGGAGTCCCAGTCCTCGGCGAGCTCGGCCGGGGCTGCCTCGCGGAGGAGCTCGACGACGTCGCCGACGGTGAGGGGCTCGGTGCCGCCCGCGGTGCCCGGGGTGCTCGGCGTGGTGGTCGCGTCAGTCATGCGGGCAGGGTATCGGGCGGCGTCGGCCTCTTGCTGCTCGAGCCGTGACGGGTGCCCCCGACGGGACTCGAACCCGTACGCCCGAGGGCATCAGCTTTTAAGGCCGCTGTGTCTACCGATTCCACCACGGGGGCTGGGTGCTCCCGGATGGTCCGGGGGCTGGGTGCTCCGAGAGGATTCGGGCACCGGTACCCCCGCTGGGATTCGAACCCAGGACCATGTGCTTATCAGGCACGGACGAGGTATAAGCTCGCTGCTCTAACCGCTGAGCTACGGGGGCGCGGGGCGGGCGAGGACGCCGCTCCGACGCCGCGAGGTTACCCCAGCGCGGGCCGCTCACCGGACGCCCCGGCGGCGCCGTCGTCGCCCGCCTAGCCTGGTTCCGCGCCGGTCCGCGCTCCCGCGGCGGCGCCGGATGAGGGGAGCCAGCCATGAAGATCGCGCAGCGGGCGCTCGACGCCCAGCCCTTCCACGCCATGAGCATCGGGGCCCGGGCCCGCGAGATCGAGGCGGCCGGCGGGCACGTCGCCAAGCTGAGCCTCGGCGAGCCCTCCTTCGGAGCTCCCCCGGGCGTCCACGAGGCCATGCGCGAGGCGATGGACGGCCGTCCGCTGCCCTACACGCCGGCGGCCGGGCTGCCGGCGCTGCGCGAGGCCGTCGCGGGCCTCTACCGCGACCGTCACGGCGTCGAGGTGGACCCGCGCCGCGTCCTCATCACGGCGGGGGCCTCGGCGGGCCTGCTGCTCGCGACGGCGCTGACGACGGAGCCCGGCGACGACGTCGTCATGGCGGACCCCTGCTACCCGTGCAACCGCGAGCTCGTGAGCGCCTTCGGTGGCGACGTCGTCCTCGCCCCGACGACCCCGGCCACCCGCTACCAGCTCGACCGCGCCACGATGGAGGCGGCGTGGACGGAGCGGACGGTCGCCGTCCAGATGGCGACGCCGTCGAACCCGACGGGCACGACGATCCCCTTCGACGAGCTGGCCGCGATCTGCGAGAGCGCCCGGGAGCGCGGGGCGTGGCGCGTCGTCGACGAGATCTACCTGTCGCTCTCGGACCCGGCGCCCGACGGCTCCCCCGCGCGCACGGCGCTGGAGGCGGACCCGGACGCGATCATCGTGTCCTCCTTCTCGAAGTACTTCGGGATGACGGGGTGGCGGCTCGGCTGGCTCATCCTGCCCGAGGCGCTCCTCGAGGCGGCCGACAACCTCGCCGTCAACTTCTTCCTGTGCGCCTCGACGCCGACGCAGGTGGCGGCCCTGTCCTGCTTCACGCCGGAGGCGCTCGCCGCGTGCGAGGAGCGGCGCGAGGAGCTGCTCGTGCGCCGCGGCGTCGTCCTGGAGGGGCTCGAGCGGATCGGGCTGCCGGTGCCGGTGCTGCCCGACGGGGCCTTCTACGCCTACTTCGACGTCTCGGGCACGGGACTGGACGCCTGGACCTTCTGCGAGCGGGCGCTGGAGGAGGCGCACGTGGCGCTCACCCCGGGCCGCGACTTCGGGCCGGCGACCGGTGAGACGCACGTGCGCCTGTCCTACGCGGCGGGCCGCGAGGAGCTGGCCGAGGGGCTGGAGCGGCTCGGGGGATTCGTGGCGGACCTGCGCGGCTGAGTCGGCTGCCGCTCAGTCCCTGGAGGCGACGAGGCGGCGAACGCCGGCGAGGCCCTGGGCGGAGTCCGGCGCCCAGCCGTCGACGTGCTCGGAGAGCCACAGGTCGATGAGTCCCATGAGGACGCCCCACGCACCGGCGCGCAGGAGCGGCTCCCCGCCGTCCGGCCTCCTGGTCGGCAGGAGCCGGGCGGCGAGGTCGGGGCGCTGGAGGGCGAGGAAGCGCCGGGCCTTGGCCGCGTGGACGGGCTCGGAGACGATGACGATCCGGTCGGCGTCCTCGAGCAGCCGCGCGGAGTTCTCGATGTTCTCCCAGGTCGATCCGGAGTGCTCCTCGAGGCGGATCTCGCCGTTCCAACCGAGGTCGCGGGCGGCGTCGGCGAGGAGCCGTGCCTCGGGGACCGGGCCGGCGACTCCCCCGCCGGAGAGGACGAGGACGTCGCCGGGGCGGGCGACGGCGAGGGCGGCCCGCACCCGGGCGAGGTTGGCGTCGCCCGCCGTCGTACCGGTGTCGGCGTGACCGAGGACGAGGACGGCCCGACGTCCGCGCTCCGCTGCGCCGTCGTCGAGGGGTCGGGGCACGAACCAGGTCGAGGCCCGCCGCTCGACCGCGCGCAGCACTGCCGCGCCCGCGAGCGCGGCGCCGACGGCGGTGCCGGCGCCGAGCGTCAGGGCCGCAGCATCCGTGGGCGGGCGTCGCATACCGGATCCCCGCTCAGCCGAACTCGGCGCGCAGCGCCTCGAGGCCGCCCGGGCGGACGGTCATGAGGGAGACCGGGATCTCGCCGCCGTATACGTGGGGGAAGCGCTCCGACTCGGGATCGCTCGGATTGCCCGGCTCGGGGCGCACCGTCAGGCCGGCGTCCGCGAGCGCGTCGACGTCGAGCTCGGTGATGATGACGTCGGGCCGGTCGGCGTAGAAACCGGCGTGGACGCGCAGCGTCTGGTCGGCGTCGTAGGAGGCGTGGAGGAAGCCCTGCTCGGCGATGGTGAGCCCGCGGGTCGAGGCGGTGTAGCTGCCGGTGGCCTGTGCGGCCTCCCAGTCCTCGGGCAAGGCCATGTGCAGGAGCGTCGTCATACCCGGAGAGTACTGGGGCCGCCGGCGGTGCTCACAGCGCCCTGCTCAGGACGCCGTCGCCGGGGGCGAAGCCCGTCCTGGCGAAGGAGACGGGGTCGGCGACGGCCTCCATCGCGAAGAGCCCGACGGTCTCGTCGTCGCACAGCGTGAGGAAGCAGGTGAGCCCGCCGCTGCGACCGAGGCGGCCGAGGGCTCCCGGGTACGCCTGCTCGATGCCTGCCCGGTGCCGCTCGATGAAGCCGGCGACGACGGCGTCCTCCGAGCGGGCTGGACAGACCGTGTAGCGCCGCTCCCCCGCCCGGCGCAGGCGCAGCAGCCAGTACAGGTCGATGAGGGTGATCGCGGCGTTCATGGCCGCGTAGGGCCAGATGCCGAAGACGGCGTTGTAGACGGTGGCGATGAGGCTGCCGGCCAGGTTGAGGCGCCGGAAGCGCCGCACGCTCGGCACGACGAGCGAGAGCACGACGAGCACCGAGCCCGTCCACCCGATGATCTCCCACCACGGGATGCCCGCCACGGCCCTCTCCTCCGCTGGTCGTCCGACCGGTCGACGAAGTCGCCGGTCACCGGGGCGTCCTCGCCCCGGTGACCGGTGAGCCTAGCGGGCGCTCGCCCCGCGCCCTCAGCGGCGCTCCCGGAGCCTCGCAACGAGGACGAGGAGTCCCCAGAAGAGGAGCCCGGACAGGGCGGTGCCGCGCAGCACCCCGCCGACGGCGCCCCAGCCGAGGGTCCCGGCGGTCGTCAGGGCCGAGGTCCCCAGGGTCAGGGCACGGGTGACGAGGGCGGAGGGCCACACGGTGACCAGCGGGCCGCCCCCGTAGGACAGGCCGAGGCCGACCATCGTGCCCAGGAGGCCGAGCGCCACCGGCGCGCCGAAGGAGGCGAGGAGCATCGCGAGGAGGGACTGGAGCGCGAGGAGCGGCAGCGCGGCGAGGACGCCGAGGACGCCGTCGATGAGGACCGACGCGGGCGGGGCGCCGTCGAGGCGGAGGACGAGGACGCCGCTCGCCCAGGCCAGGGCCGTGAGGACCAGCTGCATGACGGCCACCGGCACGAGGCTGACGAGGGTCTTGGCGACGGCGACGCGGACGGCGCCGGCCGGCGTCGTGCGCATCGCGTTCCAGGAGCTCCCACGGTGCTCGGGGCGCCAGACGGCGGCGCAGACGAGGGCGACCCCGATGGAGTAGAAGAACAGGCCGTAGAACACGGTGACCTGCCCCATGAAGGCCTCCCAGCCGCTGGAGAGGACGCCCTGGTTGGCGCTGTAGTTGACGGTGCCGGTGACGACGGCGAGCAGGGGCAGGAGGACCGCGAAGACCCAGACCATCGAGCGGCGCAGCTTGATCGTTTCCGCGGCGAGGAGCGCCCGCAGGGAGGCGGGGCGGGGCGACGAGCTGTCGGCTCGGTGCGGAACGGGGTGCCGGGCCGGCTGCGCGGCGGAGTGCTGCTGAATGGAGGACACGGGGATCACCTCTCGACCCGGTCGAGTCGGGCTGTGAGCGCGAGCAGGCCCGCGGTCGCGATGATGAGGAAGCCCATGACCCAGACCACCGGCGGGGTCGTGTAGGCGACGCTCGCGGCGCCGCCCGCGCCGCCGTCCTGGGCCGCGGGCGTGATGAGCGCCCAGTAGCCCCACGGGACGAGCCGGCACAGCCACGGCGGCATGAGGAGGCAGAACAGGGAGACGAAGGAGCCGAGGAAGCCGACGCCGACGGTGACGATCTGGTTCTCCACGCGGGCCGCGAGGAGCACGTGCCAGCCGCAGGAGACGGCGTCGACCGCGAGGAGGGCGATGGCGTAGCCGGCCCAGTGACCCGCGCTGATGGGGGCGGTGGCGCCGAGCGCGCGGGAGGCGAGGAGGACGCCTCCGACCTGGACGGCTACGACGGCCGCCAGGGGGAGGCACAGGGCGAGGGTCTTGGCCCGGCAGAGCCGGCCGGGGGTCAGCCCGGAGGCGGCCGCCATGGTCCAGCCCCCTCCGGTGTGCTCGACGTCGGTGAGTCGGCTGGCGAGGACGGCGGTGAGGAGCGGGGAGACGAGGGCGGCGGCCATCGAGGTCCCCAGGAGGAGCTGCGGCCACGGGTCGGCGGGGCCGGTGAGCGCAGCGCGGGCCGAGGTCCCGATCGGCGCGGAGAGCCCGAGGGCGACGAGCAGCAGCGCGCCCGCGATGAGGGGCATGCGCAGTCGGCGGGCCTTGGCGAGCTCGAGGCGGACCGCCGTCGGCGCGGTGACGGCGCGCCCGGGCGTCATGGTCGCGGTCGTCATCAGAGCACCCCCGCCCCGCCGGTGAGGTCCATGAAGACGTCCTCGAGGCTCTGCGTCCGACGGCGCAGCTCGTGGACGGGGACGTCGGCGGCGACGAGCCGCCGGCACAGCTCGGCGACGGCGTCGGGCGTGAGACCGGGCAGCAGCAGGCCGTCGCCGGTGCGCTCGGGGGCGGGTCCCGGCTGGGGCACGAGCCCCGCGAGCAGACCGGCGTCGACGCGCTCGGGATGCGGGGTGACGAGCTCGACGGCGGGCAGGGACCGGGCCATGAGCTCGGCGCGGCTGCCCTGGAAGACGAGGCGCCCGGCCGCGAGGATCCCCAGGACCGTGGCCATGCGGTCGATCTCGTCGAGCAGGTGGCTGGAGACCATGACGGTGACGCCCTCCCGGGCCAGGAAGACGAGCAGGTGGCGGACCTCCTCGATGCCGGCGGGGTCGAGGCCGTTGGTGGGCTCGTCGAGGATGAGGAGCTCGGGGTCGCGGGCCAGGGCGAGCGCGATGCCGAGGCGCTGCTTCATCCCGAGCGAGTACTCCCGGACGAGCTTGTCCTTGTGCTCGGTGAGGCGGACGAGGGCAAGGGCCCGGTCCACCTGCGCGTCGGCGAGCCCCAGCATGCGCTGCATGATCCGCATGTTCTCGGCCCCGGTGAGGTGGCCGTAGCCGGGAGGCTGCTCGATCATCGAGCCGGTGCGCGCCATGAGGGGACCTCGGGTGCGGGACGAGAGCGGCGTGCCGAGGAGGCTCACCTCGCCGCTCGTGGGGGCCAGGAGCCCGAGCAGCATCTTCATGGTGGTGGACTTGCCGGCGCCGTTCGGACCGAGGAAGCCGTAGACGCAGCCGCGCGGGACCTCGAGGGAGACGCGGTCGACGACGGTGCGGGCGCGCGCACCCGTCCCGAAGGTCCTCGTGAGCTCGTGGGTGCGGATCGCAGGGTCGGCGCCGGGGGCGGCCGACCGTGCGCTGAGGTGTTCGTGCTGGTTCATGGGGGCAACGGTGCCGGGCGCTCGCGGCCGGGGCGTCAGCCCGTGGGCGGGTTCGGTGCGGGCCGTGCCCGCGCGGGCTCATACCGGGGTATGACGAGCCGCTCGCGGACCGTCGATAGCCTGACGGCATGAGATCGAGCGCGGGCGCCCCGGAGGCGGGAACGGAGGCGGCAGCCGCGCCTGCCGGGCCCGCCGCGCTCGCGGTACCGGCCAGGCCGGCCGGGCCCGCCAGGACCGCTGGGTCCGGACTGCCGGGTCGCGCCGAGTCGATCACGGCCGCCCTGCTCCTCGTCGCGGGCGGTCTGAGCGCTCCGGGGACGATGGGAGGCATCATCGCCCTCGGGCGCCAGGACGGCGTCGTCGACGCCGTCGTCTTCGCGTTCCTGGGCCTGGCGGCCGCCGTGGCCGTGCTCGCCCGACGGGCGCGCCCCGGTGCCGCCGTTGTCCTCCTCGGGCTCGTCTGCGCGGCCCACGCAGTCGTCTTCACGACGCTCTCGATCATGGCGCTCGGCGCCTGCCTCGTGGCGGTCGAGACGGCGGCCAGCCGCGTGGCCCGCCCCTGGGCGTGGGTGCTCCTCGCCGCCGGCTACGTCGGCGGTCCGCTGGCGGTGCTCGCGGTGGACGCCGCGGCAGCGACGGGGCCGCTGCCGCTGGAGGTCGTCGCGCAGGCGGTGGTGCTGAGCTGGCTCTTCATGACGGTCGCGCTGCTCGGGGGCCTGCTGCGCCGTCGGTCGCGCGAGCGCCGCGAGCAGGCGGCCGAGCGGCTCGCGATGCTGCGCGCGCAGCAGGAGATGGAGACCCGGCTCGCCGTGGCCGAGGAGCGCGGCCGGATCGCGCGGGAGGTCCACGACGTCGTCGGGCACTCCCTTGCCGTCATCGCGATGCAGGCGGAGGGTGCGCGAGCGGTCCTCGCCCGCGACCCCGAGCGGGCGGACGCGGCGCTGGCCGTCATCGGCGGGACGAGCCGCGCCGCCGTCGACGAGGTCCGCGCCCTCGTCGACGTCCTGCGCACCGACGACGCCGGCTCCCGGGCTCCCCGGGCGGCCGAGCCCCACGCCACCGGGCCCGCGGCGCCCCTCACCACGCAGCCCGCGGCGCCCCGCGCCACCGAGCCCACCGGGCCGCTCCAGGGAACTGTGCCGGGAGCCCTCGTGTCCGGGCTCCTCGACCTCGTCGGCGCCCTCCGCTCCGGCGGGGCCCGAGTGGCCCTCGCCCTCGAGCTCGCCGAGGACGCCGACGCGTCCGCGCAGGTCGGCGAGTGCCTCGTGGCGGTCGCCCGCGAGGCCACGACGAACGCCCTCCACCACGCCGCCGGCGCGGCGCTGCACCTCCGACTGACCGTGAACCGCGACGGCGCGTGCCTCGAGGTCTCCAACAGCGCCGGCGGAGTGGACGGTCGGCCCTCAGCCCATCGCGAGGGCAGCGGCCTCGCGGGCCTCCGAGCGCGGGTCGGGGCGCTGGGCGGCTCCCTCGACGCCGGCCCGGCCGGTGACGGCGGCTGGCGCGTCCTGGCGTGCGTCCCCGCTCCTGCAGCGCCTGGGGAGGATCCGGCGTGAGCGCGACGATCAGGGTGGCACTCACCGACGACGAGCCCCTCCTCACGGCGGGGCTGTCGATGCTCCTCGGGGCGCAGGAGGACGTCGACGTCGTCTGGGAGGCGCCCGACGGACCGACCGCCCTGGCGCGCTGCGCGAGCGACCCCGTCGACGTCCTCCTCCTCGACGTGCAGATGCCGGGCATGGACGGGATCGAGGTGACGCGCCGCCTCGTGGCCTCGGGCGCGACGTGCCGGGTCGTCATCCTCACCACCTTCGACACGGACGGTTACGTCCTCGGAGCGATCGAGGCCGGGGCCGCGGGCTTCCTCCTGAAGTCGACGCCTCCGGCCGAGCTCCTCGCCGCGGTCAGGGCCGTGAGCGCGGGCGACTCCGTCATCTCGCCCGGGCCGACGCGCCGTCTTCTCAGCGCCGTGAGGACCGGGGCGGGCGCCGGGGCCGGGACAGGGGCGCGGCCCGCCGGCTCGCACACCGCCTCCCGACCGGCCGCTCCCCCGGCGGAGCTCACCGAGCGCGAGCTGGAGGTTCTCCGCCTCGTCGCGCTGGGCCTGACCAACCAGGAGCTGTGCGACCGGCTGTGGCTCTCGATGCCGACGGTCAAGACGCACGTCTCGCACCTGCTCGCCAAGACCGGCGCCCGTGACCGCGTCCAGCTGGTCCTCGAGGCGCTGCGCAGCGGCGTCGTCACCATGGACGAGGTTCTCGCCGAGGCCGCCCGCTGACACGCGTCCGGCCGCGAGCGCCCGCGCTCCAAGTACCGCCCGGCGGAGGGCGTCGCCGTGCCGGGACGCGATGCGGCCCGCCACCGGCGGGGCCGGGTGACGGGCCGCGAGCGGGCGATCGCGCCTCGGTGCAGGCTCGGGCTCAGACGAGGTACTTGAAGGTGACCGCGAGCGCGAGGAGGACGAGCAGCCCGCCCCAGACCCACCAGTCGCGACCGGTGGAGACGAAGTCCCACAGGCCGTCGGAGGAGGGCAGGGCCCCGGTGCGGATGTTGATGCGCGTCAGCCCGGCGAAGACGAGCGTCGTCGTCACGGTGATCGTGAGGCACCAGGGGCACAGCGCGTGGATGACGAAGAAGGACTGGCTGAACAGCCACAGGGCGAAGATGATCGCCACCGTGTAGAAGACGTTGATGAGGAGCATGAAGGAGCGCGGCATGTGCGCTCCGAGCAGCAGCGCCACCGTCACGGTGAGGACGACCGCCTCGAAGAGGATGCCGAAGAAGGCGTTGGGGAAGCCGAGGAGGGTCGCCTGCCAGGAGCGCGCCACCGCCGAGCAGGAGAAGTTCGCGTTGATGTCACAGGCGAAGGAGGCCGCCTCGTTGCTGGTGCCCTCCCAGGCCTCGATCGACAGGACGAAGGAGGCGGTCAGGCCGATCGCGCCGCACACGAGCATCTCGATGAGCGTGGGCAGCATCCAGCGCCGGTTGAGGGTCTCGACGTCGCGGGCGTTGCTCGACTCGACCTCAGGCGCGTCGTCGCGTGCGGTGGTGTCCTGGGTGGTCACGGAGACTCCTCAGTGGGTGGAGAGTGCGTCCTCGCGCCGTCTGCGACGGTTCGAGGGCGGGCTGAGTCTATCCGCGTGCGTGATGCCGCCACCGTGCATCTGCGCGAGGCCGGTCACAGCGGCGCGTCGGGCGTCGCGATCCCCTCATCCGGAGTACCTCCGGGCCGCGCCCCGACCGGCGCGCGCAGGGACGCCCGCGGCGGCCCGAGCACCCGCTGCTCGCCGTTCTACCCTCGCTCCATGATCACCGCGCCGAGCACCGTACCGTCCTCCACGTCCGGCGCCGCGGCTGCGCCCTCTCCCCGAGAGCGCCCCTTCGCCCAGGTCGACGTCTTCGGCTCAGCGCCCTACGCGGGCAACCCGGTCGCCGTCGTCCTCGACGCCGAGGGCCTGTCCGACGAGCGGATGCAGGCGATCGCCCGCTGGACGAACCTGTCGGAGCCGACCTTCGTCCTCCCGCCGACGGCGCCCGAGGCCGACTACAGGCTGCGGATCTGGACGCCCGGTGGCGAGCTCCCCTTCGCCGGGCACCCCACCCTCGGATCCGCGCACGCCTGGATCGAGGCCGGCGGCTCGCCCGCGGACCCCTAGCTCATCCGCCAGGAGGTGACGGCGGGCGTCATCTCGATCCGCCGCTCCGACGACGGCGTCCTGTCCTTCCAGGCCCCGCCGACCGTCCACGACGGCCCGCTCGAGCCCGAGCTCCTCGAGCGCCTCACGGCAGCGCTCGGTCTGCGCCCCGAGCAGGTCCTGGCCCACCAGTGGATCGACAACGGGCCCGGCTGGACGGTGCTGCGGCTGGCGAGCGCCGAGGAGGTCCTCGCGGTCGAGCCGGACCTCACCGCGGTGCCCGACGCCATGGTCGGCGTCATCGGCGCGCTCCCCGAGGGCTCAGAGCAGGATCTCGAGATGCGCACCTTCGCCCCGGGCGTCGGCGTCGCGGAGGACCCGGTGTGCGGGTCGATGAACGCCTCGGTGGGCCAGTGGCTGCTGCGCGAGGGCATCGTCGACGGCGGCTACCGGGTCCGTCAGGGGACGGCGCTCGGCCGCTCCGGGGACGTCCGCGTCGGCATCGAGGCCGGTGCCGACGGCGTGCCCGCCGTGTGGGTCGGCGGACCTACGACCACGCTCCTGCGCGGCACGGCCCTCGCCTGAGCGCCCGGCGCGGGCGCGCCGCGACGGGTGATCGGTGGCCCCGGGGGCGCGGAGCGGTGGTGGACCCGGCCGGGTTCGAACCGACGACCGACGCGGTGTAAACGCGTTGCTCTACCAGCTGAGCTACAGGTCCTGTCCGTCGCGCGCGGCCGCCGCGCGCGACGCGGTGGCGTCAGTGCCGCTTGGAGACGACGCGGGTCCCCGCCCCGGCCGAGCCCATGGCGGCGGCCGACGTGGCGTGCATGCCCGCGGTCCGGGCCGCCTCCTCGACCTCGAAGGCGTCCACGGCTCCGGCGGTACGTGCCTTGGGGGTGAGCACCCAGATGAGTCCGTCGCCGTCCAGGTTGGCCTGGGCGTCCACGAGGAGATCGGTCAGGGCGTCGACGTCGCCGTCGTCCTCGCGCCACCACACGATCGCGGAGTCCGCGACGTCCTCGTAGTCCTCGTCGACGAGCTCGGTACCCGTCTCCGCGGTCACGGCGGAGCGCAGCGCCTCGTCGACGTCGTCGTCGTAGCCGAACTCCTGGATGATGAGGCCGGAGGCGAAGCCGAAGGCCGCGCCCGGTGTGCTCGTCACTGTGTCCACTCCGTCCCTGGGGGCACCGCCCCGGTCCGCCCGCGCGCCCGCGCGGGCGCCGGTCCCCTGCGGACCGGCTGACCCTAGCCCCCCGCCCCGCGGGCTCCCCGCGCAAGCGAACCCGCGCGCCGCCGCGCGAACGTCACCTCGGGCGCCGGCGGAGCGCGCCGACCTCCGACCTCGACCGGTGCCCCACCTCACAGGCCGAATGGGACTTTCTGCCCCTCTGGGGGAGACTCGGCCCCCCGTGAGCCCGTAGATTGGAGAGGTCAGATCCCGGTGGCCCCGGCCCCGTCACAGCCGCGGCGCCCGACCACGAGTCACGGTACCGCCGGCCACCACCGCACAGACGCGAGGAAGAAGGAATCCGTGAGCCCCACCAGCGACTCCGCGCCGCTCATCGACGGCCTCCTGACCAAGGTCGACGACAACGACCCCGAGGAGACCAAGGAGTGGCACGACTCCCTCGACGCGCTCATCCAGGAGAAGGGCGGCCCCCGCGCCCGCTTCATCCTCCTGTCGATGCTCGCCGAGGCCCGCAAGAAGAACGTCTCGCTCCCGGCCCAGACGACCACCCCGTACGTCAACACGATCAACGTCGAGGACGAGCCCTACTTCCCCGGTGACGAGGACATCGAGCGCACCTACCGCCGGTGGCTCCGCTGGAACGCCGCCGTCATGGTCACCCGCGCCCAGCGCCCCGGTATCGGCGTCGGCGGCCACATCTCCTCCTACGCGTCCACCGCGACCATGTACGAGGTCGGCCTCAACCACTTCTTCCGCGGCAAGGACCACCCGGGCGGCGGCGACCACGTCTTCTTCCAGGGCCACTCCTCCCCCGGCAACTACGCCCGCGCCTTCATCGAGGGCCGCCTCACCGAGGACGACCTCGACGGCTTCCGCCAGGAGTACTCCCACCCCGCCGCCACCGGCGGCCGCGGCCTGCCCTCCTACCCGCACCCGCGCCGCATGGAGGACTTCTGGGAGTACCCCACCGTCTCCATGGGTCTCGGCCCCTCGGAGGCCATCTACCAGGCCTGGTTCGACCGCTACCTCCCGGGCGCCGGCCTCAAGGACACCTCCCAGCAGCACACCTGGGCCTTCCTCGGCGACGGCGAGATGGACGAGCCCGAGTCCCGCGGCATGCTGCAGCTCGCCGCGAGCCAGCAGCTCGACAACCTGACCTTCGTCGTCAACTGCAACCTGCAGCGCCTCGACGGCCCGGTCCGCGGCAACGGCAAGATCGTCCAGGAGCTCGAGGCCTCGTTCAAGGGCGCCGGCTGGAACGTCATCAAGGTGATGTGGGGCCGCGGCTGGGACCGGCTCCTCGCCGCCGACAAGGACCACGCCCTCGAGCACCTCATGATGGAGACGCTCGACGGCGACTACCAGACCATGAAGGCCAACGACGGCGCCTACGTCCGCGAGCACTTCTTCAACAAGGACCCGCGCACGGCCGCCCTCGTCAAGGACTGGACCGACGAGGAGATCTGGGCCCTCCAGCGCGGCGGCAACGACTACCGCAAGATGTACGCCGCCTACAAGGCCGCCATGGAGCACAAGGGCCAGCCGACGGTCATCCTCGCGCAGACCGTCAAGGGCTACCTGCTCGGCTCGCACTTCGCCGGCCGCAACGGCACGCACCAGATGAAGAAGCTCAAGCTGGACGACCTCAAGGGCCTGCGCGACCGCCTGCACATCCCCTTCACGGACGAGCAGCTCGAGGCCGACCCGTACAACCCGCCGTACTACAAGCCGGCGGACGACGACCCGGCCCTGCTCTACATGCTCGAGCGCCGCAAGCAGCTCGGTGGCTTCCTGCCCGAGCGCCGCGACGTCGGCAACGAGCTCGAGCTCCCCGGGGACAAGACCTACGACGTCCTCAAGGGCGGCTCCGGCAAGCGCGAGGTCGCCTCGACGATGGCCTTCGTCCAGCTCCTCAAGGAGCTCATCAAGGACAAGAAGATCGGCCGTCGCTTCGTGCCGATCGTCCCCGACGAGTCGCGCACCTTCGGCCTGGAGTCCCTCTTCCCGACGAAGAAGATCTTCAACACGCTCGGCCAGAACTACACGCCGGTCGACGCCGAGATGATGCTCTCCTACCGCGAGTCCACCTCCGGCCAGGTCATGCACACCGGCATCAACGAGGCCGGCTCGGCCTCGGCGTTCCAGGTCGTCGGCACCAGCTACGCGACCCACGGCGTGCCGATGGTCCCCGTCTACATCTTCTACTCGATGTTCGGCTTCCAGCGCACCGGCGACCAGTTCTGGGCCGCGGGCGACCAGCTGGCGCGCGGCTTCGTCATCGGGGCCACCGCCGGCCGCACGACGCTCACCGGTGAGGGCACCCAGCACATGGACGGCCACTCGCCGCTCATCGCCTGGACGAACGACGCCTTCGTGTCCTACGACCCGTGCTACGCCTACGAGATCCGGCACATCGTGCGCGACGCCCTCGAGCGCTGGTACGGCCCCGACTCGGGCCGCGACCGCAACAAGATGTACTACCTCACGGTGTACAACGAGCCGATGGTCCAGCCGGCCGAGCCGGAGGGCGTCGACGTCGAGGGCATCCTCAAGGGCATCCACAAGATCGCCGACGCCCCCGCCGGCGACGGCCCCGAGGTCCAGCTCATGGCTTCCGGCGTCGGTGTCCCGTGGGTCCTCGAGGCTCAGCGCCTCCTGTCCGAGGAGTGGGGCGTGCGAGCCTCCGTGTGGTCCGTGACCTCCTGGTCCGAGCTGCGCCGCGAGGCCCTCGAGGTCGAGCAGGCCAACTTCCTCCACCCGGAGGAGATCCGCACGCCGTACCTCGCCGACAAGCTCGCCGGCGCGGGGGGCCCCTTCGTCGCCACGAGCGACTACGACCCCGCGGTCCCCGCCCTCATCCGCCAGTGGGTCCCGGGCGACTACCACGTCCTCGGCGCCGACGGCTTCGGCTGCTCCGACACCCGCGCCTCGGCGCGCCGTCACTACCTCATCGCCGCCGAGTCGGTGACGGTCAAGGCGCTCCAGGCCCTCGTCGAGCAGGGCAAGCTGGACCGCTCGGTCCTCGCCAAGGCCCTCGAGAGGTACGACCTCGAGAACGTCAACGCCGGCACCTCCGGCGGCCAGGGCGAGTGACGTCCTGAGCCGGACCACCGGCTGACACGACGAACGGGGCGGGGCCCCGGAGGGGAGATCCTCCGGGGCCCCGCCCCGCG
>SKEM01001032.1_pt1 | contig 14171 bp, 9 predicted proteins | sample 4826731 | NCBI WGS metagenome assembly SKEM01 (sample SAMN11008809, study PRJNA524170) | human gut metagenome | biome: Human fecal sample; material: Feces; isolation source: fecal sample from pouch patient p37 | host: Homo sapiens | place: Israel: Tel-Aviv | collected 2015-07-27
ATCAAACTCTCATATAAAATATAAGAACTTGAATAGCTCTATTTCAAATTAATTAAGCGAATTGACTTCGCAAATGTTTTTGCTTCAATCACCGATGTGACCGAAGACCCTACACATTTGATTCGTCAAAACTTTGTTCAGTTTTCAAAGGTCTACCATGTAGGTTAAAGCAAATCTAACTTACATATTTATTTTACCAACTCACCAGATAGTTGTCAACAACTTTTTTGAATTAATCATTAACCACTTATCAACAAGTCAGCTTATTTATAATATCATCTCATCAATTACTCGTCAACACTTTTTTGAAACATTTTTATGAAGTGCTGTATTCAAGCTATTATTATCGGCCTTTACGCGTTTAATGGCAAATGCGCTCTTCTATTCTCAAATAGTTAGCCCCATCTAGTTGCCAAAACCAGATTACAGGAAGCACGCTGAGATAGTTTGTGAACTTGCCAGTGCACTAAACAAAAAGCAGATAACTTATTTGTCAGAGACAACAGTTATCTACTTTAGTTTATTTTATAGTTAATTGCAAGAATTATTTTTGATTTTCCGGTTCCCGAATCATTAATACGAAGACAAATGCGATAATTGCCAATATTAATGTAAAGTAAAAGCCATAATGGGCTCCAGTGGTAAAGCGGGCAGCCGCAGTGCCAGCCGTCCCCCGTCTTCCAAGTTCAAGCAGGCTTGTCGCTACCGCCGTTGCAACTGCTCCAACAACTTGCTGCATAGTATTCAAAATTGTGCTCCCGTCATTTGACAATATCCCCGGCAGCGCATTTAGGGCACTGGTCTGCGAAGGCGCCATAAAGAGCGGACAGCCAATCATCAAAATTATGTGGGCAGCGATAACAAAGGCCACCGTAGTCCGCGTACTCGTAGTCAGCAACATCAGGACCCCAACTAGGGCGAGTACAACGCCAACAAGCGCAGGACGCTTTGCCCCAACGTTGTCATAAAGACGCCCCGCAACGGCAGAGGTAATTGCGTTCACCACTCCCCCAGGCAGCATAATCATCCCTGCCATTGCGACCGGCAACAGGAGGCCATTTTGAATGTACATCGGCAGTAAATACATTGAGGATAAAATAATACCAAAGTCAAGCATTACTAACCCTGTCCCAATAGTGAAAGCACGGTGTTTAAATATCCGTAAATTAAGGATTGGCTCTGCTAAATGCAGCTGACGGTGGGCATAGAACGCCAGGACTACAACGCCAGTGGCCAATGCTGTAATAACAGGAACGGATAGCCAACCAAAGCGGCTTGACAGTGAGGCCCCGATTACTAACCCCGAACACCCAATTGCTGATTCTACTATTGATAATCCATCTACGTGGGGACGGGTAACGTTGCCAACGTTCTCTAATGAGGCAATCGCAAAAAGCAGGGCAATTGCCAGGAAGGGAATGAAGAGCCAAAAGATCCAGTTCCAGGAGAGCTTTCCTAGAATCAGCCCGGTCAAAGTCGGCCCAACTGCTGGTGCAAACATAATTACCAGCGCGCACATCCCCATTACGGCACCAATCTTTTGTGGCGGGAAGATTTGCATAACCACCGCAAACATTAATGGAAGAATCAATCCAGTACCAATTCCCTGAATCATCCGGCCAACCAGTACTACCGCAAAACTGCTCCCTAATGCAGAAATTGCCGCTCCAATGATGAAGTCGCTCAGAGCAAAAATAATTACCTGGCGAGTAGTAAACCAGCGGTTAATCAAGCTCGACAGCGGCAAAACTATTCCAATTACTAACATATAGCCAGTTACCAGCCACTGAATGGTTCCGGTATTTACTTGAAGGGCTTGCATCAGAGTCGGCAGGGCAATATTTAATGACGTTTCACTAAACATCCCCACAAACGCCCCAAGCAGCATACTCACCATCGCTAGTTTCGGATGGTGAACACTTATTAGCGGACCATTCTTGCGTATTTTTTCCATATAATAACCACTCTCCTCTTCTTTAATATGCACAAGTGGTTACTCTAGCAAATTCAGTTAATTTTCGTAAGTGTTTTCTATAATTCCTTCGATAATAAATAGCTCCTATTAATTAAATTAAGCTCATCACTAAAATTAAATTATAGTTAGAATTTTAATTGACTTCTCACTCCACCCATGATAAATTGTTAACCATCAAAAAGAGGAGGCAGGACAATGTCATTTACTAACCGTCATCAATTAAACGTCATTATTATCCAGATCATTAACTAGGTGATACGGATAATTTGACGTGTTCGTATCACCACCACGGCGATACGAACGGTGACCAGTAATTGACATTCCCTGTCAAGCCGGTGAGCTGTTCAGCAGCACACCGGCTTTTTATTTTCTCAAAGGTGGTGAGCAAGATGGAAAGCGACATTAGCAGCCCTTAACTTCACAAGATTAATTAATAGAAAGAGGTATTTAAATGGAAAATTCAGTATTGACGACCACAACCCGCCCCAAATTCAAACGTGACCCCGTGAAGACCGTCATTCTCGCTTCGATGATGGGCACCGCCATTGAGTTCTTTGACTTTTACGCGTACGGTACCGCTTCGGCAACCTATTTCCCACGTGTCTTCTTCCCCCAGATGACTCCCGTCCTGGCGACAATCCTAAGCCTGTTGACCTTTGGGGTGGCCTTCGTTGCCCGGCCCGTCGGCTCCTTTCTCTTCGGCCATTTCGGTGATTGGCTAGGGCGAAAGAAGACCCTCGTCCTTTCCCTCCTGGTCATGGGAGTCGCGACCGTTGCCATTGGCTTTATCCCCGGCTACTCGGTCATCGGTGTCTGGGGAGCCGTCCTTCTCTGCCTCTGCCGCTTTATCCAGGGAATCGGCCTCGGGGGTGAATGGTCCGGCGCCGTATTGGTAGCAACTGAAAACGCCCCGGCTAACCGGCGGGCCCTCTACGGTGCCTTCCCAGAAGTCGGTGCGCCAATCGGGTTCTTCATCTGTAATGGCTTATTCTACCTATTAGAAAACTGGCTCACTCCCGCCCAAATGACCGCGTTTGGCTGGCGAATCCCATTTTGGGCGTCCGCAGTCCTCGTCGTTATTGGGCTCTACGTTCGCCGGCGACTCCAAGAAACGCCCCTGTTCAAGCTCGCCCAGGAAAAGAACAACGTTACCAAGTCACCGTTACGGGCGGTTTTCAAATCCAACTGGCGGGAAATCCTCAAGGGAACCTTCATCATGGGAGCCACTTACGCCCTGTTCTTTACCCTGACGACCTGGTCGCTCTCCTACGCCACTACGGCCCTCGGTTTTAGTCACGCCGAATTTCTCCTGCTCCTAATGGGGGCCATCGTTGAATTCGCAGTTCTGATCATGCTGACCTCAGTCCTTGCCGACCGGGTTGGCCGGAAAAAGGTCCTGCTCACCGCGTCTGGCGCCCTCGTTGTTTTCTCCCTCGTCTTTCCTTACTTCCTCCAGGGCCAGCACAACATGACCGGAATGCTTCTCTTCCTTGGAGTGGGCTTTGTGATCATGGGGACCCTCTACGGTCCGGTCGGCGCCGTCTTGCCAGAGCTTTTCCTGACAAAGGTTCGCTACTCTGGTGCCGGAATTACCTATAATCTAGCCGCCGTAGTTGGTGCTGCCGTAGCCCCCTCCGTCACCACTTGGCTAATCAGCCGCTTTGGCCTTTACTCGGCCGGCTACTACATGTTTGCCCTCGCCGTGGTTTCCGTGATTGCCTGGCTGCTGACCAAGGAAACTAAAGACGTTGATTACACTAAGTAGCCGTTTGACCTTTTTTCTTCATTAAAGAACGCTTATAATAGTCAGCAATCATACTATTGGAGTGAGAGTTTACATTGAAGAAAATTATTTATCGGTTTCTAGCCACGCTCGGTGTGGGCGTTTGCTGCCTCGGCTATGCGGCAAACGTGCGTGCTAGCCAGATGCGCACCCCGATCGACTAGCAAAAGTCATCGGAAACGGGTGCCTATCCGGACCTGGCTAAGACGCCCGACCTCTGGCTCAGGGTTAGCCTCAAGCACAACCGGACCTACGTGTACAGTGGGCATAAGTTAATCTACACGATGTACAGTACCGCTGGAAAGTTTCAAAAGGACCCGAAAAGCGGCAAAGTCAAGAGTGTTACCCCCACTGGCACTTTCCAAGTTCAGCCGACCCGTGGCGATTGGGTATACAACCCGAACCTAAAGCTCGGTGCCAATTACTACGTTTCCTGGAACGGCGACTACCTCTTCCACACCGTCGTTACTGGCCCCGACCACCACTATATCAAGTCGGAAGCTGCTAAGCTCGGTAAAAAGCCCAGTTCTCCCGGCTGCGTCTGCCTCTCCGTCCCGGACGCAAAATGGTTAGAAAGCAGCTTGCCGACCGGAACCAAAATTGTTGTTGATAACTAAGAATGCACCCGTCTTTTAACGAAAAAGGCGGGTGTTTTGTTGTCAACCCAGCCTTAATTTAAAATAAATTTATTTGTTTTAGACGATAACCGATTAATGAATTTTTCCATTTGTTTAAACAATGATTAAGTGTTAACCGAATGTGCCAGCTAATTGGTCCAACCAATTTATTACCGGCTTTTATCACGGCTTAATAGGACTCGATGGCTTGATATAACAGCATTTGAATCCCCACCTCAATTATTCAATTCGCATTGCTTGTGCCATCGTCCGGCCTTCTTTTGGCGGAATAATAGCCCTCTTACAGGCCTTGTCGCTTGATTAGTCAATTGCAGCATTCTCCGTCAAAAAATTAGAAGTTACTTATAAGACGATATAAAAGAATTTATATAATAACCCTAGATTATTTAACAAATCGGCATATAATCATAGTTGAAGAGTGAATTCCAGTTTATATTTCGTTCACAAATTAACCAGGGAGATTATACTATGATTAGTAAAAAAATCGCGAGGGAAGCCCTCTCAACAATTGCCGTTTTGACCACTGCCACCGCGCTGGGTGTTGCCACCAGCACCAGTGCCAAAGCTGATTCTAATAACAGCACCCCTGATAATAGCGCAGTAACTACTAATACAAACGAAGCGCAAAGCCAGCAACAAGCCACTGTTAGCGCGCAATCAGCCGCTAATACTGCCGTTGCCACTGCAAACACCATCCAGCAGCAAAAGACCGCCGTTGGTGATGCCCAGGCATCCCAAACCACGGCCCAGAAAAATCTCGCTAATGCGCAGGACGCACTAACAACTGCCAACCAAAATTTAGCCGCTGCACAGAATAAAGTTAATCAATTGCAAAACAAAATTGATTATTATGCTAACACAAGGGCAATGCCAACGTTTACTTTTACTCCAGAGCAAACGGCAGCGACGCAACGGTTCATTAACGACGTGGCGCCAATCATGCGGAGTGGCAACTTCAACTCAAATGACTTTTATCGGCTGAGCAGTTTCGCCGCTTGGCAGGCAGCAATGACCACTCGCCAGGGACTTAACTGGCAGGATCAGAACGGGGACGACCAAAAGATTATCCTCGACCTGGACCACCTCACCGCGGACCAAGTCAACACCTTATCAAAGTTTACCGCAGCCATCCTGAACCAAGTCCGGCAGCAGCTCGGCATTGCCGGAACGGTTGGGACGGCGGTTGCCACTTCCGGAATGGGCGACGTTGCCCAAGAAGTTGCAACCTTGTACGGTGAGCGGACCGACACTGCTGCCCACCACTACATCTACGCCCTCAAGAAAGCTGCCTTTGATCACGGCATGACCAACCAGTACGCTACTGCCGCAGATATGGTTACCCGGGGCAGCAACAGCCTCGGTGAAAGTTTGCTAACTGACGGGAACGTTAATTACACTAACCGGATGACGATGGCCCAGGCAAAGAATGCAATTGCCAGGGCTGTTAACGACATGCTGTTTAATGACCGCGGTTCCGCGATGGGCCACGCAATGTCGCTGCTCGGGGTCTACTCCATCCTTCCTGATTCTCAGGGGCGGACGGTTGACTACGTCGGCACTAGCATTTCCTACAACGACATCAACTTTAATACCGACCGGCCTGACAAGGCCCCGAACGTTTATCCGTCCCACCTGATTCACTTCATGCAGTACACGTCTTGGGAAATTGCCAGCCACAATTCCGCCAGTGAACGTGCTAAGCAGGCCCAAAGCGGTCTCACCCACGTACTTGATGAATACGACGACATTGCCGACCCGGCAGCTCTGGAACAGGCACTCGACGACATCGCAGTCGCTCGGGGCGAATACTACCGGGCACAAACAGCCCAAGCAAACGCCCAAAAGGCCCTTTCAACTGCTCAGGCGGCCCTGCAAACAGCTACCAGCGACTACCAAGCCGCCCAGAAAAAGCTGAACCAAATGCAGGCTGACCAAGGTATTTCGCTTAGTGACGCCCAAAAGTATGGCAACCTGGTAATGATTACACCAATCACTGTAACCGCCGGCCAGTCCACGAGCGCGCCACAAATTGCGAACGGCTTTATCACCCCTGTTAACAGCCAAGCCGCACAAATCTTTGCGGCATTCGCAAACGAACCAGGCGCCGAAATTCCGTGCGGCACCACTGCCAGCTGGGCTGACGCGAGCCAATTAGCGGTCGACACCCAACGAGCAGGCAACTATGCCGAAGACGTCTTAATCAGCTTCCCGGATGGATCCACGACCACCATCCAAGCAGCGCTGACGGTTCAACCAGCAGCAGTAACTCTGACGGACAGCAACGAAGCAGCCAACAGTCTGACAACGGCTCCTGCTAGCCAGGGGCAAGGCACGGCAACCGCCACGCCGCAAGCGGCCCTGCTAACAGCCGGTAGCCACCAGCAGGGGACGGCAGCAGCAGTCAACGCAGCCGCGGCAACCAGCACAGCGGCAGCCGCTCACACGACTACTCCAACGACAGCTGCCAGCCTGAAGGCGACTACCAGCCGCCGCACAACTGACGGCCAGGCCCAACTACCACAAACCGGGAGCCAGCAAGCAGCTGGAATGGGTGCCCTGGGACTCCTTGCCGGAATGTTCAGCGGCCTGCTGGGCTTGAAGAAGCAACGGGACTAATACCTATAAGACAACTTCGAATTAAATTGTCGAGAGAGTGAGAAAAAACGCCCCAAACCAGCAAGCTGATTTGGGGCGTTTGTCTTTCGACGCGAAGCTAGCCTATTTGGGGTTGGTCAAACGCTGATTTATCAGCGTTTGAACTGCCAGCCAGCTACTGCGCTGAGGCATTATTAATCTATAAAATAGTTAAGAGATTGAGTTAATTCCCAGCCTCCTCGGCGATTTTAAAGACCTTAATGCACCGACATTTACCCCTCCCCAAAAAATATTTAAAATTAAAGATTGACAAGTTAAAATGAGAATGTTTTAATAATATCAACATCAACGGAAAGGAACGAATAATCATGACTCACAACTCATTGAATAACAGTGTCAAGTATTATAACAGCTATGCTTACTTGTAATGTCTGCGCCAACTTAGGTGCGGACAGGGACGTTCGCGCCTAAGCAGAGCTGTATTCAGTGAGGTCTTTGCTAGGTGTCTACAATCTAGCAAGGGTGAATGCTTTTTTAGAAAGTCGTTTATTCATTTCCTGTGAAATGAACACCAGCTAGGTTGAGCAATGTCTCAAAGTCTAGCTGGTGTTTTTCGTTTAAGTATAGGGAGTGAAATCAATGCCAATCTTTAAAAAATCATCTCAAGATGCCGAACCTAGCTTTGGCTTCAGCGAAAGTCTCGCGGTCCTGATTGTAATCTTATGTATCCTTGGTTACCTGATTATCTTTAAGCAGCAAGAACCCCAGGCGCCGCTGTTCATCGCCTTCATCCTGCTCGCCGTTTACGGTAAGCTGCGCGGCTTCAGGTGGGACACCGTCATGGAGGGTATGCGGAGCGGGCTCCGGGCCGGGGTCGACCCGCTGGTTATCTTCCTCTCCATCGGGGTCCTGATTGCCACCTGGATTTTCTCAGGAACCATCCCCACCATCATGTACTTCGGTTTTAAGATCATCTCCGTCCAGTTCTTCCTGCCGACGGTTTTCATCGTCTGTACCCTGGTCGGGGTGGCCTGCGGAAGCTCTTTCACCACGGTTTCCACGATGGGGATTGCCTTCATCGGCATCGGGGCGACGTTAAAGATTAACCCGGGGCTGACCGCCGGGGTGATCGTCTCCGGAGCCTTCTGCGGTTCTAACATCTCCCCACTGTCCGGAACGACTAACCTCGCCGCCAGTGTCGGTCAAATCAGTATCTACGAACACATCCGTTCCCTGCTGATCACCGATATTCCAGCCTGGGCAATCTGTGTCGTCCTCTACACCGTCCTCGGTTTGAACTCCAAGCAGGTCAGCCTCAACGCCGTCCACCAGATGATGAACGGCCTGGTAGACGGCTTCTGGATTTCCGGCTGGGCCCTCCTCCCAGTCGTCCTCTTGATTATCCTGGCAATTTTACAAGTACCGGCCATCCCTTCCCTGGGTCTTGGCTCCCTTTTCGCCGCCGCCCTGGGCTGGATTCACGCCCCGTCAACTAGCATTACCGCCATCACCAAGACGATTATGATGGGCTACGTTTCCCACACCGGCAACAAAACCATCGACGCCCTGCTCTCCAAGGGTGGGATCTCCAGTATGCTGACCTCGCTGGCCTTGATTGTCTTTGCCCTGGCCCTCGGTGGTCTCCTGATTAAGTTCAACATCATCAACGCCATCATCGACCACCTGTCCGGAATCGTGAAGACCGCTGGCCGGCTGACCCTGGCAACCACCATCACTTGTATCGGCGTCAACCTGATGGTCGGTGAACACTACCTCGCCATCATCTTGCCGGGGCAATCATTCCTACCCGCCTTTGACAAGCTCGGGCTGAAGCGGAAGTACCTAACCCGGATCCTCAACGATGCCGGGGCGGCCGTCAACGCAATCGTGCCGTGGAGTGTTTCTGGGGTCTTCATCGCGGGTGCCTTGCAGATCAACCCGCTCAAGTTCATCCCCTGGGCCTTCTTCCCGTTTTTGGTTACGATTTTGACCATCATCGTTGGCTTCTTCCTCAAGCCAAGTAAACAAGCTGCCTAGCTATTTCTCACCCGCCCCGGTCATCCGGTGGTGGGTGATTTTTTGCAATTACTACTTGACGAACTTTGCCGACTCGAGTATGATAATGACAATTCAATTAGAAAATGCTATGAAAAAGATGAGTAATGTTGACGAGTGACCCCCAGCGAGTCGGGAATGATGGGAACCGATGGCACGACCAACACGAAGATGGTCTTGGAGCAAATGATTGGGTGGCGAGCGACAGCCGTAAGCGACCCACGAGTGGCGACCGTTATCCCGCCGGGGTTTACCCGCTAACGTTGCGGGTGTACCTACTGAGGATCAGGCTGGAAAGCCTGGTTAAATTAGGGTGGTAACACGTTAATTTCCGTAAACGGAGTGACGTCCCTAGGAAGAGCAACAGAACGCTTTTCCTAGGGACGTTTTTTAGTTCCCAGACTTGAACCCATCTGTCTTGAAAGGGGTAAACAACTATGACTCAATCAACCTTAACCGCACCGTTTCGCTATGACATCGTTGGCAGTTTTCTCCGTCCCCAAGCCTTAAAGGACGCCCGGGCAAAGTTTCAAGCCGGTCAACTCAGCCAGGAAGAATTGACCGCCGTTGAGAACCAGTGGATTGCCGACCTCATCCAAAAGGAAAAGGCAGTTGGCTTGCACGCGGTGACCGATGGTGAATTCCGCCGCAGCTGGTGGCACCTCGACTTCCTTTGGGGCCTAAAGGGCGTCAAAAAGTACGACTACCGGGAAAGCTACAAGTTCCACGGTGCCAAGACCCGGACGGACAACGCCGAACTTTCCGGCCGCGTCGCCTACAATCCTGACCACCCCTTCTTTGCTGCCTTTAAGTACACCCAGGAGCAAGCCGGCGACGACGTTATCGCCAAGCAGACGATTCCTTCACCGACCCTGCTCTTCCGTGATAACCGTTCCGACAACTGGCCCCAATTCTATGACCAGCGGACCGACTACCTAACCGACCTCGCCACGGCCTACCGGAAAACGATCCAGCACTTCTATGACCTTGGTTGCCGCTACCTGCAAATCGACGACACCACCTGGGCCTTCCTCATCAGCAAACTCAATGAGACCAAGGACCAGCCGGAAGAGCACGCCAAGTACACCAGCCTGGCGGAAGATGCAGTGACCGTCATCAATGGCGCCCTCAAAGGCCTGCCAGACGACCTCACCCTCACCACCCACATCTGCCGGGGGAACTTCAAGTCAACCTTCCTCTTCTCTGGCGGGTACGCCCCCGTCGCCAAGTACCTGGCCCAGCTCAACTACGATGGCTTCTTCCTCGAATACGATAACGACCGGTCAGGTGACTTCTCACCACTGGCCACCATTTGGAACCAGCGTCCTAACGTCCGGATCGTACTCGGTCTGATCACCTCCAAGTCTGGTGAGTTGGAAGATAAGCAAAAGATCATCGACCGGCTCCACGAAGCCGCCGAGCACGTCCCGTTGACGAACCTCTGTCTGAGTCCGCAGTGCGGCTTTGCCTCCACGGAAGAAGGCAACATTCTGACCGAGGAGCAGGAATGGGCCAAGTTAAAACTGGTTAAGGAAATCGCCGATGAGGTTTGGCAATAACAGAAAGGAATGTTGAAAATGTCAGTACAAGCAAGTTCAGTTCAAACATTGGTTAGTAAGTTAAAGGAGCAGACCTGGGTGGACTTAACCCATTCGTTTGGCCCGGAAAGCCCCCGCTTCCCCGAATTCCAGCCGGCCAAATTTAAGACGTTGTTCACCCACGCGGATGGCTTCTTCGTTAAAGAATACACATTCCCTGGCCAGTACGGGACCCATATCGATCCACCCGTCCACTTTTACAAAGATGACGAGCGCTACGTCGAAGATCTAGCGCTCAAGGACCTGGTGCTCCCGCTAGTTGTCATCGACCTTCACCAGGAAGTCGCGGAGAACCCCGACCGGAGCCTGACCGTTAAGGACATTCAAGCCTGGGAGAAAAAGCACGGTGAAATCCCGGCCGGCTCGTTTGTAGCCCTGCGAACCGACTGGGGAAAGCGCTGGCCATCCCAAGAAAAGTTTGAAAACAAGGATGCTCACGGGCAAAACCACTACCCCGGCTGGTCACTCGACGCCCTCAAGTACATTTACGAAACCCGGCACGCTGCCGCCAACGGCCACGAGACCTTTGATACGGATACCGCGACCGAGCAACAGAATGGCCTGGTCGGCGAATACTACGTCTTGTCTCACGGGCACTACCAGGTCGAACTGCTCAATAATTTAGACCGGGTACCGGCCACCGGGGCTGTAATCTTCATCTCCGTTGCTAAGCCAGAAAAGGCCCCGGGCTTCCCCGTCAGGGCGTTTGCGGTCTTTGAAGAAGGCAAAAAATAATTTTATTGACAGCACTCAATCACTTCTATTAGAATAGCTATGTAAATAATTTTTCATCGGAGAACAGTGCCTCGTAAGGCGAACCCCCATCTGGGGACTGTTGAAGAAGATGTCGAGTGAGCTCGGTTAGTTAATGCTAGCCGGGCTCTTTTTATTTGAAAGGAGCGGATTTAGATGAAAATTATTCAAACTGCATTTGACCGAACTCGAAAGGACGTTTTTGAAGGACTCAGTGCCTACTTCAGCAAACAATACGGTGCCACAGATATTTCGGAACTACCGCAGCAGTTCTCTCAAGAGCTCGCCTTTAGCGCCACAGACGGCGATACCAGCATGGGCCAAATCTATGGGCACATTGATAATGTCAACCTCTCTGCCGTTATCGAGGGGCTCTACGTCAACCCTAATGCCCGGGGTAGCAAAATCGGTCAAAAGCTCATCCATATTTTTGAAGATACCGTCCAACAGGAAGGCTGCGTCATCAGCTTCGTTGACACAACCCAGGCCAGCGCACCCAAATTCTATGAAAAGCAGGGTTACCAGCTAATTGGAACCATTCCTGACTACCCAGTTAAAGGCGACATTTATTACAAATACTACAAACGCCTCTAATCCTTGAAACACCCAGGCAGCAGTTTAGTTGCTCGGGTGATTTCTGCTTAGCAATGAATATAAAAAAGCATTCCTAAGTCAGTGACCTAGAAATGCCGGTTAATTCTATAAGTACTTGTTGGTCAGTGTCTTAACGTGCTGGGTGCCAATCAGAAAGTAGGCCACTGCCACAATCGACCAGGACCAGACGATGTGGCCAAAGAATTCTGAGAAGTGTTCATCGAACGGGATGTCCCATGGAGCGGGAGTAGTGCCCAGCGCCGGCATCAAGATGACGTGCCAGATAATCCAGATTAAAATCCCGTACAGGACCCCGTGCCACATGGCAACCCACTTCGTCCGATTGTACTGGGCCAGGTAAATTAGCAGCCAGGCAAAGAAAATCGAAAAGCTAAAGTGAAGAATTAGCGCTACCCAGAAGACCTTTTGATCCGTGGAGTAGTAAACGTAGGTGTGGGTGAAGCTCGGTGAAGCGCCGAGTTGTTGCAGCATATGCTGCGGCGGGTTCGTAGCATCCCGGGCCAGCGTCCGTGGCGGTAAAATCTTTTCCCAACCAATCTTAACCATTCCCGAAATCATCCCGGCGATAATCCCGTACCAAACGGTTTTCCAAAAAATCCGCCATTGTGAGGCGTGTTCAGTAGTATCCATTTCTCTTTCTCCTCTCGTGAATTAATTCACGTTGGTTATGATACTACTTACTTTTTCAATGTCAAGGTTGCTCTATGGCACTAAAAAGGCCCAATAATTATTCTTCCCATAAACTATCAAAAAAGAAGAATCAATTATTGGGCCTGTAAGTTATCATTTTTCTAACTAATGAACTTTCTTAATCAGCATAATTAAACCTGCCCCAACTAAACACATTAAACCAGCGGCTGGGAACATCATCTTATAGCCGACCGCGCCGATAATCACGGAAGCCATAATGGGACCAAAGACCTGCCCCAGCGAGTTCGCCAGGTTTACAATCCCTAAGTCTTTGGCTGCATTATCCGGATTAGGGAGAACAGACACGTTGAGGGCCTGATCCACGGAATTATACATTCCCATTGCTGCACCGCTTAGTGCCGCATACGCGAACATTGTCCATGGCGCCGCATCGAACGCCGGAAAAGCGACACCAATTCCCATAACAACAGTTGAAGCTGCAACTAACGCTTTCAAACTATGGAACCTGTCTGCCAGCGGACCCCCGATAATCGCAAAGGAAACGCCTGTAATCAGAAGAATCGTTGACATAACGGATAAGTTATGAGCTGCCGATGCTGACGAGAGCTTCATGTAATCCACAAAGATATATAACTGGTAACCGGTAATAACAAATTGCGCCGAGACAAACAGTAACTTGCCAAAAACTGCCAGGTAAAAATCACGAACATCACCGTGGATTGGGAAAATAAATGCCTCCAGCAATTCGGAGCCATGAAGTTCCTTAACTTTTTCTCCTTTATTACTGCCATCCCCAACCAGAAGCAAACCAATAATAGTAAAAATAACTTCAAAGATCATGAAAGCATAGATACCACTATTGATTTTGGTCAGGTAACGAGAAGCTATCATCGTCCCTACCGGGGTCCCAATATTCATCCCCACTCCGTAAAAAGCAGAAATGGATCCTCGATACTTCTTAGGTGCTTTGTCAGCAATGAAAGCAACAATTGGTGCTACCATCATGTTCAACGCCACTTGAAATAACGACCAATTAATGATAATCCCTTTGATTGTGGTTACCTTAGTCAGCCAATAAAAGCAGATTAACGTCGTAATTAAGCCCAGTACAATCCAGGGATTACGCTTCCCCCATCGGCTAACAGTTCGGTCAGATAGTGCCCCTTCAATAATATTAGCAATGGTAGCAACAATCATCGCAATGGTAGCGAGTAATGCCACAATTTGAACCTTTTGGTCTGGTGCAATTTGCTGAATTTTAGCTGGTAAGAGTGTTGAATTAACCCCTAAGTACGGTATCAGCCAGCCAAGAAGACCAAAAAGTAGACCGAATCCTAATCGAAAAGGAAATTTTGTTGTTTCTGCACCGTTTGGCGTAGAATGAAGTGCCTCATAATTGTTAGACAAAAGTTCTAACGATTGTGAGGCACTTTTTATGACTAAATACAAACCTGACTTTAAAGCTAAAATTGTCCACGAATATCTGACTACTCCACAAAGTTCTCGAG
>SKEM01001033.1_pt1 | contig 14167 bp, 16 predicted proteins | sample 4826731 | NCBI WGS metagenome assembly SKEM01 (sample SAMN11008809, study PRJNA524170) | human gut metagenome | biome: Human fecal sample; material: Feces; isolation source: fecal sample from pouch patient p37 | host: Homo sapiens | place: Israel: Tel-Aviv | collected 2015-07-27
TCTGTAAATAACGAAAGTTTCAGAAAAGGAATATTTCTTTTCTGAAATGTATAGAGATGATAAAATCATTTGTCTTTTGTTACGTTTCAGAAAAATTTAAAAGCAATGGTTAGGAGGGCGTCTTTTCTTTGGTCATAGGTTTAATTAAGAAAAATGGTATTAGAAAATGATGATATTGATAAATGGTATGTTTAAGATAATAGTCATGTTTCTTTGCATGATTGTGATTACGTGGCTTGATTTTCAGGTAATCAAATATTTAAAGCGTTGGATTGCAGTTGAAAAGCTGACTATTATCCCTAAAAAATATGCCGTAATAGTTTGGACGGTGCATGAATTTATAGTCTATGTTTTAATGGGGAAGAAATTAAATCTTCACTTTATTGTAGTTTACACACTAACGCTACCTTTGATAGATTACATTCTTATAAAGAGATTTTCGTAAGGAGTTATTTAAAAATGAAAAAACCTCATCACTATTTACTCTTACTTAATCTTGCCATAACAACTTTCTGTATTTGCCTATTTATTTTTATCTTATGGACAATGCAGATGAATAATAAGCAGATGATTAGTTTATTTATTGTTTTGAGTTTATCACTATTTCTTGGTTTCTTATGGACGAGTTATTTTGATTTTAAAAAAGAATTGGCTCACCTTTTGAAAATTGATGAATTACAGGAAAAAGAGCAAGGATAAATAGACCATATGAACAATTTTAAAATCGGTTTTGTCTTATTTGTGATAGGCGTTTTGATACTATTATTTAATTCCTATGTCCAAGAATGGTTACCGGAACCAATAAAAGATTATTACTTACTGACATTCGCAGTTGGTTTAGTTATTTGCTTACTAGGCACTTTAATGATGTCTAAAAGCCGTAAGACTTAAATTTTTAAAAATAGACAATTTTTCCGAAGTCTGAAAAAAGAAATTAGTTGTTAAACGATTTCTTTTCTCAGACTTTAGAAGTCAAATAAAAAATAGGAGAATTTTCATGAAAAAATTAACAACATTAACGCTTGCTTTGGGTGTAACTTTGTTACTAGGTGCTTGTAGCGGCGCTAAGGAAGAAACAACGGTATTTAAGCAGGATATTCCTGAATTACAGGGTGAAAATTTGGGTGCATCATCGATTAAAATCACCCACAAGGGTGAAAAAATCAGTGAAGTGGTCTATGAGTCAACGACACCATTAACCATGGGCGTAGTATCTGCCGAAGAAACGCAAAAAGCGATTAAGGAAATTGAGGCTGATGCCAAAATGGCTCAGGAAGAAAAAGATAAACTCATCGCAGAGATGCAAACGATGAGTGCTGGAAATCCAGAAGAACAGGCGGCAGAAATGGCTAAAAATTTAGATTCGCTTTATGATAATATGCCGTCTTCTAAAGGGATAGCAGTTAAAACGAAGAAAAGAAAAGCGAGTTATTCTGTTACGATTACGGTAGATTTAGCCAAAGCTGATAAAAGTAAATTAGGGCAAGTCTTTTTACCTGTTGATTTTTCTAAAGTAAAAGACTATAAAGATGCTGAAAAAGAATTGAAAAATTTACAATTTAAGGCAGAAAAATAAATCAGATTGAGTAAGAAAGGTAGTTATGAAAGGACTAGTTAGATTATATTGTCTTCTCATGCTAGGTAGCTTTTGGGTAGTACCTATTTTAAATTTTATTTTTGATGGTTTCGAAAATTTTGGCTATAATATCGCAGATATTTTGCAAGCAAATATTATGATAATGTGGGGGAAGTGTCGTTGTAGGAAAATTTAAGCGGGTAGTGTAAAATAAGTTGTGTAAACACAAAAAGGAATAAATCCGTTATAGTAGAGTTGCGAAACATTACTAGAAAGAGATTTATTCCTATGACTCAGTTTACCACAGAACTACTTAACTTCCTAGCCCAAAAGCAAGATATTGATGAATTTTTCCGTACTTCTCTTGAAACTGCTATGAATGATCTGCTTCAAGCAGAGTTATCAGCCTTTTTAGGGTATGAACCTTACGATAAAGTAGGCTATAATTCTGGGAATAGTCGTAACGGAAGCTATTCACGGCAATTTGAAACCAAATATGGGACTGTTCAGTTGAGCATTCCTAGAGATCGTAATGGGAACTTTAGTCCAGCTTTGCTTCCCGCTTATGGACGTCGAGATGACCACTTGGAAGAGATGGTTATCAAACTCTATCAAACCGGTGTAACGACTCGAGAAATTAGTGATATCATCGAGCGAATGTATGGTCATCACTATAGTCCTGCCACAATTTCTAATATCTCAAAAGCAACTCAGGAGAATGTCGCTACTTTTCATGAGCGAAGCTTAGAAGCCAATTACTCTGTTTTATTTCTTGACGGAACCTATCTTCCATTAAGACGTGGAACCGTTAGTAAAGAATGTATTCATATCGCACTTGGCATTACACCAGAAGGACAGAAGGCTGTTCTTGGATATGAAATCGCCCCAAATGAAAACAATGCTTCTTGGTCCACCCTGTTAGACAAGCTTCAAAACCAAGGAATCCAACAGGTTTCTCTTGTAGTGACCGATGGCTTCAAGGGGCTTGAACAGATTATCAGTCAGGCTTACCCATTAGCTAAACAACAACGTTGCTTAATTCATATTAGTCGAAATCTAGCTAGTAAAGTGAAACGAGCAGATAGAGCGGTTATTCTGGAGCAATTTAAAACGATTTATCGTGCTGAAAATTTAGAAATGGCAGTGCAAGCTTTAGAGAACTTTATCGCCGAATGGAAACCAAAGTATAGGAAAGTCATGGAAAGTCTGGAGAATACGGATAATCTTTTAACTTTTTATCAGTTTCCCTACCAGATTTGGCACAGCATTTATTCGACAAACCTCATTGAGTCTCTTAACAAAGAAATCAAACGTCAAACGAAAAAGAAGGTTCTTTTTCCTAACGAGGAGGCTCTGGAACGTTACTTAGTTACTTTGTTTGAAGATTATAATTTCAAGCAAAGTCAACGCATCCATAAAGGGTTTGGCCAATGTGCTGACACACTTGAAAGCTTATTTGATTAATATTCTTCAACTCTACTTGAGTGTTTACACATAATTATTGACAGTATCTTTAAGCGCTTCAATGCTTTAAAGAAATTTGCTATTTATATAGCTACTGTTTTGTTAATGTCTTGCATGCCAGAAAAATGGGATATGACTTTATCAATAGGCAATCTGGCAAACGGTATCATTTTCGGCTTATCTGTTATCCTAACGATTATTTACTATTTAAAATTTATAAAAGGCAAGGTTGATAAGAACGGTCAACTTATCTCAAAATCAAAAAATTAGGAGCGTTAATCCAGTGGAAAAAATAAAGACGGTGTCGTACACTACCTTGCGCCAGTAAAAGCTGGTTTGGGATTGCAGGCCTTTCAACCCATTGCTCAGATGGATAAAGGAAAAGATTCAAAGTTGATAGGTGAAATCTACATTTCTGCGCAAGATAGAAGTAAGATAAAAGTTGGCAATACCACAAAACTATCACTTGCGGGTGTTAATCAAACCAAGTATGGTTTATTGACAGGAAAAATTAAGAGTATTAGTGATGGCACGATTACTCAAGGGAGTGACGGAAATACACAGGTGCTTTATCAAGTAGATGTGGCGCTTGATAAGACCAAGTTGACAAGTGGTGAGGAAGAAATTTTAGCAAAAGCTTCTATGCCAACAGTTGCAAATATTGTTTATGAAAAAGAAAATTATATGGAATGGTTGATGGAACAGTTGAATTTTACGAAAGAAAAATAATAAGAGATGGAACATTAAGATAGAAAGCTAGTTTAAACTTTTTCAAGTTAAAAATATTTCAATCGAAAAAGAGCTGGACTAGCTCTATTTTAGTGGTTAAAAAAACGTTCTAACAGTCAAATTCTGTCAGAACGTTTTTATCTTTATTCAATAATCAACATATCATCTTTAATCGCAAAAGGATTAGCTTCGTTGATGCGATCGTAGAACATAACACCATTGGTATGGTCAATCTCGTGTTGGACGACCATGGCATCGTAGCCTTTAAGTTTGATGCGTTGTTTGTCGCCGTTTTTATCGATATAGTCGACTGTGACACGCGCGTGACGGACAACGTAGCCCGGGACATCGCGATCAACAGATAGACAACCTTCGCCATCAGCAAGGGCTGCATCTTGAACGGAGTGTGCCACGATTTTAGCATTGTACATAATTGTTGCTAGGCTGTAAGCCTCGTTAGCTTTTTCAGCGGCTTCTTCGCTTTCAAATTCTTTAGGAACAAGGCAAGCGATGATTTTTTTAGAGACATCGAGTTGTGGCGCTGCAAGGCCAACACCACCACGTAGGCCCATTTTTTCAGACATGACTGGATCTTGCGAGTTACGTAAGAACTCCAGCATTTTTTCTCCTAGAATAATATCTTCGTCAGAGAGTGGTAGTTCAACGTCGGCACCTACCGAGCGAAGCGTCGGATTGCCTTCACGGACGATATCGTCCATGTCGATTAAATGACTAGCTTTGATTAATTTTTCTTGTATTGACATGATAACCTCTTTTTAATGAATTCACATTCATTATACCACAAAACAGGGGTCAAAAATGGTAAAATTGACCTATGATAGAAAAAGATACGTCAAGAAAATTTGAGTTAATTTCAAAGTATGAGCCGTCTGGTGACCAGCCAACAGCGATTGAAGCGTTGTGTGAGGGCATCGAAAATGGTGAGAAGGGGCAAATCTTGCTGGGGGCGACGGGGACTGGTAAGACTTATACCATGAGTCAGGTGATTGCGCGTGAAAATAAGCCGACGCTTGTTATCGCCCACAACAAAACGCTTGCTGGACAGCTCTACGGCGAGTTCAAGGAGTTTTTCCCCAATAATGCGGTCGAGTATTTCGTGTCTTACTACGATTATTATCAGCCAGAGGCTTATGTGCCAAGCTCTGATACCTATATCGAAAAAGACAGCTCGGTCAATGATGAAATCGACAAGCTCCGCCATAGTGCGACGAGCTCGCTTTTAGAGCGCAATGATGTCATCGTCGTCGCATCGGTCAGCTGTATTTATGGTTTGGGGAATCCCAAGGAATACGCCGATAATGTGGTCAGCTTGCGACCGGGTCTTGAAATCACACGAGATCACTTGCTCAACAGCTTGGTAGATATCCAGTTTGAGCGCAATGACATTGACTTCCAGCGTGGTAAATTCCGCGTGCGTGGCGATGTCGTCGAAATTTTCCCAGCCTCTCGTGATGAGAACGCCTTTCGTGTTGAGTTTTTCGGCGATGAAATCGAGCGAATTCGTGAGATTGAAGCCTTGACTGGTCATGTCTTGGGCGAAGTCGAACATTTGGCGATTTTCCCCGCAACCCACTTTGTGACCAATGACGACCACATGGAAGAATCGATTGCTAAAATTGAAGCCGAATTAGAAGCACAACTCAAACACTTTAACGAGGAAGGTAAGTTGTTAGAAGCGCAGCGTTTGGAGCAGCGGACTAACTATGACATCGAAATGTTGCGTGAGATGGGCTATACCAACGGTGTCGAAAACTATTCACGTCATATGGATGGTCGTACTGAAGGTGAGCCACCTTATACTTTACTAGATTTTTTCCCTGATGATTTCTTAATCATGATTGATGAAAGTCACATGACCATGGGGCAAATCAAGGGGATGTATAATGGTGACCGGTCGCGTAAAGAAATGCTAGTTAATTACGGTTTCCGTTTACCCAGTGCGCTTGATAACCGACCACTCAGACGAGAAGAATTTGAAAGCCATGTGCATCAAATTGTCTATGTTTCTGCGACACCTGGTGATTATGAACTGGAGCAGACGGATACGATTGTTGAACAGATCATTCGGCCGACTGGTCTACTTGACCCGATCGTAGAGGTTCGCCCCATCATGGGTCAGATTGATGATCTCCTAGGCGAGATTAATCTGCGCGCTGAGCGCAACGAACGGACATTTGTCACGACCATGACCAAGAAAATGGCTGAGGATTTGAGCGATTATCTCAAGGAAATGGGTGTCAAGGTCAAATACATGCACTCGGACATTAAAACGCTTGAGCGGACGGAAATTCTGCGTGATTTAAGGCTAGGCGTGTTTGATGTGCTGGTCGGGATTAATCTCTTGCGTGAAGGAATCGATGTGCCTGAGGTGTCCTTGGTGGCGATTCTGGATGCCGATAAGGAAGGCTTTTTGCGCAATGCGCGTGGCTTGATTCAGACGATTGGTCGCGCGGCGCGGAACTCGGAAGGGCGCGTGATTATGTATGCCGATAAGATGACGGAGTCGATGAAAATTGCGATTGATGAGACTGCCCGTCGTCGTGAGACGCAGATGGCTTACAATCTTGAGCACGGTATCACACCGACGACGATTATCAAGGAAATTCGGGATAAGATTGGTTTGACAAAGGTTGCGGATGATGGGCAAGTGGTCGAAGTGGACTATGAAACCATGAATCGGAAAGAACGTCAGGCAGCGATTAAAACGCTGACCGAGCAGATGAATGAAGCGGCTGGTAATTTAGATTATGAGCTTGCGGCACAAATTCGGGATACGATATTGGAGATTAAGGCGATTGACTAGAGAAGCAAGTTGATTTTCTGATAGAAATTCTTGACATATTTTGGAAACATTGTATAATTATACTGATAAATAATATATATGCAGAAAAGAGAACACATGAACTTGAAAAAAATAGCTTTTGGCCTTGTTGCTTTGACATCAATCGTGACTTTGGCGGCTTGTGGGTCATCATCATCAAAAGATACATTGTCTAAAATTAAAGATAAAGGCACTTTGACTGTTGCCTTGAGCCCAGACTATGCGCCTTTTGAGTTTCAAATGTTAAAAGATGGCAAAAATGAAATCGTCGGTTCAGACGTTGATTTGGCTAATGAAATTGGTAAAGCTTTAGGTGTGAAAGTTAAAATACAAGCAATGGATTTTAATAATGTTTTAGCTAGTGTGACAAGCGGTAAAGCAGATATTGCGATTTCTGGTATTTCGGCTGACCCAGACCGAGCTAAATCTTATGATTTTTCAGATAGCTACTACACAGCTAATAATGTCATTGTTGTGAAGAAAGAACATCAAGATAAATATGCGACAATTGCAGATTTTAAAGGCAAGAAGGTTGCGGCTCAAAAGGGCTCAGTTCAAGAAAAAGTGGCAACTGATCAAGTTAAGGATGCCTCACTGGTTTCCTTGATTAAAACAGGTCAAGCCATTAATGAGTTGAAAAACGGAACAGTTGAAGGTGTCGTTTTAGAAGAACCTATTGCGAAGTCATATATCTCTGCCAATTCTGATTTAGCTTTATCTGGCGTGAAACTAGATTCATCAGATACTGATAGCTATTGTGTTGCGATGCCTAAAAAATCTGATAAACTAAAAAAAGAAATTGATGTAGTTATCAAAAAATTGAAAGCGACAGATGCGATTAGTAAATCTGTTGAGAAAAATTTCGAACTCGCACAGAGCGCAAAATAAGTCTATAAAGTCATTCCTTCTACATACGGTAAGTCTGTAGGGGGGATTTTTTTTATGGCATATGATCAATAAAATGAAAAATTATGCAAAAAACTTGACTTATTGTTGAAATACTGTATAATTATACTATAAACTGATAAATATACAGAAAAGAGATAACTTATGAAGATGAAAAAAATGATTTTAGGTATTGTTGCTGCGACGGCTGTACTTGCTTTGACGGCTTGTGGTTCTGATAAAAAGGCTGACCCAAATCACTATGTAGACCAAATTAAAGATAAAAAGACTTTAACAGTCGCCTTGAATCCAGAGTTTGCGCCTTTTGAATTTCAAGTGATTAAAGATGGAAAAAATACTATTGTGGGTTCTGATGTTGACCTAGCCAATGAAATTGGTAAGGCATTAGGAGTAAAGGTCAAGTTCCAAGCCATGGACTTTAATAACGTGCTTGCATCAGTCGAATCTGGTAAGGCTGACATAGCCATTTCGGGGATTTCAGCAACACCTGAACGTCAAAAAGCCTATGACTTCTCAACGTCCTATTATACAGCACAAAATGTGATGATCGTTCAAAAGTCTCAAGCAGATGCTTATCAAAATTTAGCAGCATTTGACGGCAAGAAAGTAGCTGCTCAAAAAGGAACGGTTCAGGAAAATATTGTGAAAGATCAAGTCAAGGGGGGGAATTTGGTCAGCTTGACTAAGAATGGTCAGATGATTAATGAACTCAAAAATGGTACGGTTTCAGGCGTTGTTTTTGAAGAACCAATTGCTAAAGCTTACGTGGCGGCCAATCCTGATTTAGCGATTGTCACAAATATTAAATTTGATTCATCAAAATCGGATAGTTATGCGATTGCGATGCCTAAGGATTCGGCTAATCTGAAAAAAGAAATTGACAAAGTGATCACACAACTTAAAGCTGATGGTAAAATTGAAGAATTTGTCAAAACTAATTTTGAATTATCTCAAACAGCAGCTAAATAAAATAGACTGATTACTTGAATTATCGAGTTACGTATAAAAACACGAACAATCCCTAAAAATTTCGATGAAATAAGGGATTTTTGTGTATAAATTTTCACAATATGATATAATAGTATCAATATTTAGTTAATTCTAAATATTAAGGCGAGTTTAATTCTGAATTCGTCGGTAAAATAAATCGGAGGTTTCTACCAAATGACAGTTTACAATTTTTCAGCAGGACCAGCAGTCTTGCCAAAACCCGTGCTTGAACAAGCACAAAAAGAAATGCTAGATTACCGCGAAAGTGGTATGAGTGTTATGGAACTGTCTCATCGCTCCTCCGAGTTTGATGAAATTATCAAAGCTGCTGAGTTGCGCTTGCGTGACTTGATGGCGATTCCTGATAATTATAAAGTCCTTTTCTTACAGGGCGGTGCATCATTACAATTCTCTATGATCCCACTGAATTTGGCTCAGAAAAAGAAAAAAGCCTATTATATCGTGGGTGGTTCATGGGGTAAAAAAGCTTATACAGAGGCTGTAAAGTTATCTAAGACAATTGATTTCCAACCGGAACTTTTAGCGTCTTCAGAGGCAACAGTTTATAACCATATTCCGACTTTCGATGCAGCAACGATTGATCCAGATGCGGCTTATGTGCATTTAACGACCAATAATACGATTGAAGGCACAACGATTTATGATTTACCAGATACGAATGGTGTACCGATCGTTGCGGATATGAGTTCCAATATTTTGGCAGTTCGTTATAATGTTGCTGACTTCGGCTTGATTTATGCTGGTGCGCAAAAAAACATTGGACCTGCTGGCGTAACTATTGTCATCGTTCGCGAAGACTTACTTAATGATGAGCCGGTTCTCTCTTCAATGTTGGACTACCGTATCCAATCGGATAACGACTCACTCTACAATACCCCTCCAACTTATGGCATCTACATGGCACGTCTTGTGTTTGACTACGTGGCAAGCCTAAGTGGTGTTGACGCCATGCAAGCTAAAAACATCGAGAAAGCCAACTTGCTTTATGACTTTATCGATCAGTCTGAGTTTTACTCAAATCCCGTTGAAACAAAAGCAGACCGCAGCATCTGTAATATCCCATTTGTGACCCCAACAGATGACTTGGATAAGTTGTTTAACAAAGAAGCACTTCAACATGATTTCAAAAACATCAAAGGTCACCGCTCAGTTGGGGGCATGCGTGCGTCGATCTATAACGCCTTTCCACTTGAAGGGGTGCAAGAATTGGTAGCCTTTATGAAAGCATTTGAGGCTAGAAATTCAGCTTAAGTTTGTTTATCGTTTAGCGTTTGATTGCGTCATATAAATATGACGCATGGTTCAGTTAAAATAGAAAGCAAGTAGATGACAACATTTTCAGTAAAAACTTACAACAATATCAATAAAATTGGTCTCCGTGAACTTGGCAATGCCTTCCAGATTGATGGGGATCACAAAGAAAATCCCGATGCTTATATTATTCGTTCTGAAAACTTACATGGTACTGAATTTCCAGAAAATCTCAAAGCTATCGCTCGTGCAGGTGCTGGTACCAATAATATTCCGATTGAAGAAGCGACTGACAAAGGAATTGTGGTGTTCAACACGCCAGGTGCTAATGCCAACGCCGTGAAAGAAGCCGTGATTGCCTCAACACTTTTGAGTGCGCGTGATTATATCGCTGCTAACGAATGGGTGAATACCTTAACTGGTGATGATGTACCTAAGCAAGTCGAAGCAGGCAAGAAACAATTTGCAGGCTCAGAAATCACAGGAAAAAACTTCGGTGTGATCGGGCTTGGGGCGATTGGTGCCCGTATTGCAAATGATGCTTATCGTTTGGGTATGCACGTTTACGGCTATGATCCATACGTGTCGATTGAGACAGCTTGGAAAATTTCAAGTCACGTCCGTCGTGTGAATGATATCAAGGATATTTTCAGAAACTGTGATTACATCACGATTCACGTGCCCTTGACGGAAGAAACTAAAGCGACTTTTAACCGTGATGCCTTTGATGTTATGGGTAAAGACGTGACGATTATCAACTTCGCGCGTGGTGAACTGGTTGACAACGACGCCTTGTTTGATGCCATTGAAACAGGCGTAGTCAAACGCTATATCACAGACTTCGGGACAGAAGATTTGCTTAATAAAGAAAAAATTACTGTTCTCCCACACGTGGGTGGCTCGACTGAAGAAGCTGAGCTCAACTGTGCGATTATGGCAGGTCAAACGATTCGCCGTTTCATGGAAACAGGTGAAATCATCAACTCTGTCAACTTCCCGAATGTCAAGCAGGCCTTAACATCACCATTCCGGATTACCTTAATCAACAACAATGTGCCTAATATTGTCGCTCGCATCTCAACCCGTGTGTCAGAAGCCGGCATCAATATTTCAAATATCATCAACCGGTCTAAAGACCACCATGCCTATACCTTGCTTGATTTGGATGAATCCGATGAAGAGAAAGTAAAGGCACTTGCTGCTGAGTTTGATAGCTCAGACAATATCGTGAGAGTGAGAATCATCAAAAAATCATGAAAATATTTTACTGGTATCCAAAGTGTTCGACTTGCCAAAGAGCGCATAAAGAATTAGATGCACTTGGTGTGTCGGTTCAAGAAATTGACTTGAAAACAACCCCACCTAAGGCTGAGCTCATTTTGTCATGGCTCGAAACATCAGGATTTGATAAAAAGAAATTTTTCAATACGTCTGGCATCAGTTATCGTGAGCTTGGCTTGAAAGATAAGATCGCCGATCTTTCTCTTGAAGAGGCGGCAGATTTATTAGCCTCTGATGGGATGTTGATCAAACGACCAATCTTGTTAGACGAAGATGGCAAAATTTTACAAATTGGTTATCGGACTGACTACGAAACTTTACTAGCCTAAATATAAAAATGAGGTCGAAACAAAAGACCAATAAAATAGGCTATGAACGATTTTCGATATTAATCGGAAACGTTCATAGTCTATTTTTTTATGTTATTTTGACAAATTGACAAGTAGCATGATTAATTAGAGAAACAATGCGAAACTAGTAAGAAAATCGCCCATTCTTTACCATTTTCGTATTCTTTTGGCAAAACAATGCGAAAATGGTAATAAATTCGTTGTTTTTTACCAAATCGGTATTCTTTTGGTAAAACAATACGAAAATGGTGAAAAATCGTTAAATTGATGTTGAATCAGTATTTTTAGTGACACACGTCAATTCAAAGGGAGTATATATTTGTACTTTACTCATGCTAAATACTAGCTAAAAAGTTTTGCTAGCCTAAATATAAAAAAGTTCAGTCATCAAATGACTGGACTTTTTTATTGGTTTATAAGTCGATTTCAAGTAAGATTGGGGTATGATCTTGTCTTGCTCCTGAGTCAATCATTTCAGAGGCACAGATTTTATCAGCGATGCGCTCTGATGCAATAAAGTAGTCAATCCGCCACCCTGCATTGTTGATTTTGCTTGTTTTAGAGCGTTGCGCCCACCAAGAATAGACGTTTGGCACTTGACCGTGAACATGACGGAAGGTGTCGGTAAAGCCTGCGCTAAGTAAGTTGGTGAAACCTTGACGTTCTTCATCTGTAAAGCCTGGTGAATTGCGATTATTATTAGGATGTGCCAAGTCAATTTCGAAGTGTGCAACATTATAGTCACCTGTCGCAATGACTGGTTTTTTTGCGTCAAGTTCAAGGAGGTAATCTCGGTATTTTTCGTCCCAAATTTGGCGTTCTGCTAAGCGTTTCAAGCCATCACCTGCATTGGGCGTATAGACTTGGGTCAAGTAGAAGTTGTCAAATTCTAAGGTAATAATGCGACCTTCACTATCCATTGTCGAAGGGGCACCGATTTCTGGCGTTTCAATGGTTACAGACAACTCCTGTTTGTATAGAAACATTGTTCCGGCATAGCCTTTGCGAGCAGGTTCAACAGATGAGCGCCATGCGATAGCGTAACCAGGGAAACGCTCAGCTAGGATCTCTAAGTGTTTTTTGGTTGGGCCTTTGGCAGAGAGTTTGGTTTCTTGTAGGGCGATGACGTCGGCGTCTAGGCTTGCAAGGTGGGTTAGGACGGCTTGCGAGAGTTGGGCGCGTGGGGAATCGCTAGTTAAGGCGGCATTTAGGGAATCAATATTCCAAGAGATAAATTTCATTTTCATAGGTTTTATTATACCAAAAAACTAGTCGTTTTAAGCTTAAAAACCCTCTGAAATGCTTTATCGTCTTTTAAAATACTTGGATAAAAATTGGAACAGGTGGCTTGAGCCGAGCATGATAATGGCGATTAGTCATTTAGTGAGAGGTTAGGCTAACAATAGGTTAGCAAGTAGTAGTATGACAAAAAATTTGGTCAATCATCTTTTTATTTTCAAAATTTTTATACGTCATATTATCTGAATTGTGTCATTTGTACCGCAATAATCTGTAGATTTCTAGGCGTGTTTAAACTATTTATAGTCGGTTTAGTGTTATAGAGTTTTTGAAGTTTGTTATTTTAAATTTAAACTTCTCTGGGGGAGTATTTGCGCTAACTGTTTATGAAGTAGTAAATCAACCAAAATGATAAACGCTTGACAATCTAATATAATTCAAATAGCGTTAAATTTACAGATAGTTTTCGTTATTTATTGTATTTCAAAAATTTTTAAAAAAAGAATTGTTAACTGATTAAAGGGGAAAAAATGTTAAAAAAAATTCAAAGTATGTTGGGTATTGTGATAGTGTTACTGTCACTCGTGAATACGAGTTCAGTAGCACTTGCAGCACCGCTTGGAGAAGGGGAACCACAAAGAGCTGCTAAAGCCTGGGGAGATCAGTTCATTACAAATGCTGAGCTACAAGATAGTGCAGGTCAAGTAAAAGAATCTTTCGGGATGTATGATGATATGCGAGCGCAATGGAATTTTAAAATTACAGCGGGTACAATAATTCAGCCTGGAGATACGATGACTCTCAAAGTACCTGAGGTACTGGGATTGGGAAATTCAGCGGCGTTCGGTATCAATGATGAACAGGGTAATACAATTGGTAATGCTCAGGTCAGTCCGACGACTGGAGATATCGTGATTACTTTTGCAGATGCTATCACGGAAGCTGAAACGGCCGCTATAAATGGCCAGTTCTATCTTGGTGTAAAATGGGTTGAAGGAAAAGTTTCGTTTGATGAGAAGGTCGAAATCAAATGGACGGAAAATATCTCATCAACAGTTACGATTGCGTCAGGAAGTTTCCGACCAGAGGATAATGAAGGCATTAAAAAGTGGGGATATATAGATGCTGAGGATCCAGCTTTAATCCACTGGACAGCGCGTATTAATTTTTCAGAGAATCTAGATACGACGATTAATAATGCTATTTTTCAGGATGAGCTTGGACCAAATCAAAAACTCGTACCGGGTTCAGTTTCAGGCTTTTATGTCATCGGTTGGGAAGATAATTTGTATGCTAAAGCTGGTGAACGTATTCCGAATAGTATGATTAACATGACCGATGATACGCATTTTACAGTGACATTTGGGGATCTAAAAGGTCCAGTTTATATTAAGGGCACCTCTAATAACTACCAATTAATTCACCTCTAAATGAAATTAGAAAAAAACACAGAAAACTAAGCATAGTCTACTGTGTTTTTCTTTATGTTACAGACGCCACTTGACTGTTTATTCTTAT
>SKEM01001036.1_pt1 | contig 14125 bp, 12 predicted proteins | sample 4826731 | NCBI WGS metagenome assembly SKEM01 (sample SAMN11008809, study PRJNA524170) | human gut metagenome | biome: Human fecal sample; material: Feces; isolation source: fecal sample from pouch patient p37 | host: Homo sapiens | place: Israel: Tel-Aviv | collected 2015-07-27
CAATATGACATGGGCAGTTAGCTCAGCTGGCAGAGCAACGGACTCTTAATCCGTGGGTCCAGGGTTCGATCCCCTGACTGCCCATATTAAAAAAGGACGATCACGAAAGAAGTGATCGTCCTTTTTTGTTTTTTAATTATTCCCTGGGAAATAATTAATATTCAGTAACTAGTTTTTTCGTTTGCTCTAAGATGATGCTTGCCACTACAACAACCAAAATCAATGCTCCAGCACAGGCAATAAACAATGGTCGATACGATAATCCTTCAATTATCATTCCACCAATCGCCGGACCGACCGCTTTACCAAAAGAAATTAGTGCATTTAGTAATCCTTGATAGCGTCCCTTTTCGTCTGTTGGTGATAACTGATCAACTACGGCAGGTACCGTTGGGAAAACCGTAATTTCCCCCAGGGTGAGAACAACCATGCCAAGCACAAACCACCAATACTGCTTAGCAAACACTAATACAACAAACGACATCATAATGCCACAAATTCCCACGTAAATCTTTAAATAATCGTTCTTGACGTATTGATTAACAATATTCATCAGCGGCTGTAAAAGGACCACCATCAACCCATTAATCGTCCAGAGAAGACTGTATAAGGTCATTGAGATCCCGTGATTAGTAACATATACTGACATATTACTGGACCACTGAGAATAAGCAATCCAAATAATCACCATAGCAATAAACATTGTCCAGATCGTAATAAGATTTGGTACCGGTAATTTAGTTGTTTTATCTCTAACAATTTCCTTTTCGTCAACGGCGGCTGTTCGTTGACGACTAACCTGAACTCGATAAAACTTCGCAACAATCAGAATAAAGAATAAATATAAGAGCCCTGTCAAAAGGAATAATGGGCCAACATGATTACGTGCAAACTGATAAAGGGGACCGACGACACTGGTTGCAAAAACCATTCCGAGGTTATTAGAGAAATAGATCATGTTAAATACAAACCGGCCATCATGTCCTTTTACCATGGTTCCATATGAATTATGCAGAGTAACTAGCCAGCCATTAAAGAAGCCAACCAAGGTTAACATCACGGGATAAATTGGCCAATTACTTTTCCAAACCAGAACAAACATCGTGATGACTGCCCCAATCAATCCTTCGATCATCAAAGTACGTGGATTATATCGATCAAAGAGGATTCCGGCAATATAACTGCCAACCACATTTGCTCCTGAATAACAAAGAATGACCAATCCGGCAATGGTTAACGATTGATGCAACTGATCATGAATATATACGGTTGTTAATGGCCAAACAAAGCTATTCCCGAAGTTAACTAAAAATACTCCGATCAGCAGCCAATGGAGTTTTATCCCCTTATTCATCGTCTGTCTCTCTCCTTTTAACTAAAGAGGCTGGGATAAACCCAGCCTTTCCTTATTGATCATCATGTTGATAATCAATTGAAGCAAATTTGTTGTATGTTTTATTAAACAATAATTTAACGGTTCCTCGCGGACCACTCCGGTTTTTATCAATAATGACTTCAACTTCACTTAGACTTGGGACATCCGCATCCTGTTGGTTGGCCTGCTGATTATTCCCTTGATCATCATTACCCTCTTCACGTTGATAATAATCATCACGGTACAAAAAACTAACAATATCTGCATCTTGTTCAATGGACCCTGATTCACGAATATCAGACAATACCGGACGTTTATCCTGTCGTTGCTCCACTCCACGGGAAAGTTGGGAAAGTGCAATCACTGGGCATTGAAGTTCCTTTGCCAGCTTTTTCAGTTGTCGAGAAATCTCAGAAACCTCTTGTTGCCGGTTTTCCGAGTTTCCTCCTTCAATCAATTGAAGGTAGTCAATAACAATTAGACCTAGATTACCAGTTCGTTTAGCTAATCGTCGACACTTGGCCCGAATCTCTGGCACCCGGATTCCTGGTGTATCATCAATATAAATATCAGCAGCGTCCAGGGTACTTGCTGCTACCCATAAACTACGCCATTCATCTTGGGTTAACTCACCCGTCCGTAAGTGATTAGCATTGATACTGCCTTCAGCACACAGCATCCGATTCACTAACGATTCAGCACCCATTTCTAGACTAAAAATAGCCACAGAAGTGTTATTTTTAATGGCCACATTTTGGGCAATGTTTAACGCAAAGGCAGTCTTCCCCATCGCCGGTCGCGCTGCTAAAATCACAAGCTCGTCAGGGTGGAGTCCGGTCGTCATCTTATCAAGTTGCGGATAACCTGTTGCAATTCCGGTAACATCCGATTCTTGGCGAGATAATTCAAAAATCTTATTAACTGATGAATTTAATAAGTCACCAATCTTTTGCAGATCAGTATTATTATTACTTTCTGCCACTCCTAAAATTGAGCGTTCCGCATCATCAAGTAAGTCAGTGAGGTCCTCTGTATCATCATAGGTCTTGCTGACAATTTTAGTAGCTGTATCAATTAACCGACGGGAAGTTGCCTTTTCTTTGACAATCTTAGCATAGTAAACCACATCAGCTGCCGTGGGTACTGCACCGGCAAGTTTAGCCAAATATTCTACGCCACCAACATTTTCAGTTTGATTTTCCCGATCCAATTCATTCTTCAATGAAACAACATCAATCGGCACATCACGATCATTTAGTTTGATCATTGTTGAAAATAAAATCTGGTGAGCCCGCGTATAGAAATCTTCTGGTTGGACATACTCCATGGCTTCAACAATCGCATCTTTAGCCAAGAAGGCCGCCCCCAGAACTGCTTGTTCTGCTTCTAGATTCCGCGGTGGTGTTCGATTAATTTCTGGCGCGTTATCCATGGATTGCCCTCCTTTTTACGGAATATGTTAATTTTTATTTTTCAGCAATATGAACACGCATCTTAGCTTCAACATCATGGTGTAACTTGACCTTAACCGTTACATAACCCAAAGCCTTAATTGGCGCTGCTAATTCTAGCTTTCGTTTGTCTAACTTAATATTGTATTGATCTTGAAGCGCCTTAGCAATTTGTTTGCTTGAAATTGAACCAAACATCCGACCGTCAGTGCCGGCCTTGCCCTTCATTTCAAGAACCATATCATCGCTTTCTAAGGTTTGCTTTAATTTCTTTGCCTCAGCTAATTCTTCAGCTTCTTGCTTTTCCTTAGAACGTTCTTGGCCTTGAACCTCACTTAATGCCGCCTTCGTGGCTAACTTAGCCTTACCACGAGGAATTAAAAAGTTTTGGGCATAGCCGTCTGGCACATTCTTCACTTCACCGCGCTTACCGCGTCCTTTAACATCTTCAATAAAAATAACTTTCATTCTAAATCACTCCTCAGCTGTTTCTGGATCATCACTTGAATTAATGATTTCCATTAGTTGTTGCTTTACATCGGCAATTGGCTGATCCTTGATTTGGGTCGCAGCGTTTGCTAAATGACCACCGCCACCCATTTTTTCCATAATTAGCTGAACATTGTAATCACCCATTGACCGAGCAGAAATTCCAACTACATCGCTAGAACGTCTCGTGATGACAAATGATGCATCGACCCCTTCAACCTGAAGCAGCATATCTGCGGCTTGGGCAGCCGTTACGGGATCATATAACTTATCATCTGCACCAACGCACAATGCTATTTTATCATTTAAAAATTCAGTGTTGGAGATTAAATGATTACGTTCCATAAAATCGTCCACATTTTCTTTCATAAAGTACTGGATCATTAAACCATCAGCACCTGCTGACCGGAGATAACTAGCAGCATCAAACGTTCTCGTCCCGGCATTTTGGGTAAAGTTTTTGGTATCCACTTCAATCCCTGTCAACATTGCCGTAGCTTCAAGTTTATTTAAGGCTTTCCCCTCTCGTGGTTGGTATTCAAACATTTCTGTAATTAGTTCACAGGTCGAGGAAGCATATGGTTCAATATATACCAGCAATGGATTTTCTGGGAATTCTTCTCCCCGCCGGTGGTGGTCAAAAATAACCGTCCGATCTTCCAATCGCGAATAAAGTTTCGGCGCCATTGACAGACTAACCTTCGAATGATCAACCATTACTAACAAACTCTTATCCGTAGCCTTATCTAAGGCTTGTTCAGGCGTTACCACACAGTCCTCAATGCTTTGATAGTCCTTGAATTGAAAAATCAGCCGCGCAATATCAGAGTGCAGACGTTCTTGATCAAGAACAATCCAACATTTTTGACCATTCATTTCAGCAATTCGCCGAATTCCTAGACAAGCCCCCATTGAGTCCATATCAGGATTATTATGCCCAACAACAAAGATCTGATCAGCTTGGTTCATTAATTCTTGGAATGCATGACTAATTACCCGTGCTCGAACTCTGGTCCGTTTTTCCATTGGATTAGTTTTTCCACCGAAGAAACGAGCCTGTTCATCTTCTGCCCGGACAACTACTTGATCACCACCACGACCAAGTGCTAAGTCCAAATTTCGTTGAGCGGTATCTGCTAACTTAATAAAGTCAGTTTGACCATACGAAATCCCGACACTCAGCGTAACTGGTGAATTCATTTTAGAGGTATTTTCTCGAATCGTATCCAGGATTTTAAACTTCCGTTCCTCAAGCTTATGCAGATCGATTTCGTGTCCCATCAGAAGATAATTATCGTCATCGATGACTTTCAGCAATAAGTTAAACTTATCCGCCCACTTACTTAATTCAGAGGTAACGTAATTATGTAGGTTGGAAACATCTGAATCACTCATTCCCTGCGTTAGTTCAACATAGTTATCTAAATAAATATTCCCAAGGAAGAGCCGTTCATTTAAATACCGCTTATTGATTCGTTCATACTTCGTAATATCCATCAAATAGAGGTTGTTAAACCGCTTTTGGTAAAAGAATTCGAATTGATGATCATTCCAACTAACGATCGTTGGAGCATGATCATCCTGATGTTGGTCAACAATTTCCGCTAATTCTGGGATACTGTTTTCCAGTTTTTCTCCGACAACAATTTGATTGCCAAAATACTTCACCATGTATGGATTGGCCCAACGAACAACTCCCCGTTCATTCATAATGATAATGCCAAGGGGCATTTCAAGAAGGGCTTCCTGCTGGCTATTTTGGACTTCATAAGTTAAATCGCTAAGGTACTGCTCAGTTTCTCCGGCAAGATGTTGGAGTTGCGTGAGACTCAATATTAAGCCAATAATTCCTAATAATAATAGGATTATTCCCGCAACCCAGTTATAGAGAAAGGCCATCACAATCGCAATCGTCGTCGTAGCAAGTAAAAAGAGTGTATTTAGTCGCAACCGACGATTTTTAAACACTTTTGCAATTGTATTTTGTCCAAACCAAAATCGCATCTCCCTCACCTCCCAGTAGAATAGTTTAACATTCTTATCTTATCACAAACACTTTAGTAATTTTTGGTAAAAAAATAGGATATGAGTTAAACTCATACCCCATTTGCAGATTAATCTTCCGCAACAAATGGCAAAAGACCCATAATCCGCGCACGCTTAATTGCAATCGTCAAACGACGTTGGTTCTTAGCGCTTGTTCCAGTAACCCGGCGTGGTAAAATCTTACCACGTTCAGAGATGAACCGGCGTAATAAATCAGTGTCTTTGTAGTCAATGTATTCAATGTGGTTTGCGGCGATAAAGTCAACCTTACGGCGACGACGGCCACCACGACGTTGTTGTGCCATGAAATTTCCCTCCCCGTTAATTATTTAGAACGGTACATCATCGATTGATGGTTGATCACCATCATCGTTATCTGATGAACTGTTGTTGTCTTTATTTGTGCTCATTGCACTATTATCATCAATATTGATGCCATTACCGTTAGATGAATCATTTGAATCATCGTTATTAAACGGCAGTGTACTCAAATCAACCTGATTATCTTGATTAAAGACTGGTTGATTATTTGCGGCTGGTTGAGCAGGGTTATTATTGCTAAAATTACCACCGTTATTATTAAATGCATTATTTTGGCTAAAGTTTTGGTTGTTGTTAAAACCGCCATTATTACCTTGGTTGTAGCCACCCTGGTTGTTAGAACCCTGATTGCTTGACCGTGGTTCCAATAATGCAAAGTTTTCAACGGTTACTTCAGTTACGTAAACACGTTGACCTTGATTGTTTTCGTAATTCCGCGTTGATAGTCGTCCATCAATGCCGACTAACGAACCCTTATGAGTGAAATTAGCGAAGTTTTCAGCAGACTTTCGCCAAATGACACAGTTAATAAAGTCAGCATCCCGATCACCATTCTGATTTCTGAACTGACGATCGACAGCAACTGAAAAACTGCAGACTGCTGTTCCGCTACCGGTATACCGCAATTCCGGATCTCTTGTTAACCGTCCAGTCAATACTACACGATTTAACATCGGACATCACTCCTCTCAAAATATTTCGTTAAGACTAACCGCGCTTAACGATCATGTGACGTAAAATGTCGTCGCTGAACTTAGATAAACGATCAAATTCGTTTAATGGTTGGTCGTTATCAGTCGTTACGTTAATAACGTGGTAAGTACCTTCTGTGTACTTATCAATTGGGTACGCGAAACGACGAGTTGACCAATCCTTTGAGTCAACAACAGTTGCACCATTGTCTGAAAGAACCTTGTCAAAGCGTTCTACTAAAGCACTCTTTGCTGATTCATCAATATCAGGACGAATGATGTAAGTAATTTCATATTTGCGTGTTTCCATGAATGTTACACCTCCTTATGGACTCTGGCCCCTTCTCCTCATGAGAAAGAACAAGGAGAGTAGACGTTCTCTAACGTATACTCACAGATTAGAATAATAGCATAATTACTCCTAAATAACAAGGATTAAGCAAAAAGATCTGAAATTGCGGTCTATTATTTAAAGACGTAATTTCAGATCTTTTGTATTATTTAATTTTCAGTTTCTGATGTGGACTGAGCATCTTCAGTACTCAAATCTGGTTGTTCATCATCCGCTGCTTCTTCCTTAGCAACCCGGGTCATGGTTGCTACTTTTGAACCATCGGTCAACTTAATTAGGTGAACCCCAATTGTGGCCCGCCCGGTTTCAGAAACGGTTTCAACACCAAACCTAATAATGACCCCTTCCGTTGTCACTAGCATGATGTCTTCATCACCATCAACCGTTGTTAATCCAGCTAACGGACCATTCTTTTCAGTAACATTAACGGTCTTAATTCCTTTACCGCCACGTCCCTTAATTGGGTATTCAGCAGCCGGCGTTTGTTTACCAAACCCTTTTTCACTGATGACAAGCACCCGACTATCTGGATTCAATTGACCAGCGCCGATTACAAAGTCACCCTCACGAAGGCGAACACCACGAACTCCGGCAGCAGCACGACCCATCGAACGGACTGCACTCGCACTGAAACTAACTGCGTACCCTTCATGCGTTCCAATAATCATATTTTGATCATGGTCAATGATTTCCACCGCAATTAATTCATCGCCATCATGCAGGTTAATTGCCTTCAGTCCGTTGCTCCGGATATTCTTGAACTCTTCAACTGCCGTGCGCTTAACAACCCCTTGTTTAGTTACAAAGAAGAGATCACGGTCTGCATCTTCTTCCGCTGTATTAGAAACATTAATCACAGCGTTAATCTTTTCTTTTGCATCAATTCCGAGCAGATTAATAATCGGAATTCCTTGTGCCGACCGTCCGTATTCAGGAATTTCATACCCTTTCATCGAGAAGACCTTACCTGAATTAGTAAAGAACAGCAGCATATCATGAGTTGAACTTGAAATTAAGTGCTCAATGAAGTCGTCACTGTGTACGCCCATTCCTTTAACTCCACGACCTCCACGATTTTGTGATTTAAATTCATCCACGGGAAGCCGTTTAATGTACCCGTTATGGGTTAAGGTGACCACAATATCCTGTTGTTCAATTAAATCTTCATCTTCAAGGTTAGTAATATCCCCAACCTGAAGTTCGGTCCGCCGGGCATCACCAAATCGCCTTTGAATTTCTTTCAATTCATCATAGATAATTTGTTGAATCCGTTCACGATGAGCAAGGATATCCTTATAATCCGCAATTGCTTCCATCAATTTCTTATATTCGGCTTCAATCTTTTCCCGTTCCAGACCGGTTAACCGAACTAGTCGCATATCAAGAATTGCTTGGGCTTGACGATCTGACAATCCGTACTTGCTCATCAATTCGCTCTTGGCCACCTCACTAGTTTGTGATTGACGAATGATCTTAATGATTTCGTCAATATGGTCAAGGGCAATCCGCAACCCTTCGACAATGTGGGCCCGACTTTCCGCCTTTTTAAGTTCGAATTCTGTCCGCCGCCGGACCACTTCTTCTTGGTGTTCAAGGTAGTAGGTCAAGATTTCTTTCAAACTTAAAATCTTTGGTGCACCCTTGACGATTGCCAACATGTTGAAATTGAAGGTCGTTTGCATCATCGTCATCTTGTATAGATTATTCAAAATGACTTCTGCACTAGCATCCCGTCGAACATCAATTACAATCCGCATTCCTTCACGGTCAGTTTCATCATTGACATCAGTAATACCGTCAATTTCTTTTTCACGTGCCAATTCAGCAATCCGTTCAATCAACTTTGCCTTGTTAACCATGTACGGAATTTCGTGAACAATTATTTGTTGTCGTCCTGTCTTAGTTTCTTCAATATCAACTTTTGCGCGAACGATAATGGTTCCCTTACCAGTTTCATAAGCCTTCCGAATTCCTGATTTACCAAGTACCACCCCACCAGTTGGGAAATCTGGTCCTGGCAACACCTTCATCAGATCTTCAGTCGTTGCATCAGGGTTATCCATCAATACATGAATTGCACTAATTACTTCACCAAGATTATGCGTTGGGATATTAGTCGCCATCCCAACGGCAATTCCTGAAGCACCGTTTACCAACAAGTTTGGAAAACGGGCAGGCAAAACTGTAGGTTCCTTTTCAGTTCCATCATAGTTATCTTGGAAATCAACCGTATCCTTGTTAATATCACGCAACATTTCAACGGCGATTTTACTCATCCGCGCTTCGGTATACCGCATTGCGGCCGCACCATCTCCATCGACGGAACCAAAGTTACCGTGACCATCAACTAACATATAGCGGTAACTAAAGTCCTGCGCCATCCGGACTAAACCTTCATAAATTGAAGAATCACCATGGGGGTGGAACTTCCCCATAACGTCCCCGACAATTCTGGCAGACTTCTTATAAGGCTTATCAGGAGTAACTCCTAATTCATTCATTCCGTATAAAATCCGTCTTTGAACTGGCTTTAAACCATCACGAACGTCTGGTAACGCCCGTGAAACGATGACACTCATCGCATAATCCAAAAACGAGTTCCGCATTTGACTGGTCAGTTTGACATCCGTAATGCGGTTTGACATTTCTTCTTCAGCCACTCGTCTTGTTCCTCCTCAAATTAAAGGTCTAAGTTCTTAACAAATGTTGCATTCTTTTCGATAAAATCACGCCGTGGTCCGACCTTGGTTCCCATCAGCATTGGGAAAATTTCATCTGCTGCCGCAGCGTCATCCAGATCAACCCGTAACAAGTGCCGATTTTCGGGATCCATTGTAGTTTCCCACAATTGTTCCGCGTCCATTTCACCAAGCCCCTTGTAACGTTGGATAACTGGTTTGGGACTCGGTTGGAGTGAATTGACAACTTGCTCTAATTCTTCATCCGTTTCAATGTATTTAACGAATTTTCCTTGCCGAACTTGATACAACGGTGGCTGAGCAATGTAGACATAGCCTTTCTCAATCATCGGCCGCATAAACCGATAAAAGAGGGTTAATAATAACGTCCGAATGTGCGCACCATCGACATCAGCATCCGTCATGATAATAAGCTTATGGTAATTAGCCTTCGAAACGTCAAAGTCTTCCCCAAATCCAGTTCCAAGTGCGGTGAATAATGACCGAATTTCATCATTAGCAAGAACCCGATTCAGGCTGGCCTTTTCAACGTTTAAAATTTTACCCCGAATTGGCAAGATTGCTTGAGTTAACCGGGAACGTCCCTGCTTAGCAGACCCACCAGCAGAGTCCCCTTCGACGATAAATAATTCTGAAATGCTTGGATCTTTACTGGTATTATCAGCGAGCTTTCCAGGAAGGTTACTAATTTCTAGTCCGCTCTTCTTACGAGTAACTTCACGCGCTCGTTTAGCAGCTACCCGTGCCTTGGATGCTAACATCCCTTTTTCGACAATCTTCTTCGCCGTATCCGGATGCTCCATCATAAACCGGTTCATTGTTTCACTAAAAATGTGATCAGTCGCCGTTCGTGCATCGGAGTTACTTAACTTAGTCTTCGTCTGGCCTTCAAACTGTGGATTTGGGTGCTTAATTGATACAACAGCAGTCAGCCCTTCACGAACGTCGTCACCAGACAACGTACTGTTGTTTCCCTTCAGTTGGCCACTCTTTCGTCCGTAATCATTAATTACCCGTGTCAAAGCAGTCTTAAATCCAGTTTCGTGGCTCCCACCTTCATAGGTGTGAATATTGTTAGTAAACGTTAATAGATTACAACGGTATCCACTGGTATATTGCAAGGAAACTTCCACCGTAATGCCATTGTATTCACCTTCAACATAAATTGGCGGATCGAAAATCAATTCGTGACCCCGATTCAAGAATTCAACGTAATGACGAATTCCACCTTCGTAATGAAATTCTTGACGGTTATCTTCATCATTTCGCTTATCTTCAATCGTGATCTTTAATCCCTTGTTCAAAAAGGCAAGTTCACGAATTCGATCAGTTAACGTCTTAATGTTATAGACCGTCGTTTCACGGAAAATGTCTGGATCTGGTTTAAAGTGAACAATTGTCCCATGCTGGGTCTCTGGAAGTCCCTCTTTAATCACCTTCATTGGCGTCTTAACATGGCCACCTTGAAAGTCCATGTAATACTCTTTACCTTGCCGAGCAACTCGAACATCCAACTCCGTAGAAAGGGCATTAACAACGGAAGCACCAACCCCGTGCAATCCACCGGAAACTTTATAACCACCGTTGCCAAACTTTCCCCCAGCGTGGAGGACCGTGAAGACTGTTTCAAGAGCAGGCTTACCAGTTTCTTTTTGAATATCAACTGGAATTCCCCGACCATTATCAGTAACGGTAATACTGTTATCTGGTTCAACAACAACGTTAATTTCATCTGCGAACCCAGCTAACGCTTCATCGATCCCATTATCAACAACTTCCCATACCAAGTGGTGTAATCCTTGAGCAGTAGTCGAACCAATGTACATCCCAGGCCGCTTACGAACTGCTTCTAATCCCTTTAAAACTTGGATTTGGCTAGCATCATACTTACTTCCGAGCTCAGCTTTCTTTTCAGCCTTTTCTTCCTGTAGTTCGCGTTCTTTATCGCTCACGTTGTTTCCTCCTTCGTCAATGTCCCGCCATCAATTCTAAAAATTGTTGGCTGATTAATAAGTTGCCGTGCAACTCCACTCAAACTAGTAGTTGTTAAAAACGTCTGAACCTTATCTTGAATTGCCGTTAATAAATGCGTCTGACGATCATCATCTAATTCTGAAAGGACATCATCCAATAACAGCAATGGATATTCACCTGTTTGCTCCTTCATCAAATCGATTTCCGCTAGTTTAACTGCCAAGGCAGTCGTTCGTTGTTGCCCTTGCGATCCAAAATGCTGAACATTTTGACCATTCACGATGAAGTGAATATCATCCCGTTGTGGTCCCGCTAGCGTTGTTCCAAGGGCAATCTCACGTTCTAGGTTATCATCAAAAAGTTTTCTTAACTGCGTTTCAAGATTCTCTCTTGTCGTTTGCTCGTCAATTGTGAGTTGAGTTACATACTTGAGCCGTAGCTGCTCCTTTTGCAAAGAAATATGTTCATGCAGTCGCTGAGCCCACTTTTCTAATTGTTTCAGTAATCTGAATCGAGCCAATACAATCGCCGCACCGTCCTGTGCTAATTGGTCGGAAATGACCCCGAGTAAGACCCGGTCTGTCTGCTCACCAGAACGTAATTGTTTTAGGTACTGATTACGTTGCTGAAGCAATGAATGGTAATGGCTAACGTTGTACAAATAAGCACTACTCATCTGGCCAAATTCCATATTCATAAATTGCCGACGGACTTGAGGTGCTCCCTTAACCAGGGCTAAATCCTCCGGTGCAAAGAGAACAACATTTAAATTACCAACATATGCTGATAGCCGGCTTTGATATAAATGATTAACTTTAACCCGCTTACCGCCCTGAGCAAGCTGAATTTCCAACGGAACCCGTTCAACCTGTTTTTGAACCTTACCAGACAAAAAAGCCTGCTTATGCTTCCATTGGATCAGTTCCCGATCCTTAGAAGTGCGGTGGCTTTTCGTTAATGCTAAAACATGAATTGCTTCCAGGAGATTCGTTTTTCCTTGAGCATTCTCACCAATCAAAATATTAATTCCGGGTGAAAATACTACTTTTAGCTCATCATAATTGCGAAAATGTTTTAAATGCATTTCCTGCAGAATCATCAAACATCACTGCTTACTTTCAATTTTGACAGATTCGATGCCAACAATTTCAACTTGATCGTTTGGATAGAGTTTCTTACCTCGTCGGTCGTCGAGATCACCATTAATTTTGACCTGATGTTCTTTCAAAAACCACTTAGCGGCTCCACCAGTTGGAATAATCCCTTCTTCTTTGAGAAGTTGACCAAGGGTAATAAAGTCACGATCAATTTGGAAAACTTTACTATTACTCACCTTATTCACCTGCTTTACTAATAGTCTATTATAGTCTTTTATCACTCCAAAAACAAACTTAAACATCTTCTCAGGCGATTTTAGCGAATTTAGTATCCACGAATGTTTTTAATCAAAAATGGCCTAAATTCGTTGAGAATCGCTTTATTTATCTTTGAGCCTTTTAGTCAAGAAAAAAGAACGTGCACAGAGGTCATTAATGACTCCTTTGCACGCTCTCACTTTAGCAATCACGACTAAAACGTTCGAACTGGTGTAATTAATTGAACAAAATTTTCCTGATCTTCGGTTGGGACTAGCGTAAATGGTCGTAATGGTGAAGTAAATGACAACAAGACGCTGGCTTGACCAAATGACTTCAAAGCGTCACTCATATAGTCAGGATTGAATGAAATTTCTAACTTATTTCCAGTTAGTTTTTCAAAATTAACGTCTTCCTCAACGTTACCAACATCTGCAGAATCACCACTGATCTTGGCAGTATTTGTATCAGGATCTAATGACAGCTTAACAACATTGTTGTGTCCTTGGTGAGACAGCAGTGAGGCCCGATCAATTGCTGCTAGGAAATTTCCTGCTTCCAATTCAATCGTTGTATCGGCAGTATCTGGAATTAACCGACTCGTTTCTGGGTACATTCCTTCCAGTAACCGTGAGTAAAACAAGGCGTTATCGAATTGGAACAAAACTTGATTTTCAGCAATTTGAATTTGAATATCACCTTTGACATCAGCGATCATACGCGCTAATTCAGTCATGCTAGTACCAGGAATGACAACATCATAACTCTGACCATTAGTTGGAACAGTAACTTTCCGTTGTGCCAATCGGTGACTATCGGTGGCAACTGCCACTAATTGATCATCAGCAAGTCGCATATGAATCCCAGTTAAGATTGGACGACTTTCTTGTTTAGAAACAGCGATTCGTGTTTGTTCAACGACATCTCGAAGTAAATCAGCAGCAACTGCAATCGTTGATGCACTTTGAATTTCCGGTAAATGTGGATAGTTATTAGCATCCTGACCGTTGATTTGAAATTCTGCAGTTCCCGAAGAAATCTTAGCCTGAAATCCATCATGAACTTCAATTGTTACATCTTGATCAGGCAATTTCTTGATGATTTCACTGAAGAATCTTGCAGGTAACACAATGGCGCCAGGTTCTTCAATGGTCAAAGCGGTTTTACCATTTTCAGCTGAAAGAGTTGTTTGGATCGTAATGTCTGCATTGCTTCCTGTTAAGATAACTTTTTGATCTTCAACAACAATTTTAACCCCTGTTAAAATCGGAATCGTTGTTTTAGAAGAAATTGCCCGTAAAACATTATTTAATTGGTTAGCAAAAACAGAACGATTAATCGTAAATTTCATATTGAGCTGCTCCTTAATAT
>SKEM01001038.1_pt1 | contig 14105 bp, 9 predicted proteins | sample 4826731 | NCBI WGS metagenome assembly SKEM01 (sample SAMN11008809, study PRJNA524170) | human gut metagenome | biome: Human fecal sample; material: Feces; isolation source: fecal sample from pouch patient p37 | host: Homo sapiens | place: Israel: Tel-Aviv | collected 2015-07-27
CGGCGAACGCCGCTACCTGTCCGAGACCTCCATGAGACGACTCAGCCACACCCTCGCCGACACCACCCAGCCCATCACCCTGACGGCCTGAAAGAACACCACAACAAGGGACTTGACCCAGCCGCTCCCACCGCCCGGACCCGTCTGGTTCCCCTCCGTCATGGGTACCGGCATCCTCGCCACGACGCTGCACCTGTCCGCCGACGTCATCGGCGGCGCCCTGCGGGCGCCCGTGGCGGCGCTCGCGCTCGCGGACCTCGCCGTCGCGTGGGCCCTGCTCCTCGTCCTCACCCTCGGCTACGCGGCCCGCGTCATCCGGGACCCGGGCGTCCTCCGAGCCGAGATCGACTCGCCGTTCTGGGGACCGGTCGCCATGGGCCTCATGAGCGTCGGCTCGGCGACCGCCACCGTGCTGCCGGCCCACTGGCCCGCGCTCGCGGGCGCGTCCTGGGCGGTTGACACGGTCTTCTGGGTGCTCGGCACGCTCCTGGGACTCGCCGCGGAGGTCCGGCACGTCCACCGGGTCCGGGAGGGCACCGAGCCCGTGCCGAGCTTCGTGTCCTGCCTCGCCGTGCTCGCGCCCATGGTCTCCTCGACCGTCGGCGCCGGTGTCATCCCGCACCTGGCGCACGCCGTCGGGGGAGCGGTCCTGGTCATCTCCTTCCTGTGCTGGGTGGTCTCGCTCGTCATGGGCTGGCGGATCTTCCTCGCCGCCTACCCGCGCACCCTGCGGCTCGCGCCGCTGCCGCTGGGGCTGTCGGCCTCGGCGATCATCCCGCTCGGCATCGTCGGCCAGTCCGTCGCCGGGATCGTCGCCATCGCGACCCAGGCCGCCGCCTACGTGAGCGCACCGACGGCGCGGACGCTCCTCGTGGCCGCCCACGGCTGGGGCTGGGTCATGCTCGCGCTCGGGCTGCCCATGATCGTGTGGGGCCTGCTCGTCCTCGCCCGCGGGCTGCGACGCCGCATGCCGTACTCGCCCGGGTGGTTCGCCGCCACCTTCCCCGTGGGGACGATGGCGCTCGGCGGCATCATGCTCGGGCGCTCCGTCGACGTCGCCGCCGTCTCCTGGCTGGGCATCGCCGCCTGCGCCCTCCTCCTCGGCACCGTCGTCCTCGGGCTCAGCGGCGCCGTCGTCCACCTCGTGGGGGACGCCCGGGCGGGGCGCACCGTCCGCTGAGCCGGTCCGCCCGACGGCGCTGCTCCGAGCTGCCCGGGCGGTAGCCTCGGGGCATGATCCTCGAGCGCACGATCGCCCCCGTCTTCGCCGCCAACTGCTACGTCCTCGCCGCCGGCCCGGGCGGCCCGGCCCTCGTCGTGGACCCCGGAGCCGGTTCCGTCCGCGGCGCGCTCGCCCTCCTGCGCTCCAACCGGCTCGCCCTGGGCGCCGTCCTCCTCACCCACGGTCACGCCGACCACGTGTGGGACACCGCCGCCCTCATCGACGCCGCGCGCGAGGAGGGGATCGCCGTCGACGGAGAGGTCCCCGTCTACGTCCCGGAGCCGGACCGCTACCGCCTCGACGACCCAGACGCGACGACCGGCATCCGCTCCGAGGGCATGACCTTCGCGGACCTCGCCGGCACGCCGTGGACCTGCCCGTCCGGCATCCACATCTTCCCCGGTGAGGGCTTCTCGCGCGCTGTCGAGCTCGTCCCGGGGATCGCCGTGCAGGCCGTGCCCGCGCCGGGTCACTCGGAGGGCTCGACGATCTTCTTCCTCAACGCGAGCCTCGCGGACAACGACCTGCTGCGCGAGGCCGAGGTGCCGGCCCTCGTCGAGGCCGACCCCTCCGAGGCGGACGAGCCGCACGACTACCTCATCGGGATCGACGGCGACGTCATCTTCAAGGGCAGCGTGGGGCGCACCGATCTTCCCGGAGGCGACCAGGTCCAGATGTGGGGCACCCTGCGCCTCCTCGCCTCCGCGATCAGCCCGGAGACGGTCCTCCTGCCCGGGCACGGCGCCTCGACGACGATGCAGCACGAGCACCGCGGGAACCCCTACCTCGCCGAGGCCAAGGTCCGCGGCGGCGAGCTGCGAGCGTGAGCGGGCGGCGGGGCGGGCGGCCCCGGAAGGAGCGCTACCCGCGGGCGTGACAGAATGGCGTCCATGGCAGCAGCACAGGCCCGTCAGGCCCAGTCGTCCCTCTCCGGCTTCCCCGAGTGGCTCCCCGCCGCCCGGATGATCGAGCAGTCCTTCATCGACACGCTGCGTCATACCTTCGAGCTCCACGGCTTCTCCGGCATCGAGACCCGCGCGGTCGAGCCCCTGTCCCAGCTCACCAAGAAGGGCGAGACCTCCAAGGAGGTCTACCTTCTCTCGCGCCTCCAGGCCGACCCCGACGAGAAGGCCGAGGACCCCTCCAAGCAGCTGGGCCTCCACTTCGACCTCACCGTGCCCTTCACCCGCTACGTCGTCGACAACGCCGGCGTCCTGCACTTCCCCTTCAAGCGCTACCAGATCCAGAAGGTCTGGCGCGGGGAGCGCCCGCAGGAGGGCCGCTTCCGCGAGTTCTACCAGGTGGACATCGACGTCGTCGGCGACGGATCCCTGCCGCTGCACTACGACGTCGAGACGCCCCTCATCATGCACGAGGCGCTCTCCGCCCTGCCCATCCCGGCGATCACCATCCACGTCTCCAACCGCAAGGTCGCCCAGGGCTTCTACCAGTCCGTCGGCATCGCGGACGACCAGCTCATCGAGGTGCTCCGCGTCGTCGACAAGATCGACAAGATCGGCCCCGAGGCCGTCGCCGAGGAGCTCGTCGAGACCGTCGGTGCCACGCAGGTCCAGGCCGTGGCCGCCCTCCGCCTCGCCGGCATCTCCGGCGGCGACCCCGAGTCCGTGCGTGCGGCCGTCCTGGCCGCCCTCGACGGCGCCGAGCCCACCGAGCTCCTCACCACGGGCCTCGACGAGCTCACCGAGCTCCTCACCACGGCCGAGCGCCGCCGCCCCGGCGCCGTCATCGCCGACCTCAAGATCGCCCGCGGCCTCGACTACTACACGGGCACCGTCTACGAGTCCTTCATGGCGGGCGCCGAGGACCTCGGCTCCGTCTGCTCCGGCGGCCGATACGACAACCTGGCCTCCAACGGCAAGCGCACCTTCCCGGGCGTCGGCATCTCGATCGGCCTGTCGCGACTGCTCTCGCGCGTCATCTCCGACGGCCTCATCGAGGTCTCCCGCGGCGTGCCCACGGCCGTCCTCGTCGCCGTCACCGACGAGGAGCACCGCGCCGCCTCCGACGCCGTCGCCGACGCACTGCGCGCCCGCGACATCCCCGCCGACGTCGCCCCGACCGCCGCCAAGTTCGGCAAGCAGATCAAGTTCGCCGACAAGCGCGGCATCCCCTTCGTCTGGTTCCCGGGCACCGACGGCGAGCCGGACTCCGTCAAGGACATCCGCTCCGGCGACCAGGTCGAGGCCGTCGCCGCCACCTGGACGCCCGCGGACGCGTCCGACCTCGCGCCGCTCCTCGCGAGCGCCACCGCCGAGCAGGACTGAGACCGTGACCGAGCAGGGGGCGGCCCCCACGGGCGGCGGCGCGCCCGGCACCCCGGGCTCCGCCACCGGCGCCCTCACCGGGCTGCGCGACGCGCTCGCCGGCCTCGCGCTGCCCTACGCCCTGCCGGGCACGGCGGCCGCACGCAGCCGCGCCGACCTCGTGCGCGACCAGCTCGGCGACTACGTCCTGCCGCGCCTCGCCAGCCTCGAAGCCCCGCTCCTCGCGGTCGTCGGCGGGTCCACGGGCGCCGGTAAGTCGACCCTGGTCTCCTCCCTCGTGAGGCGCCACGTGACCGCCTCCTCGGCGATCCGCCCGACGACGCGCCGCCCGCTGCTCCTCCACGCCCCCGGGGACGGCCCCTGGTTCGAGGGCGACCGCGTCCTCGGCTCGCTGGCCCGCGTGCGGGTCGCGGAGGACGCCGCCCCGACCCCGCCCACGGCCTCCACGCCGCGCGAGCTCGAGGTCCGCACCTGCTCCGCCCTGCCCGAGGGACTCGCCCTCCTGGACGCCCCCGACGTCGACTCCGTCGTCGAGGAGAACCGCGACCTCGCCGCCACCCTCCTGGCCGGCGCGGACCTGTGGGTCTTCGTCACCACCGCCGCCCGCTACGCCGACGCCGTCCCGTGGGCGCTCCTGCGCCAGGCCGCCGAGCGCGACGTCGTCATCGCCGTCGTCCTCGACCGCGTCCCCGAGGGCGCCGGCACCGACGTCGAGAACGACCTGCGCCGCCGGCTCTCCGACGCCGGACTGGCCGACGCACCCGTCTTCTCCGTGCCCGAGACCCGCCTCGACGCCGAGGGCTTCCTCCCCGACGGGGTCGTCGCGCTCCTGCGCACCTGGCTCACCGGGCTCGCGGAGGACGCCGCGGCCCGCGCGGCCGTCGCCCGACGCACCCTCGCCGGCGCCCTCGGAGCCGCCCTCGCCGAGACGACGGCCCTCGCCGGCGAGCTCGACGCCCAGACCACCGAGCACGACGACCTCGCCGGCGCCGCGGCCGCGGCCCACGCCGAGGCCCTCGCCCGCGTCCAGGAGGCCACCGAGGACGGCTCCATGCTCCGCGGCGAGGTCCTCGCCCGCTGGCAGGAGCTCGTCGGCACCGGGGAGCTCCTCCGAGGCCTGGAGAGCCAGGTCGGGCGCCTGCGCGACCGGCTCGGCGCCGCCCTGCGCGGCCGTCCCGCGCCCGCCGCCAAGGTCGAGGAGGCCATCGAGTCCTCGCTGGCCTCCCTCGTCGTCGCCGAGGCGCAGCGCGCGGCGCTGGAGACCGAGCGGGCCTGGCGCCGCGCCGGCACCGCCCCCTACCAGCTCACCGCCGCCCTGGCAGCCCTGCCCTCTGACGCCGAGCTCGCCCAGCGCGCCGCCGCGCTCGTGCGCGACTGGCAGGGCGACATCCTCGAGATGGTCCGCGCCGAGGGCGGGGACAAGCGCCTCACCGCCCGCGTCCTGTCCCTCGGCGTCAACGGCGTCGGCGTCGCCTTCATGATCATCGTCTTCGCGCACACCGGGGGACTCTCCGGCGGCGAGGTCGGCATCGCCGGCGGCACCGCCGTCATCGCCCAGCGACTCCTCGAGGCCGTCTTCGGCGACCAGGCCATGCGCACCATGGCCCAGCGCGCCCACGACGACCTCATCGACCGCGCCCGCGCCCTCCTCGACGCCGACCGCGCCGCCTTCACCGGCGCCCTCGCCCAGCCCGAGCCCACCGGCGACGAGCTGCGCCGCGACGTCGAGCGCGCCCGCACCGCCGTCGGCGCCCTCCTCGACGGACGGAGCGCCCGATGACGCCCCCGACCATCCGCCGCCGGGACGCCGTCGGCGCCTCCGACGCCGAGCCCACGCGCGCCTTCGACCGTGACACCTCCCGCGCCCAGCGCCGCGGCGCCGCCCGCGACCTCGACCAGACCCTCTGGGACCTCACCCGCGCCGTCGAGCTCGGCGACGGACTCGTCGAGGACGCCGCCCTCGCCCCGGCCCGCACCGTCCTCACACGCGCCGGCGAGCGCCGCCGCATCGCCCCCGGCGTCACCGTCGTCGCCCTCCTCGGCGCCACCGGCTCCGGCAAGTCCAGCCTCTTCAACGCCCTCACCGGCGCCACCATCGCCCGCACCGCCGTCACCCGCCCCACGACGACGAAGCCGCTGGCGGCCCTGCCCGCCGGCGCCTCCGGGCCCGTGACGGACCGCGTCTCCGACCTGCTTGACTGGCTCGGCGTCGACGAGCGCGTCCAGCTCGAGAACGACACCGGCATGGGCGGAGCGACCGTCCTCCTCGACCTGCCGGACGTCGACTCCGACGAGGTCGCCCACCGCGAGATCGCCACCCGGCTCGCCGGGCTCGTCGACGTCCTCGTGTGGGTCCTCGACCCCGAGAAGTACGCCGACGCCGTCCTCCACCGCGACTTCATCGCCCCCATGGCCGCCCACGCCGAGGTCGCGATCGTCGCCCTCAACCAGGTCGACCGCCTCGACCCCGCCTCACGCGAGGCCGTCACCGCCGACCTCGCCCGGCTCCTCGCCGAGGAGGGCCTCGCGGGCGCCCGCGTCGAGGCCGTCTCCGCCCGCACCGGCGAGGGCGTCCCCGCCCTGCGCGAGCGCATCGGGGTCGTCGCCGCCACCGCCCGCGCCGCCGAGGACCGCCTCGCCGCGGACGTGCGCACCGCCGCCGACGTCCTCTGGCGCGAGCTCGCCCTCGACGAGACCACGAGGGCGCTGCCCGCCGACGTCGAGAGCGCCTGGACCGACCTGCGCGCCGCCGCCGCCCGCGCCGCCGGCGTCGACGCCGTCGCGAGCGCCGTCGCCGGCTCGACCGCGCAGCACGCCTCCCGCTGCGTCGGCTGGGTGCCCGTGCGCTGGGTCGGCCGCTTCCGCAAGGACCCGCTGCGCGCCCTGCACCTCGGCGCCGACGTCGTGCGCGGACGCCTTCCCGAGCCCACCGCCCGCGTCGGCGACGCCGCCTCGGGCCGCGGCACCGCGGGCTCGGACCTCCTCGTCGAGCCGGCCGCACGCACCTCGGTCCAGACCGGCGCCGTCGCCGGGGGAGTCCTGCGCTCCGCCGCGCACACGACCGCCGTCCGCATGACCGGGGACCTGCCCGGCCAGGCCGAGGCCGACGTCGTCGCCCGCTCCGACGAGCGCGCCGCGGCGCTCGGGGACGCCCTCGACTCCGCCGTCGCCCGCACGGACCTCGAGCAGGGGCGCGTCCCGGGCTGGTGGCGCGCCGCCAACTGGCTCCAGTGGATCTGCGCCGCCACCGCCCTCGTCGGGGCCGCCTGGCTCCTCGTCGTGCACCTCGTCGCCACCTACGTCCTCATGCGCGAGCCCGACTCGCCCCGGCTCGGCGAGCTGCCCTGGCCCGTGGTCCTCCTCCTCGGCGGTCTGCTCCTCGGAGCGCTCCTCGCCGGGATCGGGACGCTCCTCGCCCGCGTCACGGTGCGGCGCCGGGAGGCGCGGGTGCGCGAGCGCCTGCGCGCGTCCACGGACGCCGTCGTCGACGAGCGGCTCATCGAGCCCCTGCGCGCCGACCTGACGCGCTGGAACGACCTCGCGGAGGCACTCAGCCGCCTACGCTGAGAGACGCGCACCGGACTCGCGCAGCGTCAAGCGGAGGGAGCCGCCATGGACATGGTCATCGCCGGCATCGTCACCGTCATCGTCATTCCCTCGCTCTATCCGACGATCCGGTACCTCCGTCGGCGCCGTGGTGACGCCACGGAGGCATCGCGCTGAGAAGCCGGGAGCCGACGGGAGGCGCTCAGCCGGCCGCGCTGAGCGGCGGGCGGGAGCCCGCGCCGGCCGTGCGGCCGTGGGCTGCCTCGGCCAGCGCCTCGCCGACGCCGTCGTAGAGGTTGACGACGGCGTCGACGCCGCGGGCGTGCATCTGGGCGGCCTCGTCGTTGAAGCGGGCGACCGCCAGCACCTCGCCGGCGAATCCGTGGTGCTCGATCCAGTCCAGGACGGCGAGGTTCGCGCCCGGCTCGGACATGGCGAGCACGGCCGTGCGCACCTCCCCGGAGCCGAGCCGCGCCCAGAAGTCCGTGTCCGTCGCGTCGCCCTCGACGACGTTGAGCCCCAGGCCCGTGAGACGCTCGACCTTGTCCGCGTCGGAGTCGACGCCCATGACCGGGATCGTCCCCGGGCGCTCGGGCTCCAGGTCGGCCAGGAGCCGGCGGTAGGTGGCGCGCCCGACGCGCCCCCTCCCGAAGACGACGGCGCGCCCGCCGGCGAGGTCGACGGGCGCCTCCGCCGGGTGGAGGGCGTCCGCGCCATGGTCCGGCAGGGCGTGGGACACCCGCCGGACGAGCCCGCTCGCCCGCTTGTTGACGACCGAGGCCACGACGAAGGACAGCGCCACCGCCAGGGACAGCGACTGCAGCCACTCGGGCCCGAGCACGCCCTGCCCCACGCCGACGCCCGCGACGACGAGGGCCAGCTCGGAGTAGGAGGCGACGGCGAGACCGGTGAGCACGGCGCTGCGGTGGCGTAGCCGCATGAGCCACAGGACCCCCGTGTAGGCGGCCGAGCGCAGCGGCAGGAGCACCACGAGGACGAGCGCCATGACGACGGCGCCCGGCCCCGGCAGCCCGGCCGTCCCGATGGAGACGAAGAAGGCGACGAGGAAGAGCTCCTGCACCGGACGGAAGGAGGCGGCGAGCTCGGCGGCCGAGGGGTGCGAGGCGAGCAGGGCCCCGACGACGAGCGCGCCGAGCGTCCCCGGCAGCCCCACCAGCTCGAAGAGCTCGTAGCCCGGCATGAGCGCGAGCGTGATCCCCAGCAGCATGAGCACCTCGCGGTGCTGGACCCGGCGCAGCAGCCAGCCGACGGCGCGGGCCGCTGGGACGAGGAGGACGAGGGCGAGGGCCCAGGGGCTCGGCGCCTGACCGGAGATGAGGACCAGCAGGACGATCGAGGTCGTGTCCTGGAGGATCGAGGTGCCCACGGCGACGCGCCCGTAGAGGGCGGAGGCGTCGTCGCGGTCCTCGAGGATCTTCATGATGACGATCGTCGAGGAGGAGGCCAGCGCGAAGCCGACGAGCAGTGCGGCGCCCCATCCCGCCGTGGCGCCGACGGTGAGCCCGGCGACGAGGACGACGAGTCCGACGACGAGCGCGGTGACGGCGGTGATCACTGCCATCGTGACGGCGGCAGTGCCGGCGATGACCTTGCGGCCCAGCGTGCGCAGGTCGAGGTCGAGGCCGATGGAGAACAGGAGGAGGGCGGCGCCGAGGTCCCCGACGGTGGACAGCCAGGGCAGGGTCTCGACCCCGGTGGCGCCGAGGACGAAGCCGGCGGTGATGAAGCCGACGAGCGGCGGCAGGTGCAGGAGGGCGGCGAGGAAGCCGAGGAGGACGACGGTGACGAGGTGGAGGGCGAGGCTCATGCGCGGTCTCTCGTGGGGCTCGGGTGGGCGCCGGGCGGCGCGCTCGGGTCGGACGGGGACGGCCGCCGGGGCTCACACGGCCCGGCTCGTCACCGGTTCGGGCTCGGCCTCCGGCCTCGCGGGCGGATCGCCGGCGCCGGCCGCGGGCGCGTCCGCCCGGGACTCGTCCTCGACGGCGCGGGCGGCGTCGAGCGGGCCGAGGGACTCGACGGCCTGCGCGAGGGAGGCACCGACGCCGTCGTAGATGTTGATGACGGCGTCGACGCCGCCCGCGCGCATCTGGGCGGCCTCGTCGTCGTAGTGGGCGATGGCGAGGACCTGTCCCTCGAAGCTCGTGCGGTTGAGCCACTCGAGGACGCGGACGTTGGCGCCGGCCTCCGGCATGGCGAGGACGGCCTTGGTGGCGTGGACGGCGTCGAGGCGCTCCCAGAACTCCTGGTCGGTGGCGTCGGCCTCGAGCACGTTGAAGCCGGACTTCTCCAGGGTCTCCACCTTGGAGTCGTCGTTGTCGATGCCGAGGACGCCGCGCTCCCCGTCCGCGTACAGGCGCGAGTAGGTGGCGCGTCCGACGCGCCCCATGCCGAAGATGACGGTGCGGACGCCGGAGAGGTCGAGCGGGCGCTCCTCGGGGTGCAGCCTCGAGGGGTTGCGTCGGGGGATGAGCCCGGTCATCCAGCGCACGAGCGCGGCCGGGTGCCGGTTGACGATGGCGGAGACGACGAAGGACAGCGCGAGCGCCAGAGAGACCGCGGCCGTCCACTCGTGCCCGAGGAAGCCGTGCTCGACGGCCACGGCGACGACGATGAGGGCGAACTCGCTGTAGGCCGTCATCGCCAGGCCGGCGAGCGCCGAGGTGCGGCGCCGCATGCCGAAGACGCGCACGGTGATCGTGTAGACGAGGCCGCGCAGCGGCAGGAGGAGCAGCAGGAAGGCGGCGAGCATGAAGGCGCCGGTCCCGGGGATGCCGTCCAGGCCGATGTTGAGGAAGAAGCCGACGAGGAGGAGTTCCTTGATGGTGAACAGGGCGCCGGAGAGCTCCTTGGCGGCGGGGTGCGAGGCGAGGAGGGCGCCCATGGTGAGGGCGCCGAGGTCGCCGTCGATGCCGACGAGGTCGAAGAGGAGGTAGCCGGGCAGGAGCGCCATCGAGATGCCGAAGATCGTGCGCATCTCGCGGTGGTCGATCCGGTCGAGGACCCAGCCGAGCACCTTGGACGCCGGCCACAGGAGCACGAGGGCGAGTGCCCACGGGCTCGGGACCTCCCCGGAGGTGAGGGTCATGTAGAGAACGGCCGCGATGTCCTGGACGACGAGGACGCCGATGGCGATGCGGCCGTAGAGGGAGCCGGTGTCGTCGCGCTCCTCGAGGAGCTTGACGACGACGACCGTCGAGGAGAATGAGAGGGCGAAGCCGAGGATGGCGACGCCGGCGGGGGTGACGGTGTCCACCTGGAGGCCGAGGAAGAGCAAGCCGGCGATGATGACGCTGCCCAGGCCGCTCAGCACGGCCATGGTGATGAGCGCCGTCCCGGTGACCTCCTTGCGCGTGAGGACGCGCAGGTCGAGCTTGAGGCCGATGGTGAAGAGGAGGACGGCGACGCCCAGGTCGCCGAGGACGCCGACGTAGTCGAGGTTGGGGACGGGGGAGGCCCCGAGGACGAATCCTGCGAGGAGGAAGCCGACCAGCGGCGGCAGGCGCAGGACCGTGGCGGTGAACCCAAGGACGACGACGGCGAGCAGGTAGATGGCTGGTACCACGGGTCCCCTTACGTGCCGGGCTCGGCGTTCGGTGTCAGTGCGTTCTAGACTCCGAGAACACGGGGGTCACGGTGGATATTCCCGGATCGGTCGCTTCCGTCGCACGGGTCGTCGACGATGGCGCACGGGCGGCGTGATCGGGCGGGTGCGGGGAAGACGAGGGCCCCGTCCCACGAGGGGACGGGGCCGTGCGTCGCGGTTCTCCCAGAGCGCCGGGGACCGGAGGGTCACGCCGCGCCGACGCCGCTGCGCCGGAAGCGGGTCAGGAGCGCGAGCCGGTGGTCACCAGCGGTCGCCGCGGAAACCGCGGTCGCCACCGCGCCCGCCGTCGCGGCGGTTGCCGCCGCGGTAACCGCCGCGGTCGTTCCGACGGTCCCCACGTCGGTCGTCGCGGTCACCGCGGTAGCCTGCGCGTCGGTCGTCGCGGTCGAAGCGCTTGCCGCCCCGGTAGCCGCCACGGTCGTCACGGCGCTCGCCACGGCGGTCGTCGCGGTCCCCGCGGTAGCCGCCCCGGCGGTCGTCACGTCGGTCGTCGCGGTCGAAGCGCTTGCCGCCCCGGTAGCCGCCACGGTCGTCACGGCGGTCCCCACGGTCGCCGCGGAAGCCCCCGCGTCGGTGGCCGCGGTCGTCGTCGCGGTGCGGGCGGCCGGCGCGACGCTGCGAGAACTCGCTCGGCGCGTTGTCGTCGTTGGGGCCGTCCCAGCCGTGGCCCGGGCCCTCGTCCGGGCGGATGCGCAGCTCGCGGCCGCCGAAGGTCGCGTGACGCATCCGGTCGAGCTGGTCCTCGGTGAGGTCGGTGTGGATCGTGACGAGGGAGAAGGACTGGAGGATGTCGATCTTGCCGATGTCGGAGCCGGCGATACCGCCCTCGTTGGCGAGGGCGCCGACGATCGCGCCGGGCATGACGCGATCCCGGTGCCCGACCTCGACGCGGTACACGGTGCCGGGGCCCTCCGGGCGCGGTCGGCCGCCGCGGGCGGCGCCGGGCTTGCGGTCGCGGTCGTCACGGTCGCGCGAGCGCTCGCCGCGCCCGGGCTCGAAAGCGGCGGAGACGAAGGTTCCCTCGGCGTCGACGTTCTCCTCGCGGCGCACGCGCTGGCGCTTGCCGCCGTCCTCCTCGTCGTCGCGGCGGCGCGGACCCTCGTCGCCGACGGCGAGGGCCAGGAGCGTCGCGGCGAGGTCCTCGACGCTCAGGCCGAGCTCCTCGCTCCGGGCGGTGACGAGCTCGGTGTACATGCCGAGGCGGCCGCGCTCGTGGCGGGCGGCGGCCTTCTCGAGGAGCCTGCCGGCGCGGTGGCGTGAGACGTCCGCGGGGGAGGGCAGGGTGATCTCCTCGAGGCGGGTGCCGGTGAGGCGCTCGATCTGGCGGAGCTTGCCCTTCTCCTTGGGGGTGAGGAAGGTGACGGCCTCGCCGTGGCGGCCGGCGCGGCCGGTGCGCCCGATGCGGTGGACGTAGGCCTCGGCCTCGCGCGGGACGTCGAAGTTGACGACGAGACCGATGCGGTCGACGTCGAGGCCACGGGCGGCGACGTCGGTGGCGACCAGGACGTCGAGGGTGCCCTGACGGAGGCGCTCGACGAGGCGCTCGCGCTCGCGCTGGGGGACGTCGCCGGAGATGGCGGCGGCCTGGATGCCGCGGCCGGCGAGCTCGATCGCGACGTCCTCGGCGGTGGACTTGGTTCGCACGAAGACGATGGCGGCCTCGGCGTCGGTGACGGCCAGGACGCGGGAGACGGCGCCGACCTTGTGGCGGAAGGGGACCACCGCGTAGGTCTGGTGGACCGTGTCGACGGTGGAGGACTGGCGGGAGACCTCGACCTGGACCGGGTCGGTCATGTGCTGACGGGCGACACGCTGGATGGCGGCCGGCATGGTCGCGGAGAAGAGCGCCGTGCGGCGGTCCTCCGGCAGCGAGGCGGCGATGGTCTCGACGTCCTCGGCGAAGCCCATGCGGAGCATCTCGTCGGCCTCGTCCAGGACGAAGTAGCGGACGCTGCCCAGGCGCAGGGCGCCCTTCTCGATGAGGTCGATGACGCGGCCCGGGGTTCCGACGACGACCTGCGCGCCGCCCTTGAGGGCGCTGATCTGCGGACCGTAGGGGGACCCGCCGTAGACCGCGACGACGTCGAGGCCGCGGGAGCGGTGGGCCATGTCGGTGATGGCCTCGGCGCTCTGGAGGGCGAGCTCGCGGGTGGGGGCCAGGACGAGGGCCTGGACCTCGCCGTCGTGTGCGTCGACGGCGTCGAGGAGCGGCAGGCCGAAGGCGGCGGTCTTGCCGGTTCCGGTCTGGGCGACGCCGACGACGTCGCGGCCCGACAGGAGCGTGGGGATGGCCTCGCGCTGGATGTCGGTGGGCGTCGTGAAGCCCATGTCGGTGACGGCCTTGAGGAGGTCGGCGGGCAGGCCGAGGGCGGCGAAGGTGACCTCCTCGGGCTTCTTGGCCGCGGGGGCGCCCTCCTGGTCCTCGGAGTCGTCCTCGTCGTCGCCGTCGAGGAAGGGGGCGCGGCCGTCGACCTCGTCCTCGTCGACCTCGATGCCGTCGTCGGCGTCCTCGTCGTCCTCGTCCTCGGGGTCGGACTCGGGCAGAGCGAGTTCGGCGGCCGTGTCGACGTCGTCCTCCTCGTCCTCGTGGTCGACGTCCTCCGGGTCCTCGGGGGAGTCGGAGGAGGTCGGGGTCGCGAAGGAGGGCGCCGAGGGGGCGGAGCCCTCGCCGCCGGCGGGCTGCGTGCGGTGCGGGGCGGCGACGTCCTCGCCGCCGTCCACCTCCTCGACGCGGGCGGAGGGGGCGTCCTGGGCGCCGGCGGCGCTGAAGAGGGCGTCGAGGCTCAGGGGGCCGTCGTTGGGCGCACTGGTGGCGTCGTTTGTGCTCATATCGGTGTCTTTCCCGTTCACGTCCCCTCGTCGGGGGACTCACGCGGAGTGTGGGGACAGCTCGTTCGGCGGCCCTCCTGCCGCGCCGCACCCACCACACTCGCCCTGCGCCGGGACGTCCTCGCGGACGGCGGCGGCTTGCGGGCTTCACGCACAGACTCACGGGGTCGCTCCCGGCCCGCGCCGGTGCCCCGGCGTCGGAGCCGGCGCCCCGAACGGGGTTCACAGCACGGATCGCTCCGGGGTCCACCCTACGGGAGGCGGGTGCGCGGCGGTGCGAGCGTCCTCCTCATCCGCACGAGGTCACACGTGAACCTTGTCTCCTGGGTCTAGCCGCTTGACGAGGAGCATAGGGACTGGATCGTCCCGGGTTTTGTGGCTCATCCGAATCCAGGGTGTAGTCGGGGTCTGAACCCTCCGGCTTCGAGCAGCGACCGAGCGATGTAGTGGGTGAGGTTGCGGAAGCCGAGGGCGGAGCCGCGGAGGTGTTCGAGTCGCCCGTTGAATCTCCTATGTCTGTCAAGTCGTCTTGAGCTGGGCCCGGGCTGCGGTGTTGAGGTGTCGGTAGATCTCACGGGCGAGGTATCGCTTGAGGCAG
>SKEM01001039.1_pt1 | contig 14083 bp, 10 predicted proteins | sample 4826731 | NCBI WGS metagenome assembly SKEM01 (sample SAMN11008809, study PRJNA524170) | human gut metagenome | biome: Human fecal sample; material: Feces; isolation source: fecal sample from pouch patient p37 | host: Homo sapiens | place: Israel: Tel-Aviv | collected 2015-07-27
ATCAAAAATCATAAGACAATCCATAAAAGGCAATTGATTTCAAGTCATGTATCAAAAAAACGTCGTATATTTGCATCTGTTGAAGAAAAAAGGAGAATAAATGGACTTTGAAGGAGAATATACCATACGGACGGCTTCCAACCAGCAGACATACGAGCCGAATACCGTATATCCGGACGCAGTGCTAAATATAGCCCGCGAATCGGCTTCCGTGTTCCAACTGAAGCGGAAATGGGAAAAAACTCCTCCGATGCTGAATCTGACCCCTGATTTTCAACGGGGACTGGTATGGAAGACCAAACAGAAAAGCGAGCTGATAGAATCCATACTGATGGGCATTCCTCTACCTCTGATTTATGTGAAGGAAGATGAGAAGGGAGTGTATCTTATTGTAGACGGCAAGCAACGTCTGAGCACCTTGTTCAGTTTTATCAACAATGAATTTGCCTTGGACAAGCTCACTATCCTAAAGGACAAGAACGGTTCCCGATTCGCAGATTTGACTCCGTTGGAGCAGAATAAAATAGAGGACTGTTCGCTTACCTTGCATGTGATTAAGGCACCTACCAGCGACCGGGTTACCTTTGACTTGTTTGACCGGGTGAACCGTGGCGGGACGCGGCTTAACAATCAAGAGATGCGCAATGCGCTCTATCAGGGCAATGCCACGAAACTGATCAACCGGCTGGCCGAGAAAGAGGTATTCGTTGAAGCCACAGAGGGTTCCATTCCAGACAACCATATGAAAGACAGGTATCTGGTACTTCGCTTTACGGCTTTTTATTTGTGGCAGCAGCATATCACCATAGACCCGGACACCCATGAGCCTCTGGATTACCGAAGCAATGTAGAAGATTTTTTGGGGAAAACGATGCGTTTTCTCAATCAGCTGGAGCCGGAAAACGGTTTGTTTAAAGAACTGGACAACCGGTTTACACGTGCCATGGAGCTTGCTATACAACTGCTTCCGTCAGGCGGCTTCAGGCTGCCTTCGTCACCCGGCAAGAAACGGCCGATAAACATGGCTTTCTTTGAGAGTTTCAGTTATCTTCTGTCAAGACTGAACGGAGAAGGGGAACAGTTCCACCGTCAGGTTCAGGATACTTATATGCAATTAATGTGCAATGATGCCTATCTGGATTCTCTCACACGCTCCGTGGATAGCGGAAAGCAGACCTATAAGCGTTATGAAATTATCAACCGACTTATTCATGAACTGAATTTATGCTAAACAATCTGACTGTCAACAATTATAAATGCCTGGTGGAATGTTCGTTGGAATTAAAACCTCTGAACCTGTTCGCAGGTCCGAATTCATCGGGAAAATCTACCGCACTGCAAGCCTTGCTGATTGCTTCGGATAACGTGACGGAGCAAAAAGGCAAACACGGTCTGAAGAACCGGAGAACAGAAGCGTCGAATTTCAATGATGTAAGGAACTTTGTGACCAATGCCAAGTCATACGAAATCTGTATTTCGTATCATGGAGAAGATCCGACCCGGCTTTGTTTTACTCCGGGCGATGACTCATTCCAAACCACTTTTGTGGAACAATCGGCTGACGCATCTCCGAACCTGCTGGGAGTTCTCGGAAGCGAGAACCTGCTGTACCTGCCTGCCACACGCCCTGGTGGGGCATATATGCATCCCGTTAATCCCGATTCGGAAAACAAGCTGGGGTGTAACGGGGAATTTGTGATAGACTATTACGCCAAGCACCGTCTGGATACGCTGGATGCCGCATTGATCCTGGCTCCCGGTACTCAAACCCTGGAAGGCCAGGTGAATTATCAACTGGACAGGCTGACCGGTTATCGGCTGGTGGTGGAAACAGTAGGAAGCAATCATTACGTAAAATATGAAACGCGCAGCGGCAAACAGCTTCTTCCTTACCATGTTGGTACCGGAGTAAGCTTTATGACGGAAGTCATCATAGCCTGTTTTGCGACCCCGAAAGGCGGCATGGTGATTACGGAGAATCCGGAAATCCATCTGCACCCCAAGGCACAAGCTGAACTGATTGATTTCATGGCAAAGATAGCGAAAGCCGGTGTGCAAATCATCATAGAAAGCCATAGCGACCACTTGTTTAACGGTATCCGGCGCCTGATCAGTCAGGAAAAGTTGGCCTTGTCTGACGTTGCCGTGTATAACTTCAGACAAGACGGGAATGGATTGACCCATGCCGAACCTGTGGAATTTACCCCACAGGGAGGAATCCAATCCTATATCCCCGGCATGTTTGAGCAGTTTGATATTGATTTGGATGCCATTTTAAAGTTATAAGACTCTATGGACGGTATCATTATCAATGAATTGTCATTGAACGGACAGTTTCTGGACAGCCGGGATTTCTGGAAAAACGGAATGCCTCCGTTTCACAAGGCATTGCAGGATGCCCTTTCACATGGAGTGGGGTATCTGTTCAAACAAGGAAGTTTTTTTGCTGCGCAAGCCACGCCAGACAAGACTTTACACGATTTGCTGACAGCACCGGAAACCCGTATCATCGATGAAGCCAGGCTGTATAAAAGTACATTGGCACGTGCCATCTGTAATCCGTTTTGGGATGAAGCTCCCCAACAGGATTCCAATGCCCAATATTCAGTAGGTGAAACCGATGTATCCGGCAGTTCAGTTGCCGAAGCAGCAGCCCGCTCGGTTTGTCTTTTATCATTTATCAGATCCGGGTATGAGAAGCATCCGGTTGCCGTAACCAAAGATGAAGAACCAATCGAGGTAGGTAATATCTGGAAAGAGAAGCAACTGCACTCCATTCTGTTTGAAAGGGGTGAACTATCTCTCGAAAAGTATATTACCATTCGTTTTAGTGGAGGCAAGCTTGATTTCAGCCTTATTGATGGCACGCATGGTTTTTCCCTTATTGACAATGAGAACCAAAACGAGTTTATTGATTCGTTCCGCAAATTTGAAGAATTGGATTGGACTGCCGTTGCAACGGACGATGGGTTAGACTACAAAACCTATAATAAGAATAGGAGAAGTAAGCATTACTTTTCAGATGACCTATGGAAGAAAGGCATTAAGAAATTCAGAATCACTCAGCGGAACAGGTGTTTCGGCTATGTGGAGAATGGTGTTTTTTATGTGTTGAGGTTTGATTTGGACCATGAGTTGAGCGATGTGGGGTGATGCTTTGTACAGTCTTGGTGTTATTTTTAATAAGGATAGTAGGCTGTCCAAAAACTTATATCCTGTTATGTGCATTATGCTATGATAAAAGTTCTTGGACAGCTTGATTATACCTTTTCTATTTTAAGTCCTTTTACTAATTAACAAACAATCGTAGATTTATAAAGATTGGCATCTTACTTATTTTCATATACTTTCAGAGGAAAATTTAAGGATTACAAATCCTAATACGCATAATCGGCTGATTATAAATCCGCTGGGAGGATAACATATTTTGCTTTACTTTTTAGTAGTTTGTCTCTACGACAATTCCATTTCCAATAAATTGATATATCGTTTTTCCTCATTTCTTAGTATTATCCCAAATGCATCAAATGCATTCGATTTAAGGAATTGTATATCAACACTATTCCCATTTAATAATGTTATTTTGTTATTTTCGTCAAAATGAAACTCATCTTCAAAATCTATACTGGAATTAGCCCAAATAAAAACTTCGAACAAATGACCTTCTCTTTTATATTTTTTTATTTTTGATTTTTGGAAATATTCTACTTTTTCAATTAATAATGGAGTGTATCCATATAGTTCTTCATCAAATAAGACAATCTTTTCATTGTATCCTTGCCTTTTTGCATAAACCCTTAAAGGTGATTTATCCGTACTTGCAATTGAACCATCTTCGCATAATACCCCTTCAAAATAAACAGAAAATAAAGAGCAATCATCTATAGATAATTGTCCCTTCCAGGATAAATCACTAAACCAATTTTGGTATTTGAAACCAGGAAGATTGTCTATCTCTTTTGTATATTTCTTTAAATAAATAGGTGCATCCATAATCAATGAACTTTTTTAATCAAATCATCCATTTGAGTTTTTATTTTATCAGCATCATAAGGTTTTTTTATAACAATAACCTCGCCTTGCATTTTAGGAGGTAATTGCCCTTGAGCAACAACATTCCTAGCACTTAACTCATTTAATTTTGCTTCCGTTTTCATATCATAGTCAGAGGCTATTTCAATAGCATGAACTCTACCATATTTGTCAATAGCAGTCACGTCAGGACTTCTTTTGGGTGTCGTTGATATCCCAGTAATAGCCTCATAAGACCTATTTAAATGAATTTCAGTAAATTCTCCAGACATAGCTAGTTTGTCAGCTATTTCTTCTGACAATTGAGCATGCCCAGGACCAGTTGTTTGCCCTTTTCCAAAAATTGAAATCCCATTCACTTTTCTTTCTGGAGCTAATCCTAAAACATCAGTCCAATTATTTATATTTTTTACATATGCATAAAGTGTCGGGTTATTTCCTGTCAAACCTATTGGATCTTGACTAATATAGTTTCCAATACTGCTATCGTAGAAACGGAATCGATTATAATATAATCCTGTTTCTTCATCCTCATATTGTCCTTGAAATCTGAATGGACAATCACTCAAAGAACGCCCCTCAAAGGAAGTTACTTTTCCATAAACATCCAATGTACAATCCCAAGTCTTATTCCCATGTTCGTCGAACATCTGGAAGGGTGTACCCAAATAGTCGGACACTATGGAGTATTGCTTGCCGTCCTGTATCTTCGCCGTTGGCACAAACGTGCCTACTTCGAACACCCAGGTGGTAACATATTCTGCCAGTTCTTTTGGAAGGGTGCCTGCTTCGTTCGATTGTAAGCCAACGGCTTTATAGCTCCACTCATGTATAGGTACGTTTCCGTCCCATACCCAGCGTGTAACCTTTCCGAAATACTGCTTGGCGGTGCGTCGTCCCAATGCATCGTAACGGAACTCCACCGGTCTTCCGTCCGGTCGTATGACCTTCTTCAGCATTCCGTTGGAAGCCCACTCGTAGAGCCATCCCGTACCTGTAGCCAGACAGCGGATGCCACGTTCCTTCTCCATGCGCTTCCGGTCGTACCTTACGCCCGTTTCCTGCAACCGCTTGAACTCACGGAAAATGAGGTTTCCCTCATCGTCGTAGTGGTAGAAACAATCCGGGTCCTCCAAAAGTTTTCCACCGGCACCGTATTTGCGGTCCTTTCTGTCCGAAGTCCCGAAGAGGTTACCCACGAAGTCCGGCACGCGGTAAATCACGTCCGTTTCCGAGCCTTGGGTGGTTTCCTGCCGGATAAGGAAGTCGAAACGGTCGTAGTCGTAGCGCATGACCATTCCGGTCAGCTCGTTCTCCTTGGAAAGCAGTCGGTTGGCAATGCCCCACCCATAGCGATACGCTCCACGTTCGATGCCGCCCGACCGTACCGACTTGCGCACCTCGCGCCCGAAACCGTCGCGCTCGGTGCAGACTGTTACGCCACCGGAGAAGGTGCGCTGCACCTCCACCCCCGTGTTGTCACGCACCCATGATGCCTGCCAGCCTTCGCCCGCCTGCATGGTCTGCAGGTTGCCTTCCCGGTCATAGGTATGACGGATGTCCGCTCCCAGACTGCTGGTGATGCGGGTGCAGTTGCCTTCGCCGTCATAGGTACGGCTGACGGTGTATTCTCCCTGTTTTTCCCCGATGACCTGTCCCGTCTTCCTGACACGGGTGAACTCCAGCAGATTCTCGCTGTTCTTCGCCTTGACAAGCATGCCGTCCTTGTCGTACGTGTAGAGGGAGACCTCCCCGTCATACTGTTCCTCCTTCAGGATATTGTCCAGTCCATCATACTGGTATTCCGTCCATTTTCCTCCGGGACGGTTCACACGGGTGACACGGCCCGCACCGTCGCGCTCGTATTCACGCCGCAGGCCGTCGAAGCCGGTTTCCGTAACGACCTGTCCCAGCCCGTCCAGCTCGAAGAAATAGTTGTCGCCCGCCTCGTTGCCGATGCGCCGGAGCTGCAACTCGCTGTTGTAGCCGAATGTAATCCAGTGCCTGTCCTGCTCGCGGCTTTTCAACACCCCCAGCGCCCCATAGGTGAACCTGACCTCGCGGATGTTGTCGCTGGCATGTATCATGTTTCCCATGGCATCGTACTCAAACCGGTGCACGTTGCCGTCCGGTTCTTCCAGCCGTATCAGGTTGTCCGCACGGTCGTAGGCATAACGGGTAACGTTGCCTTTCACATCCACTGCCTGCACAAGCCTTCCCCTGCCGTCGTACTCCCACCGGCGGAACAGCCCGTTAGGAAACTGCAGCAGCTCCAGATCGTACCTGTCGTTGAACGTGAGCGTGTAAACCCGGCCCTGCCCGTCTGTTATGGTGCGCAGCACGCCTCCCTCGTAGGCATATTTCACAGTCTCTCCGCCCGGTGTGGTCCGGCTGACGACGCGGTCCTGTCCGTCATAGTCCCATGAAAGCCTCTTTCCACCCGGAGTGTAGAGCGAGACGAGATTGCGGTTGTTGTCATAGTCCAGGAAGGTGTCCTCCCCGTTCTCGTCCGTTATCCGGACCGGCTGGCCGAACTCGTTGTAGGCGGTCTTACGGGTATAGCCTTCGGGATTGACCGTGACCTCCAGCTCCTGAAAGCTGTTGTATTGGCGGCGGGTAATTCCTCTGTTGGCATCCACTATCTTGTAGATGAGTTTGTCCTCACCGTAATAATATTCGGTTTCGGCATTTTCCCCGTTACGGATATGGGTATATCCCTTGCCGTAACGGATGAAATATTCCATCACGCCTCCATCGCCCCATGTATGCACACAGCGGGCATTCTCCCCCTTACCTTCATATTCCCAATGGAAGGACATACCCCCTTGGTTGGTGAGCCGTACCAGCAGGTGTCCGCCGGAATAGACGAAATGCTTGCTGACATCCAACGCATCCAGCGTTTCCACCATGTCGCCCCGGTCATCGTAACGGTAACGGACCAGCTTCACCTCCTCGCCATCCTGATTCACGGAAACGCAGAGTACCCGTCCCGATTCGTCGGTTTCCACTTTCAGGAATTCTCCCCGTGAGGATATGATTCCTGCCAGCCTTCCCCCCGAAGCGTATTCGAAGCGGATCCGGAATCCGTCCTTCGTGGAAATGCCTGACACCATGCGGTAACCGAAACGGTTTTCAGGACCGTCAAAGCGGTATTGCAGTCCCCGGATGTCCGTAAGCAGGTAACCCCGGCCATCGAGTGTCCAAGACAACTGTTCCTTGCGGTCAAAATAGGAATCTCCGGGTTTCAGTACGGGCAGGAAAGACTCCCGTCCGTCAGCATGGCGGAATGCGAACGCCCCTTCCTCCAGCTGCCGTATTCCCAGATTGTAGCTGTGGTGCCAGTTGTATCCCAACGGACCGTCCACGGCGGCATCACTGTAATAGGTACGTTCCCATACGACGGGAATCGGACCCGGAAGCTCAAAGTCTGCATTGGTGTGATAGACCCTGCCCGTAGCAGCGTCCACCGGCTCACCGAAAGTCTTGCACTTGATGGGCTGGAGAATGTCCGCCAGCCTGTTCATGCCTTTTTTCCTCAGCCTGTCGATCAGGTTCTGGAAGCGGTCGCCTATCTTCTTCCACATCTTGCCCAAGCCTTTCAGTCCGAACTTCATCGCCAGCGCAAATACATCAATGGTAGGCGGTCCTCCCACAAGCACGGGATTTCCTACGGATGTGATGGTGGAGAGCATGGAAGTGGGGGCAAGCAGGGCCTTGCTCACCTTCCTGGGCTTTCCCTTGCGGGGAATCGTCGGTATTCCCACAATGTTGCATGAGAGTGCCGGATGTGTGAGGGAGGAACATGGCGCACCGTCCGCCAGGACAGTGGAACTGCCCATCCACATCTCGGACTCGGACATACCGCTGACCAACGGGGCCGGATGCAATACAAATGCCGGCAGATGCACGATGCCGATACCTGCCTGCGCAATCCACTGGTTATGCACCTTGACCGACGGAGCCATGCTCTTGAGGATGTTGCACGCCACTCCGGCCACTCCATCAACCGCAGGCGGCATGGCAGCCGCCATGCCGGCCATGAGGTCTGCCATGAGGTCGTACACCTTGCCTACATGAGGCACAGGCATGATGGGAGAGGGAGGGGTAACGGTAGGATGCATGTCTATCCCGATGGACAGGTCGCCGAACTTGGCGACAGGCATACCCGGCATGGAAGGAAGGATTCCGCCCAGACCCGTCTGAATCTCGTCCAAAGCCGCCTTGGAGGCTGAAAAAAGGTCGGCAAAGCCCCGTCTGACGCTGCTGTTACCGGCGGCGTCAGCTATATTCTTGAACACATCTGACATGGTGAGAATTTTTTAGAATGTGAAAAAGAGACAACCGGGCGTTCCAACCGGCACACTCCGGCTGTCCCTGCAAGGACTTACCTATGCATCCTGTGCATAGTCGCTGTTCCAGTCGTTCTCGTCATCCCCTTTTGTACCTTCCAACTTGATGACAAAACTCTTTGCCGGGAAATAAGGAGTCAGGTGAATGTCGAGGAAAATACGGTCTTTCTGCTTCGGATCGCGCTCGAAACGAAGAATCTTGAATTTCTCAATCAAGCGTCCGGGACCCTGTATGCTATCCAAAAACTTGCTGATCTGACCACGCAAATCCCTTTCCGCCTTGCTGTTCCAGTTCTCAAAGGCACGGCGGTTGAGGAAATCCATCAGCACTTTCGTTACCCAATCGAACACACGGACTACGGAATAGGTCTGCAATCCCAAGTTGTCCCCGTTGAACAATGTCTTGGCAGAGAAAGCCATCACCTTGCCGTATTCCTTCACCATCGGAATCAGGCCAATCTTCTCGATTTCGGAAATCTCGCTTTTTTTCAGGTTGAAAGCAACCCCGTCCACCTCGCTCATGGAACCATACTTCTTACCGGCGGTAACCTGTGCCATTACCGTCTTGTACACACTGCCGGCCAATGCCGCAGAAGGAGGAATCAGCAAGTCTTCGGTTTCGCCCAGTTCCGCATAGCATCCCCGTCCTACCAGATAGTTGCAGGTCATACATACGTTGGACTTGTACACATCGCCTCCCGAAAGATTGGAATCAAAGAACATTTCAATGACATCATCCGGTTTTTCCAGATCAGCGAAATCCGTGTAAATCATCACCTTGTTGTCATGCGCAATCTTTGCCCATTTTTCAACAACCTTGTTGGAACCCAAATATCCCGGGATAACCAGCAGGGAATAGTTGGTACGCAAGTCCAAACGGTCATAATTCGCACGAAGCTCGTTAGCAATGGCATCGATAAAGAAGGAGTTGTCCAAATCGGTAAGCTGGCTCATCGAAGCGTTCACAATGGAGATATTCTTGATCTTGTCGGAATCCGTATTCTTGTAGAAGAGCATGACCGTGCGGTAGGACTTCTCCAACTGCCTGACCTCTTCCACCGCTTTCAGCTGGTTCTGGGATAGCAGACCGGACACCGCCGCAGACTTCTTCTGGCACAGTTCCACCATCTCGCTGATGGATTTGTTGCCTTTCAGCATATCGACCCACATTTCAAGCCGTTTTTCCAGTTCCTTGCGCTCAGCCGCCCGTTCGGGGTCGGAAAGGAATATGTTCCGCCGTGCCTTGCGCTCCGGATTCATGTTCTGTATGCCGTCCACGGAAGATTCCAAGACATTGAAACCGCCAAACTTAGCCAGAATCTGCAATTCAGCGTTCAGATTTCTGGACTGCGCCACAGCCTGTTGCTGCTGTACGGCTGCTTCTCTTTGTGTATTCTGTTCGCTCATAACTATCATTCATTAGTGGGGTTAGACTTCTCATTGTTCTTCAAATCATCCAAAATGGCAGAAATCGCATTGACAAACGCTCCACGTGTTTCCGGATTTTCCAGCACCCGTTGCAGCACCTTGTTGGAACGCAACGACTTCTCCATCCTGTCCGCAAACTGCTTTTCCGCATTCAGGCCGGACAAGAATGAACTCTGTTCCGTCATTTTCCTGACAGAAAAATCACCGACATTGTGGAAACGGAAATTTTCCTCTACGGGAGCACCGTCCGCATCCGCGAACTCGATATCTATTTCCGGCCGGAAATGTGCAAAGACTTCGTCAATGTTGGTCAGACCGGCAACCACTTCGGGAGCCACCGGCTCATCCTTCGTCAGCTGTTCCACCAATAAGGTTCGATTTTGTGGAATTTCCGCAATACCTTCGGAAGCGTCAATCTTCACTTCGTTTCCGCCGATTCCATAATTACCAAGATCCATACTTATTCAATTTTAAATTTAAAATATATATTAATTAAATCTCGCTCAACTGAAAAAACTTCCCCTTCTTCTGGCCTTCGCCTGCTGCATATCCGGATTGTCCACCAGTTCCTTCCAATCCTCCCCAATCCATTCGCAGAGCTGCCGTTCCAATATCCCGACATCAATCGGAGCACGAACCAGCCTTCCCGTATGAAGAGCCAAATACGCCGCATAAACGAACGTGGAACTCCGCCTGATTTCAGCAGAAAGGTAGCTGCCTCCTGCCAGGGCAAGCAAAAAATATTCGAAAGCCTGTTCCATCTTTCCATCCTCATAGCGCAGGAAACCACACATGCGATAGCCTTCCATGACATAATAAGGGTCCTTTTGCATGACGGCTTTTTTAGCCATCATGTCATACAAGGCAACCGCTTCCTCCCGTTTTTTCCCGGCTGTCAGAATGGCCGCTTTCATGGAAACAGCCATTTTCCAATAACTATATCCTGCCGTTTCACCGCCCTGCATCGCCTTTTCCGCCTCCCGGACGGTTTCGTCGCTGTATTTCATGCTATGCTTATATTCCCTGATAGCATAACATGCCTCGGATGCGATAAGCAGAGCGGAAATCCGGATATTCGTATCCTTTATTTCCTGTGCAATATCCAACAGTTTTCGGATTTCCCTGTCCAATAATTTCCAATCCTGCTTTTGTGTAGAATCCATGACAACCGTAACCTGCTGCTTGAACCGATTTTCAGGTGCAATCAGGTCGTTACCGCTATCCGACCGTGCCATCCGGTTATGCAAAGCCGCCGCCATATCGAACTGCGGGCGTATGCAAACCACTTCCCGAGACTCACCCAATCGGATACTCCTGTTCTTTTTCAAGTCAATGGTTGTCATCCGGATTCCCTGCGGGACACCTTCTTTCAGCACATTGCCGAACCATCCTGTCCGGGAATACCCCCTTTCCTGTTCCGGAGGAAAGTACAGACAGAAAAAGGCATCATCCAACCGGGAGATACATGCCTTGAAACGCAACATCTCTCTCCACAAGTTGCCCGCCGTATGCTCAACCGACACATCAGGAATGTATTCTTCCTTCAGCAACCCGTCGTGCCTCAGAGCCCTGAGAATATCATACTTCTCCTCAACTTTTTCTGAAAACCAACCCGCATATTCCTGCCAGAGCTGTTCGGTGTATTCCTCGTCATCCCCCCTGTACGGCGTATCAAAACGAAAGAATATGTCATCGAACTGCCCTACCGGAGAACGTTCTATTTCCAGAAACCTGTCCACCAAGTCCACATCATTCTGCCCGACAATCCATACAGACAGTTTCCAGTCCCTGTTGCCGACTATGTCCGCCCAGTAATCGACCGCTTTGTAATATTCCTGTATCACAGATGCAGATGCTCCCATGGCCAACCGAATTATGAGTTAAACTTTACTATTCCTCCCGAAACCGTTACGTTTCCCTTTCCCTCTATCATCAGATTTACACCGTTGACCGTTCCGTTCTTTGCAGCAACATCGTAATCCTTTGCCGCCTCCTGTTTGATATTGGTACCGCTGCTGCTAATTATACTCTTTTCGCTGCTGAGCACCATACATTCGTTGCCGGACAGCAATGTTACACTTTTCCTGCCTTCGAGAGCAATGGTATCGGCCTGCAAGCCTATCGACTTATCATCCATTACGATGACCGATTCCGCCTCGTTGGTAAGGGTAATGCTCTTTTTCGCCATGACGGTAATGGCATCCGTGCCATCCAACATGATCAGCTGTTTTCCCGTCTGGTCAGTAATAACGATGCTTCCCGTCTCATCATCGAAAACGATGGCATTGCCGCTGCGTGTGATAATGCTCTTGACCTTGTTGTCCTTGTCCCCTCCTTTACCTGAACCGGAATGGAACACCGATCCCGTAACATAGGGGCGGTCCGGGTTGCCATGCTCGTAGCTTACCATAACCTGATCGCCGACTTCCGGAACAAATACCCATCCGCGATTCTTGGGAACCGCACCACTTACTCCCGCATTAGGAGTCTGCACCCTGATCCAATTGGTTGTCTTGCCGTTTTTCTGCCAGTCGAAAGCCACCTTCACACGTCCCTGTCCCTTGTCGTCGTTGTTTTCCTTCACCGTAGCCAGTTCCGGCAACGCCAACGGCCGCTTCACATCGGGAACAGGAATATGTACCGTACCGTCCGGCACACCGACAAAACTATTGGAGTAATGTCCGTCACGGCGTACCTCATGCTCAATCCCGACAATACGGAACTTGCCTAAAGGAGGCAGTTTCATCCTGTCGGGGAAAGAAACATCGATGATTTCACCAATCCTTATCCGGCAAGTCTTTCCTATGCCTTTGATGTTCAGAAGATTGGCACCAGACGCATTCTTTACAATCCTCATCTGTTCGTCCAGTTCCGCCTTGTCTGTTACATGGGGGTCGGCAGCCGAGGTCGTTTTTGCGGTATATGCCTTCTCAGAGCAGCTGTGTGCAATAGACTGAAGGTCGTTCATGCCATCCGGTTTGGCAGGCGTATCCGCATTATGCTGTTTGTTCTCCTGCGCTACATAATCGTATCTTGCGGATTTACCCGGTACCAGATTGGCAACCAGACGTACTTCCTCCAAATCCATGTCATAAACAATCTTCTCCGTATTGTCCCTGTCAGGCTTGCCGAAATAAACTTTCGTCCCGTCATAATAGAACCACTCCCCATAAAGAGCCGAAAGGCGATTCATAAAGTCAAAGACACTCTCGTTATACTGCGCCATGTAGGGTATGGGCGCCGCATACTTGGGATTGGAAACCAGATTGACCTTTCCATACTCCTGCGTCGCCTCCTTTATTATGGTAGAGAGGGACTGATCCATCCAAGAATCGAGTGTCCTGTTGTTCTCATACAGTATCGTAGGGCTTGTTCCGTGAATGGCCACTCCGCCTGTCTCGCCCATGCTTCCAACCATTTCCACTTGAGTGATGATTCCCTCGAAGTCATAACTTTCACCCGTCTGCCTATGGACAAATGAAATGCTGGCAGTCTCCCCGATGTAGTCGATGAATTTTTCCGGGGTCTGTTGGAACGTATTGTTAGGCGACAGATAATTCACCACCACAGTGAAGGTGTGATGCCGGTTGAAACCCTGACGGAGATGCAGTGAAACGAATTTCTGTTCTTCTCCTTTCACGGTTACTTTAGTAGCCACCAAATTCAGAAAACTTGCTCCCATACTATCTTAAACTATGATTTTAAATAAATAATCCGACTGGTCGGTATGTTTTTTGGTGCCGAAATAACCGGAATTGGTATATTCCGGCACCTTAAAACTTTGATTAGGAAACAACCATTAGTTGTTTTCCGGCCAATCCTGTACAAATGTAGCCTCGTCCATCTTCACGGTCTGTGCAGAAATGGCGAACTTGATTGTCATCGGATACTGGTTAGCCACATTCAGTGCCTCTTCGTAATCCACCACATAACCATTTTCGAACACCAATTCCTTCATTTTGGCATCTTCATCCGCTTTCTTGAAGACGATGTTTCCGTTTACGGGCTGGTACTGCTTGAACATCTTATCCAGCACAATGGTATCGGGAGTTGATTCGACTTCCACATAGATTGTGCCACCATAAATGTCAGATGCCGGACGGCCTTTGGGGTCCACATCACGATTGAACTTAACTCTCCAGGTCAGTACATCAAACTCTCTTGAGTCCGAAAACTTAAATGACGCTTTAAATGCCATATTCTCAAAGTTTTAAATTAAAAAAATAAGTTGATTTTGAAATATCCGGTCAAAGGAGTCCTGCTACAGTCCTATC
>SKEM01001043.1_pt1 | contig 14057 bp, 10 predicted proteins | sample 4826731 | NCBI WGS metagenome assembly SKEM01 (sample SAMN11008809, study PRJNA524170) | human gut metagenome | biome: Human fecal sample; material: Feces; isolation source: fecal sample from pouch patient p37 | host: Homo sapiens | place: Israel: Tel-Aviv | collected 2015-07-27
TTTGCCAATCAAAAATTTTTCTTTTTAAGAATCGATTGTATTTTTTCGTAAAAAAATACCCCCTACATTTTCGTAGGAAGTATTTTTAGTCAACCATACCAGTTGACAGATATCCAGTATTTTCCTCAGAATAATGGGAAAACATATTCACCAACTAGTGATGAACAAAAGTGGTTACCTAGTGACACAAGTAATTTATATCTTATAGATTATGGTCCTGCTACCATTACAGTTACCCGAGCTATTTCTGGATTGAATACGATTAGTTTGGCTAAGGGAAACAAAGACTTAGCAGATAATTTATCAAATGGGACATCATCTACAACTGGTGATAGAAGTATGCATTTTGCTGTATCAATTAATAATGGTTCCACAAATGCGATTAGCAATGCTCAGACAATTATTAACTTGCCAAGCGAAAGGAATGGTTCAGGTTTTGATTTTCATCTAAATGGTGCAAGTTCAGTAACATATAGTGGATCGACTCCGTTAACTTTCAAGTACTCAACCTCCAGTTTTAATTTTAAAAATGGTGAAGATACAGAAGGGTATCAACCAAATACGATTAGCTTTGTAACGGCAGATAAAGTAACAGACTGGTCATCGATTAAATCAATCTTGGTTGAAATTCCGTCATTACCTGCTTCATCAATTATTGGGCGAATCAACATTGATGGCATCGATTCAACGATAAGGACAGATGGTGGGAAGACAGGATATCTTGGAACAGGACTGTATATGGCAGGTTATAAACCATATGTAGAATTGCAATCTGCTAAAATTGATGTTCTGGCGAAAAAAACTGTAACATATCAGTTTATTGATGATGACGATAATAGATCTAATTTTGGTAAGCCGGTTCAAGTTACAGGTGATGTTGATAGTGAACAACCTGTTAACGGTTTAACTCTCCCAACTGGTTATAAATTAACTAAGGGTGAAACTTTACCGACCTCAGTAAAAATTGGTAATGATAATCAGACGATTGATATACATTTGAGTCATGTCATCACTAATGTGGATCACACGAAGCCAGTGGATAAGAATGGGACGACAGTCACGGCCAAAGTGATTGATGGCGCCCATGAAGCTGACTTGAACAAGACGATTACGCGGACGATCACGGTTCATGAACCAGGCAAGACTGCTCAAAAGATTACGCAAACTGCTAAGATCTTCCGTGATGCAACCGTTGATGAAGTAACTGGTGATGTAACTTACACTGACTGGTCAACAGATGCTACAGACTGGGCTGAATATGATGCACCAGTTCATGCTGGTTATACTGTTTCTCAAGCTAAGGTTGATGCAGTAACCGTTGCTGATGGTCAAAAGGATGTTAATATTGACATTACCTACACGGCTAATACCCAAACTGGTAAGATTTTCTACGTTGATGGTGATGATAGTAGCAATGTAGTTAGTCACACTGATCTGACTGGTAAGACTGGCGACCATATCAAAGTTAACCCACAAGCGCCAGCTGACTGGAAGATCGTGGAAGGTCAAGACATTCCAACGGACGTGGTTGCTGGTCCTAATGGTATCCCAACTGTTACTGTTAAGGTCGAACACGATACGATCACGGTTACGCCAGATCAGCCAAAGAACCCTAGTGATAAGCTGCCAGACGGTAAGAACTACCCAAGTGGTGTTACTAAGGATGATCTGAACAAGACCGTTACCCGGACGATTAACATCACTAAGCCGGGTGAAGCTACGAACACTACTAAACAAACGACCAGCTTCAAACGTAGCGCTACAGTTGATTTGGTAAACCACAAGGTTACCTACACCGGCTGGGCACAAAGCGGCAACAACGGCTGGGTTGCAGTTGATGTTCCGACAGTTGACGGTTACACCCCAAATGTTACTAGCATCAAGGGCGTTAACGTCACTCCAGATACGAAAGACACCACGGTTGATGTTACCTACACGGCTAAGGATCAGACTACCCATATCAACTACGTTGACCCACAAGGCAACACGGTTAAGCGTGATACGGTAAGTGGTAAGACTGACCAAACCGTTAAGACCAACTCCGCAGTTCCAGATGGTTGGAAGATCATCAATGGTCAGGTTCCAGAAACGATTCACTTTACGGGTGAAGAGACACCAGACACGACGATCACGATCGACCACGCTACGACCAGTATTGACCACAACCATCCGGTTAAGCCAGGTGACAAGACGCCATCTGGCAAGGTGATCGATGGTGCTCATGATAAAGATCTGAATAAGACGATCACACGGACGATTAACATTACTAAGCCTGGTCAAAAGACGCAGACGGTTACGCAAACGGCTAAGATCTACCGTGATGCGACGGTCGATGACGTAACTGGTGAAGTAACTTACGGTGCTTGGTCAACAGATGACACTGATTGGAGTAGTGTTGATGTTCCGGCAGTTCCTGGTTACACAGTTCATCAATCTGATGGGCAGACTGGTATTCCAGCTGTAACAGTTACGGATGATCAAAAGGACGTTACTATTAACGTTACCTACACGGCTAATGATCAATCCATGAATATCAACTACGTTGACGAAAACGGTAATGTGGTTAAGACGGAAACTGTCACTGGCAAGTTAGGTGATCAGATTACACTGACCATTCCTGCCGGTTACCACTTCAAGGACGGAGAAACACCAAACCTTGTTATCACAGAGAGTGGTGTTCAAATTGTTAATGTCGTTAAGGATCGTCAGGTAACCCCTGGAAATCCAACAATTAACGATCATGACAAGAAGAACGGTAACAACTCTGCTGTTGATAACAATGGTGCATCTCAAGACAATAATGGAAAGAAAGTTTCAACTTCTTCAACGGGTCAATCCAATAATGCTAATAACCACAAGCAAAGTCAGTTACCACAAACAGGTAACGAATCACGAAATGGCTTTAGCGCTGCTGGTTTGGCATTAGCTAGTTTGACTAGCCTAATTGGTCTTGCAGGATTCAAGAAGAAGCGTGACTAGCAGAATTACATGTTAGTTTGCTTTCCTAAATAAGAAGGACTCAAGAAGTCGAACTATTCGGCTCCTTGGGTCCTTTTTCGTGTTGGTAATATTAACTTAATCTGAAAAATATTAATCAAGATTTATTTATGGCAGATTGCAAGAAATACCTAGAACGAATTTAATGACGTAAATTAAGCAGGAAGATCTCGATTGGTGTATGCCAATTAAGACATTTAAGTGGCCGTGAATTCAGATGCCAATTGATTTGAACCAGCTGGCGATCGCTCAGCTCTTCAATGGCTTGGCCCTTAGGAATAAATCGCCGTAACACTCGATTACGATTCTCATTACTACCACGTTCATGCGGAGAATAAGCATGTGCAAAGTACAACGGCATGCCGGTACTTTTCTCAATTGATTGGTAGTTGGCGAACTCTTTCCCGTGATCAACCGTCAGTGTCTTGAGATTAGTTCCTAATTGATTAGCTAACTCAAGGATAGCCTTAGTCATTGAAGTGCTATCTCGTCCATCAAGCCGTTTAACGATAGTAAGGCGACTCTTGCGTTCGACAAACGTAGCTACTGCTTGACCTTTGCGCTTACCAGATAAAACTGTATCAGCTTCAAAATGGCCTGCAATATTACGATCAGAAGCTTCAGCTGGACGATCTTCAATCGAACGACCATGACTAAAAGTACCACGAGTTTCTTTAGCCCGCTTACGGCGAATACCATGATCTGGTAAGTCAGTTAAGCTAATCTCTAAGAGACCTTGATCAACCCAGTTATAGATAGTCTTATAGGCGATCATAACCACATGGGCTACTTGTTCAATTGACCATTTTTGAACCTTGATCTTTTTTTCGATTAGTCGTTTGAGGTTAACCGTTAATGAGCATTTCCGGCCACGACGACTAAGCTTAGATTCAAGGTGTATATTTGCAAAATAGAAGTACACAATTATGCAACATAATAATACATAGTTGTGTAATGAAAAAGGCCATTGTCTAACAGCCCACTTTCCTCTAAAGTTAGTTTTGCGACATCAAAACTTTGGAGGTAGAAAGGTATGTTAGCAATGACCGATATTAATACTATCAGGAATTTAAGAAATAATCACGATCAGTCTATTGAATCAATTCGAAAGTCTTTAAATATTAATTGGCGAACAGCAAAAAAGTACGCTGATAAAGACTTTGTCCCTAAGATTAAACTCCATAAAAGATCCGGTATGATGTATGAAGAGAAATGGGGAGATATTGTTAGCCTTTGGCTAACTGAAGACTTTAAATTACCAAGGAAGAAACGTCGAACAAATAAACAGTTTTTTAATGACCTAATTGAATCAGGATTTCCAGGATCATACAGAACCGTTTGTAATTTTGTACAAGAATGGAAGGCAACACATACTGACAAAGGAGAAGTAAAAGATTTAGGATATGAAAGACTAGAACATCCTGCAGGTGAAGCGCAATTAGACTTTGGCACGATGGAAGTCGAAAAAGACGGATCCTTTGTAGATATTAAAATATTAGTAATGACCTTCCCCTTCAGTAACCGTGCTTTTGGTATTGCATTACCAGCAGAAAATCAAGAATGCTTATTAGAAGGAATCAAACAGATTTTAAAGCAAATAAATGGAGTACCTACCGTTATACGAATTGATAATATGTCTACTGCAGTTGTTCGTAGTAAAACCAGATATGAAAAAGCTCGTTTAACAAAGGAATTCCAATCGTTTGCTTTGCATTATGGATTTAAGGTTCAAACATGTAATCCACGAAGTGGATATGAGAAAGGAAGTGTTGAAAATAAAGTTGGTTATGTTAGATACAACTTTTTTTCAACCAGCCCTAAGCTAATTAGTTTTGAAAATTTGAATCAACGACTAGCCGATAAACTAAAAAAAGATTCGCAACGAGTACACTATGAAAAGAAGAAAAAGATTAGTGACCTATGGCAAGAAGAACAAACATCATTTTTGAAATTGCCTGATATAGATTATCCAGTTTTTAAGCAATTTGAAGTTAAACCAAACCGGTATAACGAAGTAACGATTGATAAAACCAGGATACATATTCCAATGGCTAAAACAATGCTTTCATTAACCTGCGTTCTTACCGCAACCAGTTATACAATTTATGATCTAAATGGCGAAATTGTTAATAAAGGGCGACGCCCTTACCTAACTAAGAAACGCGCTATTGAGTGGTCAAGCGTTTTTATTACTTGGAAGAGGAAGCCACGGTCAATGACCTATTCTAGATACTGGAAATACCTTCCCAAACGAATTGCTTACTATCTTTCAACAGAAGACTGGCGGTTACAAACCGACCGAATAGACGAACTAATAACACTCTTAAGCACTCATCCATTGAAAGAGATCAATGAACGGTTTTACGAGCTAGTCGGGATTTCACCAACTTCGGAAGAGCTCAGTGTCAATATGAAAAGTTACGATCAACTAGCAAGAGACAGAAAGTAGGTCACTTAATTGAATAATCAAGAACTAGCCAAAGCATGTACAGAATTGCGATTATCAAATATGGCTAATATAGCAAAGTTAAATCAATTCCCTGAAGATGATAAATCGGCATGGCTTTTAGGCCTACTTAAAAAGGAAATTGAGATTAGGTACGATAAGAAGATTACCAGGCTTTATAACCAAGCAAAATTTCCAAAACGAAAAACCTTAAACGATTATATTTGGCGTGAACAAATCAATTTTTCGACACCAGATTCTAAGCAACAATTACTGAATTTAAGCTTTATTGATAAAAACGAAAACGCCGTTTTCGTTGGTACACCTGGAACAGGTAAAACTCACTTAGCAACTGCATTAGGAGTTAAAGCAATCGAAAACGGCATTAATGTAAAATTCTGGCGGGTAGCAGAACTAGTAGATCAGTTGGAACAAGAATGGAAAAGTCTCTCAATAGAACGTTTCAAAAAGAAATGCCACAAGTATCAGCTGATCATATTAGATGAAATGGGATATGTACCATTCAGTAAAACAGGATCAGAATTATTATTTCAACTCATAAGTGACTGGTATGAAACTAAGAGTATTATTATCACGAGCAACTTGGAATTTAGTCAGTGGAATAAGGTATTTATTGATCCAAGATTAACAGCAGCATTAGTAGATCGGCTGATTCACCATGCGCATATTGTTAGTTTTACTGGAGAAAGCTATCGATTAAAGAATGCATTATCAAATAACTAAATAAAATAAGAAGTGGGCTGCAAGACTATGTAAAAAGTCATTGCATTTCTCTGCACTTTTTACTTGCAAAATACATTACCATACGGTCAAGTAATCTTCGTTAATAATGATAATACTAGTTACGCTAATAGTAAGTATCGCTTAATGAGCCGTACGATCAATAACCAAACTGGTAATGATAATAGCGATAACGGTTATGAGTTTTTGACTGGAATTGATATTGATAACTCTAATCCGGTGGTACAAGCTGAAAACCTTAACTGGGAATACTTCTTGTTGAATTATGGTAAGCTGATGGGTTATAACCCGGATGGTAATTTTGACGGTTTCCGGATTGATGCTGCTGATCATATTGATGCTGATGTGCTCGACCAGATGGGACAATTAATGGATGATATGTACCATATGAAGGGTAACCCGCAAAATGCTAATAATCACTTAAGCTATAACGAAGGATACCGTTCAGGTGCTGCCCGGATGTTGAACAAGAAGGGTAATCCACAATTGTACATGGATTATGTAGGATCTATTTTAGGGAATGTCCTCGGACGTGCTAACAATCGTGATACTATTAGTAATTTGATTACTGGTAGTATTGTTAACCGGCAAAATGACGTTACAGAAAATGAAGCTACTCCAAACTGGTCATATGTCACTAACCATGATCAACGCGCGAACTTGATTAATGGGTTAATTAGTAAAGACCATCCTGGAGCATATAAAGCAGAATATGCTAACCAAGCTTGGCAAGAGTTTTATGCTGATCAAAAGAAGACCGATAAGCAGTATGCCCAGTATAACGTTCCAGCACAATATGCAATTCTTCTAAGCAATAAAGATACTGTACCGCAGATTTACTATGGTGATCTTTACAACGAAAATGCACAATATATGCAGGAAAAGTCGATCTACTATGATGCAATTACGACGTTAATGAAGGCACGGAAACAATTTGTTAGCGGCGGACAAACAATGACCAAGCTTAGCGATAACTTAATTGCAAGCGTTCGTTATGGTAAGGGCGTTGCTAATGCAAATAGTGAGGGTACTGATAGTTTGAGTCGAACGAGTGGAATGGCAGTTATCGTTGGTAACAATCCACAAATGGCAGAGCAAACAATTTCTATTAATATGGGTCGTGCCCATGCTAATGAGCAGTATCGTAACTTGCTTGACACAACGGATAATGGTTTAACATATAATGCTGATGGTGCTGAAAATCCAGAGACCTTAACAACTGATGATAATGGTATTTTGAAGGTTACTGTTAAGGGATACAGCAATCCTTATGTAAGTGGATACCTTGGTGTGTGGGTCCCAGTTGTTTCTGGAAATCAGGATGTTACTACTAATGCCGCCACTGTTTCAGCAGATAGTAATAAGATCTTCGAATCTAATGCTGCACTTGATTCTCATATGATCTATCAAGAATTTAGTTTGTATCAACCTGAACCAACAAGTACAGAGAATCATGCATATAATATTATTGCCCAAAACGCTGCGTTCTTTAAAAACCTGGGAATTACTGACTTCTGGATGGCCCCTCCTTACACACCGTATAGTGAGAGTCGCTATAACGACGGTTATTCTGTAATTGATCGCTATAACCTAGGGACTAATGCTAATCCAACCAAGTATGGAAGTGGTGAAGAATTAGCAAACGCGATTGCCGCTTTGCATAGCGCTGGCTTAAAGATTCAGGTAGATATTGTTATGAACCAGATGATTGGCCTTCCCGGTCAAGAAGCAGTAACGGTTACCAGAGCTGACAATCGTGGAATACAGACTTACGTCAATGGTAAGACATATGCTAATCAAATGTACTTTGCATACACAACCGGTGGTGGAAACGGACAGGAAACTTATGGTGGTAAGTATCTGTCAGAGCTGCAGTCCAAGTATCCTGACTTGTTCACCACAAGGGCCATTTCTACCGGCGTAGCTCCTGATCCAACTACTCGTATTACTAAGTGGTCTGCTAAATACGAAAACGGTACATCACTTCAAAATATTGGAATTGGTTTAGCTGTGAAATTACCTAATGGCGAATATGCATACTTAAGGAGCAGTGATAATAAATCATTTAATACTTTATTACCAAGTGAAATATCTGCAAAGTTCAACAACTAGGTAAAACTTATCTGAAACTGAAACTTGAAAGCTGATAACCATGTCAAACAGGCGAGATTATCAGCTTTTTCTACGAAAAAAGCAAGGTAAGCAGTCAATAACGATACGTCTAGGCAATCCCGTTGCAGCCTCCTATACTAAAGGCAACTTTAGTACGGGAGGTATTTTTTAATGGAAGAAAAACACGACATTGTGACACCGGTTTTCAAAACGGCAGATTGCAAGAAATAACTTGAACGAATTTAATGACGTAAATTAAGCAGGAAGATCTCGATTGGTGTGCGCCAGTTAAGACATTTAAGTGGCCGGGAATTCAGATACCAATTGATCTGAACCAGCTGGCGATCGCTCAGCTCTTTAATAGCTTGTCACTTGGGAATAAATCGTCGCAAAACTCGGTTACGGTTCTCATTACTACCGCGTTCATGTGGTGAATAAGCATGGGCAAAATAAACCGGAGTACCAGTTTGCCGTTCAATTGTCTGATAGTTAGCGAACTCTTTACCATGATCCACGGTAAGCGTCTTGAGCTTGTCTTGAAGTTGATTAGCTAGTTCAAGTACGGCTTGAGTCATGTACTGACTATCGCGGCCATGGAGCCGTTTAACAATTGTCAGGCGACTCTTACGCTCCACAAAAGTCGCCACAGCTTGACCTTTACGTTTGCCAGAAAGTACGGTATCAGCTTCAAAGTGGCCGAATTCCTGGCGAGTTTCGACTTTATGAGGACGCTCCTCAATTGAGCGGCCGTGACTGAACGTACCACGCTTTTCTTTAGCACGATGACGACGAATTCCATGATCAGGCAAATCGGGTAGCTGTACATCAAGCCATCCTTGATCAATCCAGTTATAGACCGTCTTGTAGGCAATCCCCACCACATGGGCAACTTGTTCAGGGGACCACTTCTGGACTTGAATCTTTTCCTCGACCAAGTGTTTAAGGTTTTTAGTGAGCGAAGACTTCCGCCCTCGTTGACTAACCTTTTGTTCAAAGTCAGTTTGCGCTAGCTCAGCCTGGTACTCACTATTTAGCCGGTGAAGTTCGTTAAAGATGGTGGCCTTACTAAAGCCTAAGTAGTTAGCGATGTATCGCAAGGCACGTCCTTCACTATGAAGCGTTTCAATGACAACACGGTTCTGGAATGATAAAATAGTGGTGCTCATCAAGGTCCTTCTTTCTAATGGATTGTGTGGTAACACCATTAAAGACCTTGATGGGTTTTTCTGTCCATTTAAATGTTCAACTTAAATTTTACAATCTGCCAAATTAAAAGAAAATCTTGCCATTGATAATACTGAGGAGACAAATAAAAATTATATTCGTGACTTTCTTAGACACGTTGGGTTCGATAATCAAGGCTATTATGTTGACCCAAGAGAGCGATATGATCTTGCAATAGGTAAAAATAATAGTAATCGAATACTAATCGAAACAAAAAAGTTTGATACTCAAGAAATGATTACCAAGGATGATTTAAATCGTAAGGCCTTGCAGGAAACGATTTTGTATTTCATGCGTGAAAGAGTGACCAATCATAATAATCAGCTAACCTATTCAATTGCTGGATACCGATAAACTACTGCAGAAAATTAATTTTAAGAAGTTATATGAACTTAACCCTAAGCTTAAAATTGAAGATCTATTTAATAAGGATAAAAGGCTTAGACACTTTCACCCTAAGCTCGAGATGAATGATGAAGAAGTATCGGCTTTTAGTTCATTAGCCTATCAATTTAATAGGAAGAAATCTAATGAGTTATTAACCTTCAATGAGCTTGTTAATTATTTGTGGAATAAGTCAGTGTATAAAAATTATTATGAGTGCAAAGGCGATAAGTACAAATGTATAAAAGCTGATACACTTTACTGGTTGTCGAAGAAGGTTAACTTTTTTGGTGCGCATAACGGTTATTACTTCATAGAAGCGAACAATTACAGTTCGAAACACAAAAAAGGTGTACATGATATGATCACTCTACAGGCTGACGAGGCTTATAACCAAGCATTTTCAATGGCCTTAAAAGCGTACAGCGGTGGTCAAAATCTTTGTTATAACCCCGGTATCATTAAAATGCCATATATCTATGACATCGATTTGAAGTCCAGCTATGTTAACGCGGGTCACTTAATTCCGGGGATAAGATTGGATATTCCGGCATTTATCGATGAAGTAAATATTAGTAAGAAACATTTTATTCATTTGATTTCTAAGTTCCCCAACGGGCTATTTACTGTCGATGTTGCTGACATTGACTATGAACTACCTAAAAAAATAAGACGTGCACCAGTGGGTGTGAAAGCAGAAATTAAAGGTGCAATGCCGTGTTATGTCCTAGAACATAAGAGAGCGCCCCTGACAGTAACCAAGGTAATAGATCTTATTAAACATGGTGCTTCAATTTATATTCATCGGCTAATTATTCCAGAACAAAAAAAGCTAAATGGCAGTTTGGCAAATATTTATCCGTCAGGAAAGGCTCAGGACTGGACTCTTAAACGTCGTAATTTGGCAAAGAAAAAGTATGGTAAAAATTCAGCCGAACAGGAGCTTTTTAAGTTACTCGGTAATGGAACCTATGGAAAAACAGCACAGGGCCTTAATGCCAAGACTGAAAAGGAGTTTGGTACCGATAAGAGCTACTACATTCCGGTATCTAAATCTACAAATCCACTTATATCCATGCAATATTCATCAATAGCAGAATATCAGGTTAATTTTTTAATGGATTTAATTTGTCAGCTTTATCCTCATAACTTAATTCCGTCAGTGACAACTGATGGCTTCATTTGGGCGGGCAATCAAGTGCTTGATAAAGATAAGATTGTTAAGGCGATTAGAGCTAATGCTCCAAAGCAATGGATTATTGTTAATGATAAGTATTTTGATGGGAAATTTTTTGAATTCAAATCCAAACTGTCAAAGGATACAAAGGAATATTCTAAAAATACTATTTTAGTTAATTTAAAGACACGATTCAATTTTACCCTTGATGGCAGAATTAAAGCACTTGCAGGTATTCGGAATGTAGCACCAGAAAGCATTTATTGTGACTTAATTAACGGTGTTACTACTATTAAGGTCGATCAGCATCGTCTGTCAACACTTGATGATATGAAACACCGTGCTGATAATAAACACTTGCTGTCAGAATGGCAACAACCAGAATATCAATCATTATCTTTTGACTTTACTAGCAGACCAACGAGCTTTCATGATAACGGTGACGGGTATGGATACTATAATACTGAACCTTTTCGAACAGTTGAGGAAGCAGAGACGTTTAAAGAAAATATGAAACCTTACGGCCGGTTGTTTCCATTATTTAATACTAAATTTGCCTATGACTTTTTAGAACTAGACAATCATTTAGTTGCAACTAGAACTGGCTACAAAATTGCTTGGATTAAGAATGACGTATCGTTAAAGGGCAATAATTATTTAGATTTGGTGAACAACTATCAAAATGATTATAAGTAGAAAGTACTTTTAAGATATTTAGCCAAATATGAAAGTAAGTATGATTTGAAAATGATCTATAATAACTTATTTTTAAATCGATATAACTCTTTTTCTGGTTTCAAACAAGCAATTAAACGCGCTAAAGGAAAGTTTATTAATCCGTTAGTAGAAATTAAAGAAGACTGGGAAAACAAATTAGTGAAGTATGAAAAAGAAGGAAAATAAAGTCTTCATAAATGATACTAGATAAATACTACTAAGCCATTCAGAGGGTTAGTTAGTATGTAATGTTGCAATTAACTAGAAGAGAGGTAACCACTAATGGAAAGGAAAGAAAAGGTGCCAATCTGGCATAAAGCTAATTTAACGCTTGATGAGGCGGCAATTTATTCAAATATTGGTTTACATAAATTGAGAAGCATTACTGAAGATGAAGATTGCAATTTTGTTCTATGGATTGGCAACAAGAGACTAATAAAGCAAGAATTGTTTGACAAATACATGAATGAATCTTATTCACTCTAAATTGAGAAGCTGGCATGCTAATATAGTGGGTGTGCCAGCTTCTTTACCAAAAGAAAGAGAGACTCTGCATGGTAAAGAGACGAAAAGACAGCAAAAATCGAGTTTTAAAGTTAGGTGAAAGTGAAAGAAAAACAGGTGGTTATCAATATCGGTGGGAAACAGGAGATGGAAAGCGCCATTATATTTATGACCAAACCTTAAGAACACTTAGAACTAAAGAAAAGAAAATAGTTCATGATATTGATGATGGAATTCGAACTAATAATCTAAACTTAACCTTAAATGACCTATACAACATTTGGATTAATGTTAAGAAAGGCTTGAAATCTAATACTTTTAACAATTATAGGTATATGTACGAACATTTTGTTCAAAAAAGTATAGGATTATATAAAGTACGCTCACTGCATAGAACCGATATTAGGCGATTTTATAACAATTTAGTAGATAATGACGGCCTCCAAATTAATACGGTAGGTACAATACATTTAGTTGTTCATCAAGTTCTACAATTGGGAGTTGAGGATGACATACTGAGAAAAAACGTTAGTGATGACGGTTTAAAAGAACTGAAGAAAGTTAGAGGATTGCACGGTACTAAACGCAAAGCTTTAACAATAGCTCAGCAGAAACTCTTCTTAGATTTTATCAAAAACGATCCAAAATATAAGCATTGGTATCCTACTTTTGCTGTTATGTTAGGTAGTGGATTAAGGGTGGGTGAACTAACTGGTTTACGTTGGCAAGATGTTGATTTGAAGAATAACATGATTAATGTTACCCATACTCTGGTGTTCTATGATCGATCAAAAGCTAGTTATACAGGATTTGGCATTAATACACCAAAAACTAAGGCTGGATATAGGTCTGTGCCTATAATAAAAACGGTTAGAGAGGCTTTAATCAATCAAAAACAATATCTAGAAAGTAATAATCTTAAGTCTGTTGATAATATTGATGGATTTCAAAACTTCATTTTTGTTAATCGATTTGGTCACGTACAACATCAGGGAACGCTAAATAAGGCACTTAAAAGAATTATTAGAGATGCAAACTTTGATGCTTTAAATAGAAGTCCTACTATTAATGAAGAAACTTTATTGCCTGATTTTAGTTGCCATACATTAAGACATACATTTACAACAAGGCTAATAGAATCAGGCATGAATGTTAAAGTTATCCAAGAAGCATTAGGACACTCTGATATTCAAACCACACTTAATATTTATGCGGACGTGACGAAAGAACTAAAAAAGCAACAGTTTGCTCACTTTGACGATTTTATTGCTGAAAATGATTGAATACACCTTCAATACACCAAAAATACACCATTTTTTTAAGACTTATGAAGAGTTGTGACGGGATATGAAAGACAAGAATGCTAGTAATAAAGTAGTGACAAGATATGAAGACTTATAAACGATAAAATTTCTTTTCCCAACTTTGAGACCAGAATAATAGAAAATAAGATAAAAAATCAGTTTGTAAATAAGCAAACTGATTTTTTTTAGATTTTATAAAAAAAGTGTTGACGTAGAGGTGTAACTCGTGTATATTATTTAAATGTTGCTGCTACTTAAGAAGTTGCAAGTTATGAAGTTGATAATTTTTTTATTGACATATTTTTTAACTGTGATATAATTAAATAGTTGCATGAGAATGTTATATGATCTTTGAAAACTAAACAAAGTTTCGATGAAACAAATGTGCAGGGCTTCTATAAAGAAGCAAAAACATTTGCGAAGTCAATTC
>SKEM01001044.1_pt1 | contig 14054 bp, 16 predicted proteins | sample 4826731 | NCBI WGS metagenome assembly SKEM01 (sample SAMN11008809, study PRJNA524170) | human gut metagenome | biome: Human fecal sample; material: Feces; isolation source: fecal sample from pouch patient p37 | host: Homo sapiens | place: Israel: Tel-Aviv | collected 2015-07-27
TCATTATTCTTGTATAAATATTTAACTACTAACCTATATTTAAAATAATGTAATTTATGAAATAAGAAACTATTAGGAAATAATTTTTGTGAAATTGTAGTTAATACACTAATAAATGTATAAATAATTCCAAAGTTTTTACAAAAATATATATATTTTTTCATATTTGTTATTTTCTGTTATTAAATAAATTTGCAACAACAACACTTAATTTCTCATTAAACTGCTTATTATTACTACTTTCACCATGGCTCTTAGTCTTGACAATTTCATCGTAATCATCGAGCATCTTTTTTAGATCATCAATATCATAAACTGGAATAATATTATTCATTCTTTCAGCAATTAACTTTGTAAAATCTATTTGATGATTATTCACATGTTCATGAAACTTCTCTTGACGAGGAACCACAATAGGCACTTTCCCGTACTGAAGTGCTTCAATAAAACTCGACGGTCCACCATGTGTTATAACGATTCGAGCATCTTTTAAAACCTGTCGCATTTCGTCAAATGACATCATTTTATGAGCTTCACAATGTTTAGGCACATATGTACTAAAGCCAGTTTGAACAATAACTTTTTCTTTTATGTCGCCATTAGCTACTAAATCATCAATTTTTTTGATTAACCTATTAAATGGTTGCTCATGTGTACCCACAGTAACAAAAATCATTAAATCACCTAACTAAAAGATACTTCCTAAGTTAATTGCCTTAGGATAAACTTTCTTCATTTCTTCCCATTCAACAATAAACTTATCAGTTATTGGATAAACCAACTTACCTGTAAGTGTCGGCTTATCATAACGGTCAAATACTTCAATATATATAGTTTTGGCACCCATTAATTTACCAATATAAAAAAATGGAACTGCTACAGCAGCTCCACTAGAAATAATTAGATCGGGTTTCTCTTTATGGAGTATCTTAACAGCTAAGAAAGTATTTTTAATCAAGTTTTTGATGTTCCTATTGGTAGGATAATAACATCCATACATCTTCTCGCCCTTTAACTTACTTTTGGCATCTTCCTTATCAAAGGTGACCCAGAATCTATCTTTATTATGCCAAAAAGGCTTTAACATGTATAAATGCGTTAAATGTCCACCACTTGAACCAACTAAACATATCTTCATATAAGCACCTGTCTCTTAAATTAAATACTATCTAGCTTTTTGATATCTTCATCAAAATCTATTTTTTCTGAGTTTAGATTCTTTAATATTTGTTTCTTTAAAGAAGAATTCAAATACAATTTTTTTATTTTTTCTTCCAAATCAATAGGATTCAGTTGGGATATTATTCCATTGGTACTATCTTCTATTTGTTCTTTATTTGCTGGAAAATCAGAAGTGACAATTAATTTCTTTAAAACTCTCGCTTCCGTTAGTGCTATACTATAGCCTTCATGTCGTGACGGCTGAGCATAAATATCACAATTTTTTATATATGGATATGGATTATCTTTTCTTCCTAATAAATAAAAATTATTATTTAATTTTTCTTTATTAATTAGCCTTTCTAATTTCTTTCTATCCTTACCTTCTCCAATCCCATACCATTTAAAACTAATACCATCTTGCTTTAAAAGAGAAGCCGCTTTAATTGAAATATCATATCCTTTTTGTTCAGTTAATCTTCCAACAGTAACAATATTAAAGTTTTTTGGATCTAATTCCTTAGGATAGAATTTTTCCGATTTTTTTATTATCTCTGAAGTATCTAATACATTATAAAAAACTTCAGATTTGTTTTGCTCATTAGGATATAGATTATCAAATTCTTTTTTTATAGATTTTGAAACGCAGAATATTTTATTAACATTCGGAAAATACTTTTCAGTGTTTTTCAACCAAGGCATCTTTTCATCATGTAGCCAAAAAGCTTTTTTATCCGCTAACACATTTAAAGCTAAATATGCGGTTGTAAATGCTCCATAACCATAGAAATCTATTGCAATATCGAAATGTTCATTTATTTTTGAGCAATGCTTTGCCACCAAATCATACAAGCCTACTCGACTATTAAATTTGATTTTTTTAACTGCTTTCCCTAAAAACGAATACATTGACACTAATTTATGATAATATTCATTATCAAAATCTATATACTTTATTGCAATATGATTTTTAAGTCTATATTTATATTCATTATCGTGATCTAACAAAAGCAGAGTCACTTCAAACTTTTGTGGATCTAAATGATTTAGCAATTCTACTAAAGCTACTTCGGAACCTCCTCCTCCAAGAGATTTCGCAATAACAAGCATTTTTTTCATCACTAATAAGCTCAATCATGACTAATATAGTCTTGATTATCAACTTTAAATCTTCCCACACACCAGAATGGTTAATATATACAATATCAAGCCAAACCATTTCGTCGAAATCGGCTTCGCTTCTACGAGTAACTTGCCATAGACCAGTGCAACCTGACATCACAGTTAAGCGTTGTTTATCATAGTCAGTATATTTTGCTACTTCTGAAGGTAGTGGTGGACGTGGGCCAACTAGAGACATATCACCGATTAACACATTCCACAATTGTGGTAATTCATCTAAGCTATATTTACGAATCACATGTCCAATTCTGGTAATCCTTGGGTCATCCTTGATCTTAAACATAGCCCCATCAATTTCATTCTGATCTTCTAACTTATCCAGCATCTTATCCGCATCAACGACCATCGATCGGAACTTCCACATTTTGAATGGCTTTTCGTTCTTACCAATTCGCTCTTGCGAATAAAAAGCTGGTCCTCCATCTTCACTTCTGATCTTGATAACCAAAAACAAAAACAATGGAGACAGAAGAATTAACCCACATGCACTAGCAACGATGTCAAATAATCGCTTCACTACATGATAAAAAGGTCGATCATTGACCTTTGCAGGATTAACTTTTAGTCTTTCCATCGCCATCATTGCCTTTTCTTACCTTCTATATCTATACTTTATTAACATAAATTTAAATTTTTTGTTTACTCTCGGTTAAGTATTATAATACCTAATTCTTATCTTGTCTCGTTTGTAAAAGTTTACATCTTAAAAAAACGAAAGATATTTCTTCTTTTCTTAAGTGGGTGCCAATTTAATTGAACATTATCACCATTGACAATTGCCCGGGCGTTATTTTTAAACTCATTTACGCGTTCTTCGCCAAACTCTTCACCTAGCTTTTTTAATGCTGCACTATATTCATATTGCCTTTTGGGCAGATCATGAGCATCTGAAGCAAAGCAAGCACATTGACCTGCTTCGATGAATTGTTTGCTCATTTTTTCAATTTCTTTACCGAACGTACCAATATATGAACTAGCCGTTATCTGAACCAAGCATCCCTGCTCAATCAATTCTTGCAAGATGTGCGGCTCCTTCAAAATCCTACTATTACGCTCAGGGTGCACCACAATTGGCGTGATGCCGCGCTGTTGAATATTAAAGATCATATCCTTAGCATAAGTTGGCACATCATCACTCGGGAATTCTAACAACATGTATTGTCCATCTTCATCTAAGAAGAGAATATCATCATTGTCAAGTGCTTCAGGTAAATCTCCTGAGATGCGTACTTCTTGCCCAGGAAATACTGTTAATGGAATCTTTGCTTCATCAAGCATATCTTGAAAGTTCTCAGTTAACCGAATCACATCATCTTTGTGATTAAGATATTTTCCATTTAACGTATGTGGTGTACACACCGCATGTGTCACACCATCTTTTACAGCATCCCTTGCCAACTTAATTGATGTTTCCCAATCTTTTGATCCATCATCAATCCCCGGCAAAATGTGACAGTGAATATCAACTAAAGTCATAATTACTTCCTAAATTTAGAGAACAATCCTTTTTTCTTTGTATCTTCTTCTCCGTAGCCATAACCATAACCATAGCCGTATCCGTAACCATAGCCATAACCCGCATTATCAGAACTTACATCATTCATGATGTAACCCAAGATACGTGCCTTTGCAAATTCAAGCATTTCGACAGCACGCTTAATGGCCATCTTTTGCGTCTTACCTTGGCGAACTACTAAGACAACCCCATCTAAGTGACTAGCAAGTTCTTGTGTATCAGATACTTCAAGAACAGGAGCCAAGTCGATAATAATCAAATCGTAGCGTTCTTCGGTAAGTTTAACAAAGTCACGCATACGCTTAGAACCAATCAGTTCTGCTGGGTTAGGTGGCATCGGACCAGCCGTTAACACGTAAAGATTATCTACGCCACTCTCTTGTACTACACTATCAAGATCAACTTCCTTAGCAGTTGAAGAGATAACTGTACTAAGACCAACATGATTACTTAAGTTAAATGTTGAATGTACTGTGGGTCGACGCAAGTCAGCATCAATCAACAAAACTTTGCGACCAGCTTGAGCATAAGTTACAGCAACGTTAGCAGCTACAGTAGACTTACCTTCACTAATATTAGCAGAAGTAAATGCTAAAGACTTAATGTCATGATCCACTGCCATAAAGTTAATATTAGTACGAACAGTACGGAATTGTTCAGCTATTGGACTCTTTGGCTTAGCTACAGTGATTAACTTAGCACCATTTTTAATGGTATCATCTGTACCACGCTTTTTCTTAAATAATGGCATTTTGTCCTCCTACTCTTATACTCTACGTCTCTTAATTTGTCCACGATTAGTCATACTTGCACTCTTTTTAATAGTAAATGAAGATGACAAGTGGAAGTGAGCAATTTGACCTAAGTTAGTTAAGCCTAATTCACGAGTTAAGAATTCATCGTCACGGACAGTAGTATCGCTCATTTCACGAATAATAACTACAGCAAAGCTCAATACTAAACCAACTACGAAGCCGGCTAGGGTAAATAGCTTAACGTTAGGTGATGATTGAACACCATTAGTACCATTTGCCACAATTGTTACATTATTGACACTCATAATATTAGGAATTTCCTTACGGAAAGTTTCAGCTACTGCATTTACTTCTGCCTTTGCCTTAGCTGGTGTATCAGCCTTAGCTGAAATTGAGAAGACTTGTGATTGTTGTTGGGTACCTACTGAAATACTCTTAGCAAGTTCTTTTGCAGAAACTGAATAACTCTTACCGCTTCGTTCAATTACAGCTGGGCGAGCTTTTCTCACTAATCTTCTTCTACCATTTTCATCAGTTCTGTACACTGCTTTTTGTGCTTTTTTCACAACAACAGTTGGATTAGCTAAACGATTAGAGGCTTCTGTCAAAATCTTGTTACTTGTTACGATGTCTTTATAAGTAGTAACCATCTGCATGTTAGCTTGTTGAGTCGCATAAGCAGCGTTTGGATCATTGTTACGACTCTTTTGGTTAACTAATAATTGAGCAGTTGAAGTATATTTAGGAGAAATTACAAATTCTGAAACTCCCCAGCCGACTAAGGCAAGACCTACACTCCAAAGAATCAATGCCCAGATATGCTTACGGCAAATGCGTAATAATTGGGTAAGATCGATTGTATTTTCTTGTTCTTGTTTTTGTTCCATATCTCTTTCCTTATACTAGCGATTCATGACATAGCTGGCACTATTAGCAGCAACTCTTACCTTAGGAAGACCTAATGCTGCTCTTAATTTATCAGACACTCTTTGTCTTTCTTGTCTACTTACTACTTCGATTTCCATAGTACCAAACTTAGGATTCATAGTTTGCTTACTTACACCTTGAGCATGGTCTTGACTCAAGTTATCAGTAGCCTTGCGGTAATCCATACCAATCTTGTACATCTGGTTCATAGTCAAGTCAGTCTGCATTTCATCAGAAATTGAATTCAAGAACTTAGAATTCAACAAGGTTGTCGGTGAAACAGACTTCTTAAGAAGCGCCATAATTACGCGGCGGTCACGATCTTGACGACCATAGTCTTGACGTGGATCTCCGTGACGAAGTTGAGCAAAGGCTAATGCCTTTTTACCATTCATATGGTAAGTCTTACCTTCTTCGAAGTGGTAGCCCATATTATTGAACGTAAGTGGTGAAGTGACATCTATACCACCAACTTGATCGATTGCTTTCTTCAAGCCGCCCATATTAATCATGATATAGCCATCAATTGGCACACTGTAATATTTATCAAGAGTCTTAACAGTTTCAGCAACTCCACCCAAAGTATACGCTGAGTTCATCTTCGTTACCCCATATTGTGGGAAGTCCGGGAAGATTGCATTAGAGTCACGTGGAATAGAAATAATAGTCGTGCTATTCTTCTTTGGATTAATGGTCATCATCATTATGGTATCAGTTCTACCTTTCCAATGACGTCCCATAGCACCGGTATCTGTACCAAGAAGCAAAATATTGATTGGCTTCTTTTCATTCAATAGCGTATCTAAATTACGTCCCTTATTACTCTTGGTTTGTTTAGCAACAGGCGTATACATGTTTTGTGTGGTATCACGCAAATTCTTATAAATGTAACCACAAACAAAAAGTCCGATGACAATAATCACACCAATTACAATCCAGAATCCTCGCCAAAACTTACGATGGTGATGGCGATGATGGTGGTGACGGTGATGATGATGCATCGGTTTTTGACTTTGATCATTATTATCTGACATGTTTGTCCCCTTTTATAATCTTACAAATCCCTCCTATTATATACTCATAAACTGCATTTTGGCTAGGTAGAAAAGGGTTACAAATGAAAACATTGAGGAATTTGGCAGATTTTTCGGGGAATAAATGCGGATTTTTGTTGCTATTATTTTAGAATTCTAATTGATTTAATAAGTGTTTGTTATAATTGTGATTGGCATTTGTGCTCCTCCCAATGTCCATTTTTGCATTAGGAGGTAATTATTTTGCAAGTATGGTAATCCTATTAACCGCCGTAGTTGCGCCTATTGTTGTGAATGCAGTGTCTCATGCTCTAGAGAAGCTGTTTGATGAGTGGCTAGATAATCGTCATCGCACAAGGCGGCACGATCAACGAAAGCGGAAAAAGCACAAGCGCCGCTAGCCTTAGCCATTTACACAGAACTTTAATGTCCTAAAATTTGGTAAAAATAAAAAGTCGTTACTCTTTTGTCTACTTCGAGTAACGGCTTTTTTGCTCTTATTTTTTGATCAATTTTACAAATTGGTCAATCCTACTAAAGTTACTATAGCATGTTTAAAATATTTTAGCTACACATTTGCAGAGCTCATAATAGAAAACGACACGTTCTTGAATTCTCACTCATTCACCTTTTTTCCTTATTATAAGCAACTGTAATACAATATAGATATACAAACTAGATAACGAGGTGGACTCATGATCGATAATCAACCTAAAAAAATAAAAGCTTATATCGCAGGCGTCAACTTGAACGACCCCAACTTCGACTACTACATGACTGAACTGGCCAACTTAACTGAAGCCAACAACATGGAAGTCGTGGGGCAAAGCTATCAGAACGCTGAATCAATCGTTGCCGGAACCTATTTCGGTTTGGGCAAGATCAACGAAATCAAGGCGATGGCTCATGGTCTCAAGGCTAAAGTCTTAGTTTTAAACGATGAATTAACGCCGGTGCAAATCCGTAACCTGGAAAAATTAACCAAGATGCGGGTCATCGACAGAACTGAATTAATTTTGGAAATTTTTGCCAGTCGCGCTCGCACTAAGCAGGCCAAACTGCAGGTGCAACTCGCCAGATTGCAATATGAGTTGCCACGTCTTCACCCTTCCGAGAACAACTTGGACCAGCAGCGTGGTGGTGGCTATTCCAACCGTGGTGCCGGTGAAAGTAAGCTGGAATTAAACCGCCGGACCATCGGCAAGCAAATTTCTGCCATCAAGAAGGAACTCAAGGCTGTGGCTAGTCAAGAAGAGATCAAGTCGGCTCGCCGTAACCAAAGCCGCATCCCTAAAGTCGCCTTAGTCGGCTACACCAACGCCGGCAAGTCAACCACGATGAATGGCTTGCTCAAGGAGTTCTCTGATGAAGGTATTAATAAGGAAGTTTTTGTCAAAAACATGCTTTTTGCGACACTAGACACCAGCGTGCGCCGCATTGATCTCAAGGACAACTTCAGCTTTATCTTGTCTGACACCGTTGGTTTTATTTCAAAATTGCCCCACAACTTAGTTGAATCATTCAAGGCAACTTTGCAAGAAACCAAGGATGCCGATCTTTTAATCAACGTAGTTGACGCTTCCGACCCGAACATGGTTCAGATGATCCGCACCACGCAAAACGTTTTGGATGAAATCGGCGTCAAAAGCATTCCGATGATCACCGCCTACAACAAGGCCGACAAGACTGACCGCAACTACCCACAGATCGAGGGTAGCGACATTCTTTATTCCGCAATCGATCCTAAGTCGATCAAGATGCTGGCCGATTTAATCACGAAGCGTGTTTTCTCTAACTACGAAAAATTTCGCTTACTCTTGCCGCTTTCTGCTGGTAAGGAACTGGCCTACTTACACGAAAACGCCCAAGTCTTAAGCGAAGACTACGAAGACGACGGCGTGCACATTCAGGCTAACATTGCGCCCGACGACCAAGGACGCTACAAACAATATTTGGTCTAGTTAGACTGGAAATTAAGAAAATGAAGATCAAACACAAATTGCTGGTCGCTGCGACTGCGATTATTGCCGCTTTGGGCATCAACACGACGACCACTCATGCCGCAAAATACTCCAAGACTGAGGCCAAACAAGTACGTCAGTTTCAAAAACGGTATCATGCCTTAAGCAAGGTTAAGTATAATAAACAAAATATTTATGCACAGCAGCCAAACTTTGGCCTGCCTTTTTCAGCTGGAGTTCTCAATCCGTCCTACATCCCTGATACTATGAGCTACGTCAATTACTACCGCTCATTAGCAGGTTTGCCTACCGAATTGAATCATGCCGATGATAATTCACATGCCCAAATCGGTGCTGCTGCCTTAGCCGCAGTTAATGCTAAAAAAGACTTAAACGTCCACGGTTTACTAGGTTACACTCGGCCATTTTATTTCAATGAAACTGATTGGAATATCGCCGAAAATTCCACTTTGGGTAATGTTAACTTTTTAGAATCCAATAACGGTGCTACAGCGGGTGATATCGTCACGGACCTGATTCGCGAAGACAACAACATCGCTGGTAAGGGTAACATCGGCCATCGGGCCTTGATTTTGTCAGCTCGCGCAACCCGGATGGGCATCGGCGCCGCTTATGGTGATGGTGTCAGCAACAATGTGCTCTACTCCGTGCAAAACGGCTGGTTTGCGGACGACATTTTGCGTGATCCTGTTGTAGACACGATGGTTTATCCGGCTCGCCGCGTCTTTCCATATGAATTAGTGGACAAAAAAACACCGTGGTCATTCTCTACTACTGAGAAGATCACGGGAATACCTAAGATTTATATCACCGATATGACGACTAAGAAACGCTACCGTGCAACGCAGGTCCGTAATTTTGGTACGACCTTTTATGGCGATGGCTATACTACGACGATTACTTACCAACCTGGCAAGACTAAGTTGATTAATACTCATAAATATAAGGTAAAGGTCGGTAAGTATTATACTTATACCTTTAGATTTTTCAGACAAAAAGGACATTTGAAGTAGAAAATGTAACTAATTTTACTGAAAATGAAAAGTGCAACAAAAAAGACAAGGAGAGATCCTTGCCTTATTTTGATTGTTCTTCGAATAAAACCGTAATTTGGTCAGAATTAAAATCTTGTGATTCAATTCTAACAACTGAGGCACCTTTCTCAAACATCTTTTTATGCAAGTTTAATAATGATTGTGGAATTGCTTTTGCACTTTGATTTATCAGTGTTAATGCCAAAAGTTGTCTAGACGTACGTAATGCATAATCATAGTCGAGCACCAAAAATCTTCCCCGACCAGTTAACCTAACATTGCCACTAATCAATTCAGGAAATGCGCTTAAAACTTGTAATTTTTGAAACGTAGTTCCGTCTTTTTTGATCAAAACTTTGTCTAAATCTATTTTTCTGTATTTAGCACTAAGGAAAAAATTCTTACTACCCCTTAAATATGAAACACCACATAAGTGCATAAAATTAGTAACAGATGCAATCACTGTAATTGAAGTCTTAGCCGTATAAAACGTTACTTTCTTATTAACAAAAGTAGCCTCATAAAAAACAGCAGCTCTATGAATATCATCTAAGAACCGGTTAATGTATGAATATTCTCTAGGTCTTAATTTTCTATAATTGTATTTTTTACGCATTATTCTCTCCAAAAAAAATGAGTCCACACATAATGTGCGAACTCATCATGGTCGGTTTAGTTCTGGTGTCTGCCACCTGCTTGGCCCTTATGTCCAAGATTAAATATCGAGATTAGTTCTGGTTCTCGCAACCTGTTAGGCCCTTACGTCCTATTGAAATATCAGATTGACCATGAGCCGACCGCTCATTAGGAACTTGTTCCTGTGCCATTATTATACAAAATGAGCAAATCTAATACAAGATAATCGATTATTAGATATTAGAACACTCACAAGTATAAGGTAAAAAGGGGCAAATATTACACTTATACCTTTAGATTTTTCAGACAAAAAGGGCATTTGAAGTAGAAAATAAAAAGTAGTTACTTTGCAATTAATACATAGTAACTACTTTTTTATATTCAAATTATAAAACTCTCTTAACAATCGTTGGTGCAAAGTAACTAGTCATTGTCTGCAAGATCGTACCTTGTTCAGGTGTTGCCGCATTGACATATTGATTATTACCAATGTAAATGGCTACGTGATATGGTGCGCTTTCTGAACCCCAAAACAACAAGTCTCCTACTTGTAAATTGCTTGCGGAAACAGGTTGACCATTAGCCTGACTCTTTTGGTAAACTGTTTGACCAACCTTAACTTGATCATAGGTAGTACGAGGCAAGTTCATACCAGCCGCATTCTTAAAGACATATTGCACCAAGCTAGAGCAGTCAAAGCTGTCTGGACCATTAGCGCCCCAGGCATAAGGCTTACCAACTTGTTGCTTAGCTAAAGCAACGATGGCACCGGCCTTACTTGAGGCTTGCGTTGATGCAACCTTCTTGGTAGTTGACTTTTTAGCAGTCTTTTTCACTGCCGCATCAACAATTTGCTTAGCCTTCTTTACCTTAGCGACCTTAGAGTTAGTCTTAGTCGACTTCTTGGTACTTTTCTTAGTTACAGTACCCAAAGAAATAACGTTATTAACTTTCGTCGTTGTTTTCTTGCTCGTCTTCTTCTTGGTAGATACGTTGGTAACCTTGTCCTTAGTTTTGGCATTGGTAGAAGCCGGAGTGTCCATCCCGACATCAACGGTGTAACGCGCTTCAATCCATTCACGCGTACCAACCTTATACCAAAGGTTACCTTTCTTATCTACAGCAGTTTCGGCAACGTTCCAAATAGTACCGTCTTTTGCACGGTAACCCATGAACTTACCCTTATTATAATTAGTCCAAATGTTTAAGCCCTTACCGGGTAAATAATTAATCTTTACCCTCTTAATCGCAGTAAAGTTGGCTGCGCGGACAGTTTTCAGCGACGTAATCGCAGAGACACCTGTGACAGTAAGTGCCGCAGCTGCCCCCAACTTAAATAATTTATGTTTAGTCATTCTTCAATCCCCTTAGTAGCAAAACTCACTACTTTATAACTAACGACTTCATTATTGCATTTACGCAGAAAAAGAGCAACTAACAACGATTAGTATTTAATAATGAAAAAAGTGAGCCAATACATAGCCCACTTTAGTTTGATAATCTCTTTTTTATAAAACACGCTTAGCAACACTTGGGTAGAAGTAACTACTCAAAGTTTGCTTGATAACGCCTTGACCAGGTGTAGCTGCGTGAATGTATTGATTGTTACCAACGTAAATACCTACGTGATATGGAGCTGAAGCTGAACCCCAGAAAAGCAAATCACCAGGTTGAAGGTTATTCATAGAAACAGTTGAACCTTGCTTAACTTGATCATAGGTAGTTCTACCTAAGTTAACGCCAGCTGCCTTTGAGTAGACATATGAGGTAAGACCTGAACAGTCAAAGCCATTGCCACCGTTGCCGCCCCAAACATAAGCCTTGCCAAGTTGTGCAGAAGCTAAAGTAATAACTGCAGAAGCATCACCAGTTGCTTGAACTGACTTCTTAGCCTTCTTGGAATTAGCTGGCACAGTGTATTGAGCCATGATCCATTGGCCTTCACCAACTTGGTACCAAGTACGACCCTTCTTATCAGTTGCTTGGTTAATAACATTCCAAGTAGTGCCGTGTGGTGCACGTTGACCAGTAAAATGACCATGGTTGTAATTATCCCAGATATTAACACCATAACCTGGAACATAATTGATCTTTACTCTAGTAGTAGCGGCTTGAACATTAGCAGTAGTTGAATCTGGCTTAACAGCACTTACTGTAGCTACACCGGTCAGAGTTAAAGCAGCAGCTGCAGTAACTTTTACAAAATTACTTTTAATATTCATATATTCTCCTATTATGTTTATATCTATATCACAAGTTATTAGATTTTTATATTTTGGTAACGAAAATTTATTTTATCGGAAAATCTTTAAACTTAATTAACTATTCAACAGACTCTATAATAAATGCCTTATGTTACATGAATGTTACAAAAGTAATACTAATTTAATAAATATTAAACGGCTTACATTTCTTCAAAAACAGTCAAATGACATAGATGAACCACATAGAACTAAAAATAATTTACTATGTAAAAAAAAGAGCTAGGTGAAATTCACCTAACTCCTTTTACTAATAATCTTTAGAAAGACATAACTTTAAATGTAATTAGTCGATAACACGCTTAGCTGATGATGGGAAGAATGATGCTAAGGTTTGAGTCTTAACATTTTGACCAGGAGCTGGAGCGTGAACGAACTTGCCACCGCCAATGTAGATACCTACGTGGTAGTTACCCCAGAATAACAAGTCACCCTTCTTAAGCGTCTTAGTTGAAACTGAAACAGTCTTACCAAGAGTGATTTGACCGTAAGTAGTTCTTGGCAAAGTCTTGTTAATTGCGTTCTTGTAAACGTATGAAGTTAAACCTGAGCAGTCAAATGCGTAAGGGCCCGCTGCGCCCCAAACGTAAGGTTTACCGATTTCCTTCTTAGCAAGCTTAACAATTGCGTTACGCTTCTTAGTAACAGCAGAAGTCTTCTTAACGGTACTTGCAGCTGGAGTTGAAGTTTCGATATCTGACATTGAATTGTCAGTATTTACAGTACTGGTTGAAACTTCGTCAGCGTGAACAGTAGCTGGAACATTAATAGCTGAGATACCTGTAAAGAAAATTGATAAAGCTGCAGTGTATTTAACTAAAGTACGTTTTAAATTCAAAATTAATTGTCTCCCTTAAATTATAGATTTCGTTTATTTAACATTTGTTTCAAATTTGATTGATTTCTTAAATCAGTTGACGGTTAATATAATACCTTCTGAATGTTACATAATTGTTTCAAAAGAACTACCATCACGTTAAGAAACATTGTATAGTCAACTACCCTAGACTGAAGTCTAGGGCTTAGTGGCTCGTTAGCTTACGCTAACCAGAACACCAACTTGCTTAGATACGGACTTGACTTACCAGCAGTAATCTTTTGACTATTGCCGATAGAGGTCGTCTAATTACCAAAGCCTTTTAAGTCCGTGAGTTGCTAGCGGACTGCAGCCTTTCTAGGCTGCTTTTTTTATTTTAGGATTCTGCCACTTGCCTAATCCTTTTTCTAAGATGTTCACGGCCGCATTCCAATCACGAATATGATGCGTCTGACAGATTGGGCAAGTCCATTCCCGATCCTTAAGGGTTAATTTCTTATAACCGTTTTGCCCCATAATACTGCCACATTGATGGCATCTTTGGGTGGTGTACTTAGGATCAATTGTTAGAAATTCTTTGCCATATAGATCTGCCTTATAAGCCAGCATGTTCAGGAAGCTGCGCCAACCAACATCTGAAATGGCTTGAGACAAGGCATGATTCTTTAACAGATTTCTGCTTCTTAGTTCCTCGGCAACTACTAAATCGTGGTTTTTGATTAGTGCAGTTGAGAGTACTTGCAAGAAGT
>SKEM01001047.1_pt1 | contig 14031 bp, 13 predicted proteins | sample 4826731 | NCBI WGS metagenome assembly SKEM01 (sample SAMN11008809, study PRJNA524170) | human gut metagenome | biome: Human fecal sample; material: Feces; isolation source: fecal sample from pouch patient p37 | host: Homo sapiens | place: Israel: Tel-Aviv | collected 2015-07-27
GCAGCAAAGGCTATCCAACGCATCCGGCACCTAATGTGAAGATCGGCAAGTTGCCTCACGGCACTAATACTTATATCGATTATGCCAACGTGAAAGGTAATTTGGATAATCTGATAGGTGATGGTGGCCGCCTGTTCATGGTAATTTCGGAAGCCGACAATCTAGTCCAGGCGCAGGATAATGTGTATTCTTATTTGAGTAAGCTTGATCTGCTAGATTGCTTCTACCGCCATGATATTGGCAATCGTGCTTTGAGAGATTAGATGTGTGAAGAAAGTCCCGGTTGGGGCTTTTTTGTTTTAGGTGGATTTAGTATAATTAATACGAACACTCGGTCGCAGTAATGGGATCGATGATATATTTTTCTCCACGTGGGTGGAGGTGATCCTGAAGCGACTTTTAATAGAAGAACGAGTAATTAGTGTTCTCCACGTAAGTGGAGGTTTTGAAGATAATTAAAAAGCTCTTAGTTGTGAAAACTAAGGGCTTTTTTGATAAGTTAATAACATTATAGGTCATACTAAATTTTCTCTTTTATAATAGGCTTGTATTGGGAGTAAAGGAGAAAAGAATATTATGAAGAAAATAACGATGTTGCTGGCGTTGATTTGTTTAACATTTGCCGGCGTGAGTGTTTCGACTGCTCAACCAGTTCAAGCCGTAAGTAAGTATTCTGAAAAGTGGCATACTGTAAAAACTACTGAGAAGGTCTATAGATATAGGCCATATGTACCTAAGGGTGCCTATATGTATCAAATGAAATTTATTCATAAAACACCTATTAAGAAGGGAACATATTTAAGATTGATTCGTCTAAGTACTTCTTATCCATGGGAGATTATACGTGGCAAAAATCATTTGGCAATTTTAAGAAGGGATGCTAGATGGTTTAAGAACGTAAGATAGAAAAGGCTATAATTACTTGGGTATTTATTTAAGAAAAGTAATAAGGAGTAATAAAATGTTCAAGAAAGTATTAATCAGTATAATGCTGTTTTAACTTTAGGCTCTACTTGTGCATTCAGTACTGCTACAGTATCTGCTTCTCGTAAAACAACCCAAGCACAACTTGAAAAAATGGAGTACACAGGAAAAGCCAAAACTACAAAAAGAATTACAGCTCATAGAATAGTTCATACATACTAAACTGGAAAATCTAAAACAATTCTAAAAGGTGCTCATATCCGTATTAGCAGTGGTGTAGGGCCATGGAATTTTATCATTACTTATAAAGGAAGAAAGTATTTCTACCAATACTCCACTAAGATTACAACCAATTGGTTCAAAGAAATATAAATAAGATGAAAAAATATCGTCCAGGAGTAGCGACACCAATGACGTTAAACTTCGTGCCTAGTATGGGGGATTAAGAAAGATGAAACATAGAATTTTGATTACTACATTAGCTTCTGTAATGCTTATTGGTGGGATCAGTACCGCTTCTACGGTCATTTCAAATACTCAAACTGTTCAAGCTGCTACTCCATCATTTCATTCAAGTTATTGGACTAAAAATAGAAGAGTTTATGTTACTAAAAAGATTACTTTCAAGCGTTATGATGCTTTAAAAGGAAGAATTGTCAGAGGTCGCAGAACTTTTAAAGCTGGTCAAAGAATCACAGTTCGTAATGCCGGTGAATTTGATGGTTGGGTATTAGCTGGAACTAAGGCCGGAAGCCGCTATTGGTGGGTTAGTACGTCAGCAAGCACTAAGTGGCTATCACTGACTAAGCCAGTTAGAACACGCGCATATTTAAAGAATAGTACTTATCAAGATAGTCATGGTATAAAAGCTACTTTTGGTGAAGCAACTAATGTAAAAACTAAAGATGGACAAAGCTTAGTAATGCTTACGGCAAATGTTACTAATAATGGTTCACATGTTATTACACCAACTGACTGGATTGAAGAATTAGGCTTTCTTTCTGTAAATCCCAATAAAACTAGGGTTAAATCTTCTGATATATTAACGGATTATCCTGATTTCGATGAACTACCTTCTAATAAATGGAGTGACTTGGTTGCAACTGGTGAGAAAAAATTGAGTAGTGGTGATTCGGCTCAAATTGCAATAGCTCTTCAAGCTAATAAGTCGATTAGTACTCTGTACATAACATCTTTAAATTTAGCTAAAAGTAAAATGCCAGTTGTTACTCTTCGCACAACTACTGGAGCTTTAAATTAATTGGAGCAGATTATGAAACATAGATTTTTAATTACCGCATTAGCTTTTGGGATGCTTACTGGAGCTGTTTCTACCACAATAGTTCCTACTCAGCCTGTGCAAGCCATTAGTAAAAAAGTTGCAGTTAATCATGGTTATAGAAAAGTAACTCTTACTAAGACTGTACGAATTAGAAAAATTCATAAAAGGGTACCTACTTATAAAAGTACTTTAGGTCCTACGGAATATGCTGATAAAAAGCTTACAGTTAAATTGATGCAAGTTGGCACCGATTTTGGTTGGTATTTAAAGATTCCTGGTTATAGAGGAACTTGGACTGTATCCAAACGCTACAATGATTATTCTTGGTTTAAATTAGGTTGGCATTATTAGGTAGCTTTAAGTAATAATGAAACTAATAAATAAAATATGATTATTCAATAAATACAATAAGAAAGTGTTTAAAATAACTAGTTATGAATAAACGCAGTAGTGTACCTCCTGTTTTGTTAATAGATATTGAAGATAAATTGGCAGAATTAATTTCAGAAGAAGAAGCCATAGAATTAACTCAGGCGTTTGCTAAAGGTATTAATAAAGAAATTCCTATTATTGATCCTAGAGATCCTTTTTTGTCTCCCAATGAGGTATTAAAAGAGAACATAGATTGTTTCTCTGATGATGAAAAATTTGAATTTATAGCACAAGTTCAAAAACTTAGTTATGTTAAGCGTAATCCAGAATTTGAAGAAGAAATAACTGATTTTTTATCATATCAAGATCAGATGAATGGAAGTAGAAAATCAAGAAATAATATTTCTAGTTTACTAGCGACCTATCCTCCTAAGATAAGGCAGCAGTGGATAAAAGCTGGCGTTTTTTTCAATAATGGTGATTATAGGAATGCTTTAGATAATGTTCGACTAACTGTAGAATTATTAGTTAAAAATTTAACTAAGTCTGAATCTTCTCTTGAAAATCAGAAGAAAAATTTGGGTAATTTTTTAGAAGCAAAGAGTATAGATACACAAATAAGGAATTACGTATTTAAAATTCTTAACATATATGAAAAAATACAAAATGATCAAGCAAAGCATGATGTTCCTGAGAGTTTAAGTTTTGAAGAAGTTTCATTTATTATGAATCAGTCATATGTGATAATAAAATTCTTGATTGATTGTGATAATAAAGCTTTTTGATTCGATTGTCATGTTGAGAAAGGCAAAATTATATGGATACACCACAACAATTGTTGCAGTATTTTCAAGATACTATATCAGATGATACAACCAATTGGCCCAATTTAATAACTGCAACAAGGGGTTTGAATATATTTTTTGAACGAGCAAAGAGAAAAAACGCTGATGAAACTTATCAAATTATTGCTTCACCTATTATGGGAGTGAAGGAAAACAGGGATATAAGTGATAGAGAATCTTTTGATATTTTTACTTCACATCGTAAAAGAACGTCAAACTATCTTAAAAATAAAGATGCAGATTATTTTAATAAAGTAGATTATGCAGATATGGTAATTGATGATTTTACTAATGCCTTTGAATTAGATAAGAAATTATTGGTTAGACTTGTATGCATTGATAGGTTACTTAATGACAAAGAACCTGATATTGAGAATTTGTATTTTCAAAATGCTGGTAGATTGCTCACAGAATTAGCTCAATCGTGTAATGATTGGAGATTTTGGACAGATTTATTAGATAGGCGAATAAGAAATGCTGCGTCACATCTTGATTTTTATTATGATGAAAAGTCGCAGATATTTAGAGGAAAAGACACTGTCAAAGTGAAATATAAAGGTAAGACTAGGAAAAAGGCAAATCGGTTTTCAATAAGTCCAGAAGAATTTTTATATGAGACATTGCCTAATGCAATAAATGCAGGTCAAAGTTTCTGGGCAGCAGGGATACTTCTTTGTTTAGAGCCATATTCTGAATATTATAACCAAGCATTAGTGATGTTAGGCTAGGATAATTAGAGAAAATTAGCTTAAACATAAGCTCTTAGTGAGAACTAAGAGCTTTTTCAGTAGCATGAATATTGAGTTGTAGCGCTTTTTCTACGATAATAGAACTAAAAGTGATTTTTGATAAATCAAATCCTGACTAAATGAGGTGAATGATATGGATCCTGAAAAAATGAATTTGACGGAGGAGGATATCAAGAATAGATATATTTCTCCTGCTATTTTTGAAACAGCAGGTTGGAAGAAAAAAGATTCTTTGATGGAATACTACTACACAGATGGTCAAATCAATGTGGTAGATGATGTGGCTAAACGTGGAAATGGTAAGAAAGTAGACTACTTACTCTTATACAAGCCTAATTATCCAATTGCTGTAATTGAAGCTAAGGATAGAAAGAAGCATGCATTACCTAGTGCAGGTTTGCAACAAGGTATGGATTATGCTAGGGATTTACAAGTTCCATTTGCTTATTCTTCCAACGGGGATGCATTTGTTGAGCATGATATGCTGACAGGAAAAGAAAGGACTTTGACTCTTGATGAGTTCCCAACTAAAGAAGAACTTTGGAAGAGATATGTTAAGGAAAAGAAAATCTCCGACAAAGAAATCAAAGTAATTAATGAACCATATTATTCATCCAGAGATACTTATTCACCACGTTATTACCAACAAAATGCTATTAACCGTGTAGTAGAAAAGATTGCTAATGGCGAACGTCGTGCCTTATTGGTTATGGCTACTGGTACGGGTAAAACTTACACTGCTTTTCAAATTGTCTATCGTTTGTTAAAAGCTGGGATTAAGCATAGAGTCCTTTATTTAGCTGACCGTAATATCTTGGTTGATCAGGCAAGAATAGGTGACTTTAATCCATTAAGTGACAAGATAACTAAAGTTCAAGATGGACATATGGATAGTTCATATCCAATTCAATTCGCTCTATATCAACAATTAGCAGGCAGAGATGAAGATATTGGACATGAACCATTTAGACAACTTAAGCCAGACTTTTTTGATTTAGTTGTAATCGACGAAGCACACCGTGGTTCTGCTAAAGCTGATAGCCAATGGCGTAAGATCTTGAATTATTTTGATGGTCCTAATGTAACTCACTTAGGTATGACGGCTACGCCTAAGAATGATAAAGAAGCTTCAAATATCCAATACTTTGGTGATCCAGTTTACACATACTCACTTAAGCAAGGTATTGAAGATGGTTTCTTGGCACCATATAAGGTCATCAGAGTTAATTTCAATGTGGATATTAATGGCTTCCGACCATTTAAAGGCGAAAGAGATAAACATGGTCGCGAGTTTGACAAGAAGTTATATACAACACGCGACTTTGATAAAAGCTTAGTCATAGATGAGCGTACCGAAATGGTGGCTAAATATGTAAGCAAATATATGAAGGACAACGATTGCCGATGGGATAAGACCATTGTCTTTTGCGAAGATATTGAACATGCTGAAAGAATGCGTCAGGCTTTTGTAAATGAAAATACTGATTTAGTTGCTGAAGACTCACGCTATGTTATGAGAATTACTGGTGATGATAACACAGGTAAAGCACAGTTAGATAATTTTGAAGATGTTGCAAGTAAGGTTCCTACAATAGTTACAACTTCTAAGTTGTTAACTACTGGTGTTAACGTAAAGACTTGTAAAACAATTGTGCTAGATTCAAACATTAATTCCATGACAGAATTTAAGCAGATCATCGGTCGTGGTACTCGATTAGATACAGATCATGGGAAGAGTTACTTCACTATTATTGATTTCCGTGGAGTATCAAGATTATTTGCTGATCCAGCATTTGATGGTGAACCAATTGAGATAATTGATGGTAATAAAGGCACAAGCTCTCACAAATCTCATCATTCTGGTGTATCAGATTCTGCTAAGCAAAAATATGAAGTAAATCGTAATGTAAAGGTTTCAAATGCTGAAACTCAATTCTTAGATGAACATGGTAACCTAATCACCACTTCTCTGGTTGACTACACTAAGAAGAATATTCTTGGTGAATATGCTACATTAGATAATTTTCTTAAGGCTTGGAACAAAGCAGATAAGAAGCAAGTATTGCTTGATGAGATGGAAAAGCATGGCATTTTGTACAAAGAGATTATCAAACAAAAGAAAATTAAAGATATGGATCCATTTGACTTGATGGTTCACCTTGCATACAATCAGAAGCCGTTAACCAAGTCAGAGAGAATCAAAAACGTTAAAAAGTCTGGTATTCTCGATAAATATCAGGGTGCTGCTAGAGATATTCTTGATGCTTTGCTAAAAAAATATAAAGATGATGGTATTACTGATTTGGAAAGCAATAAGGTATTAAGTTTACCTGAATTTGAAAAATACGGTGGAGCTGTTAAGATCATTTTGTCCTTTGGTGGCAAAAAGAATTACGAAGATACTATTAAGAAAGTAAAAGAAAAAATCTATAGTTAGGGAGTTTTATTAAATGGCAGGTACAACAACTCAGTTTGTTAAGAGAATAAGAGATATTATGCGTAATGATCCAGGTATCAATGGTGATGCGCAGCGAATTGAACAATTATCTTGGATTTTATTCTTGAAAGTTTACGATGATAGAGAACAAGTTTGGGATATTGATCAAGATGATTATGAGTCAATCATTCCAGAAGGGATGCACTGGCGTGAATGGGCTCAAGATAATAAAGATGGTAAAGCATTAACCAGTGATGAATTACTAGACTTTGTTAATAATAAATTATTGCCTACATTGAAGGACATAACTGTAGCCAATGAAACTCCCATCAGTAAGGCAATTGTTAAAGATGCCTTTATTGATGCTAACAACTATATGAAAAACGGCGTATTATTGCGCCAAGTAGTTAATGTAGTTAATGAAGTCGACTTCACCGATCCTAAAGATCGTCACTTATTTGGTGATATCTATGAAAGTATCTTGAAAGAACTTCAAAGTGCTGGTAGTTCTGGTGAATTTTATACTCCTCGTGCACTAACAGACTTTATTGCAGAAACCTTGAAACCTAAATTAGGTCAAAGAATAGCAGACTTAGCTTGTGGTACTGGTGGCTTCCTTGTTAGTGCTTTGAATATTTTGAATAAGCAAGTTCATAGTGTTGAAGGCAGAGAACTGTACAATAAAGCAGTTTTCGGTATTGAAAAGAAGGGGCAACCTTATATTTTAGCCGTAACAAACTTGCTTCTTCATGATGTTGATAATCCAGATATTGTGCATGGAAATTCATTGGAGAAGCGTGTTACTGAATATACTGATAAGGATAAGTTTGACTTAATTATGATGAATCCTCCATTCGGTGGATCCGAACTACCTATTATTAAACAAAACTTCCCTACAGACCTGCAAAGTAGTGAAACTGCCGACTTGTTCTTGGCATTGATCATGTATCGTATTAAGGACAATGGTAAAGTTGGTGTGATTTTACCAGATGGTTTCTTGTTCGGTAATGATGGTGCCAAGCTTAACATCAAGAAGCGAATGCTTAAGGACTTTAATCTTCATACAATTATTCGTTTACCAGGTAGTATTTTTAGCCCATATACATCAATTGCAACTAACATTCTGTTCTTTGATAAGACAGGTCCTACTAAAAAAACTTGGTTCTATCGTTTAGATATGCCTAATGGATACAAGCACTTCTCTAAGACTCGCCCAATGAAGTTGGAGCATTTTGATCCTGTGCGTGAATGGTGGAATGATCGTCACGAAATTCAAGATGAAGATGGTAATTATAAGTCTAAAGCTTATACTCCTGAAGAATTAGCTAAGAATAATTACAACTTTGATTTGTGTGGTTTTCCTACAGAGACTGAAGAAGTCTTGCCACCATTTGAATTGATGGATAAATATCAAAAAGAGCGTAAGGAATTAAATGCTAAGATTGATAAACAATTATCTATCATTAAGCAATTACTTGAGGAGGATGACTAATGACTCCTGAACAATTAAGAGCTTCGATTTTACAGTATGCTGCAGAAGGTAAGCTAGTTAAGCAAAATCCTAATGATGAACCAGCCAGTGAATTAATTAAGAAGATTGAAAAAGAAAAAAATAAATTAATTAAAGAAGGCAAGATTAAGAAGAACAAGAAATTGCCTGCAATTGAAAAGGATGAAAAGCCATTTGATATTCCTGATAGCTGGGAATGGGTAAGATTAGGAAGTATATTATACAATCTTGATGGAAAAAGAGTACCAGTATCTGTAAGTGAAAGAAACAAGAAAGGGAAAGTCTACGATTATTATGGCGCATCAGGAGTTATTGACAAAATAGATAACTATATATTTTCTAAGCCTTTACTATTAATTTCAGAAGATGGGGCAAATTTATTGGCTAGACGAACCCCTATTGCATTCATTGCTACAGGAAAATATTGGGTAAATAATCATGCTCATGTATTTGATGGGATTAATTTATTATTTTTAAAGTATATTTCAATTTTTATAGAAAGTATAGATGTATCAAAATATGTGACAGGTACGGCACAGCCAAAATTAAATCAACAGAATTTAAACAAAATTTTAGTAGCTGTTCCACCGTTAGAAGAACAAAAGCGTATCGTAGCAAAAATTGAAAAATTAATGCCTTTGGTGGATGAATATGCTGAATCATATAATCGCCTTCAAAAGATTGATAATGAATTTGAAGATAAATTAAAACAATCTGTCTTGCAGTATGCTATGGAAGGCAAGCTGATTAAACAAGATCCTAATGATGAACCAGCTAGTGAATTAATCAAGAAGATTGAAACTGAAAAAGCTGAATTAATTAAAGAGGGCAAGATTAAAAAGAGCAAGAAGCTACCTGCAGTTACTGATGATGAAAAGCCGTTTGATATTCCTGATAGCTGGGAATGGGTAAGATTTAGTGAATTATTTGATATTCAAGGTGGTAGTCAACCTCCGAAAAGATTGTTTAGTAGTATTAAAAAAGAAAATATGATTCGATTGTATCAAATTCGTGATTATGGAAGTAATCCTGTACCTGTTTATATACCAAAGGATAGTACCAAAAAAATGACAAAGAAAGGTGATATTTTACTTGCTAGATATGGAGCCTCACTCGGAAAAGTATTTTGGGCTGAAGATGGGGGCTACAATGTAGCAATGGCAAAAGTAATCCCTTACTTTGAGTCAAACAACATATTTAAGTCATATTTATTCTTTTACTTTAAATCATCTGTATATCAAAAATTTATTACATCAAATTCGCGTAGTGCACAAGCCGGTTTTAATAAAGGGGATCTAGAAAAGCTTTTAATGCCTGTTCCGCCATTAAAAGAACAAAAATGTATTGTTACAAAAATTGAAGAACTTATGACTTCGATAAATAAAATATCTAAGTAAAGCAGTACGATTCAATGTTAACTAAATTTATCAAGTATTTGGTGAGGTAAACAATGAAGAAAAATAAATTTAATTGTATTTTGTCAGTTTGATTTTTTTATTATTATTCTCAGTTAGATTATCATTTTCTAACGGTAAAACTTCACTAGAAAGTCAAACTGTACAAGCTAGTTCACTAAAAAGAGCATATATTCCTAAGAGATTTCGAGGAACATGGTATGCCAATAAGCATGACAAAATGAAGATTACTGCTAATTCTGTAGGTGGGAATGTAGTGGGTAAGACTTACACTAATTTTTATCATGGTGGCTATAAAGATGTCACTGAAGGAGTAAGCAAACATAATCTTGTTCGTTATAAAAGAAAGTCAATGATCATTCTTTTTGCAAAAGGCGGCAGTAATACAACTTTCCGTGTAGTAAGTCGTCATCATAATAAAGCACTATATTTCCAACAAGGCGGAGGATACATTTATTTCTATCGTTCAAGAGCTACTGCAAAACGCTATGGTAATTATTAATTTAAATATAGAAACAGGAATAGTACCATGCCGATATTCACTAGATATAGATTAAGTGGCAAAGTAGTCGAATCTCGATTTATAGATTCAGATGAAATTACACAACACAAATATAGTATTCTAGGTCAAAAAGCTAGAATTACTACGAATGATGGTAAAGTCTACGAAGGCTTTGCAGATGAGCCTTATCATACTGGAGAAGGAAACAGCCTAACTTTAATGTGGTATGACACGGATTATAAAACAGGACATCTAAGAAGCAGTAATATGGTTACCATATTTATACCGATAGGCATTGTTGCTAAGATTGAAGCAATCTTATACAGTAATCCACGTTGGGGCCTTCCACCATTTAATGAATTTTTGTTTAGTAGTGAGATAAAGCGTTGTGAGTTTAAACCCGATGATGAGTTGAAACAATTTATTAGAGAATTTAATAAAAAGCATCAAAAATAGGATTAATAAATTTCAGCTTGTAACTACTATTCTTAGGTAATATCTTTTAATATAATTTTATGAGTAGAAAACAAATGTTTTGTTTTAAATCTTCATTTAACTCGTGAGAAATGTAAATAAATCCTGATAAAAACAGGCCGTTTGCAAAAGCTGCTTTTTTATCTAATCTAAGAGAAATGTAAATACAGCAAACAATGGCTTAAAGTCTTCACGACGTCCATTTTTTATCTAACTCAAGAGAATTACAAATAAATATATTTACAATAAAAAAGGCGATTCCTTAGTGGAAATCGTCCTTTTTTGCATATACAGAATGATATGAATTAGTAATGTTAAGGTCATGTTAGGGTTTTTAGGAAATTTTGAGTTATCTTGGAGAATGCTAAGAGAGATGAATTTAAATCACTGAGTTCATTAGTACTTTTTATATTAAGTATCATACATATCAATTGAATATATGCTCTGAGTGCGTAAGTTGATTTATTTGAAAAATGTTTATGAGTAATTTGTGCTAATTTATCAATGATTTTCATATTCCCAATGTTTGCTTCTTTTACAAGACCACGCTGGTGAGAAAGTGCAGAGTATAGACACCAATATGGGTCATGTGAATCAGTATTATGAGATTCAATCTCTTTTAGCAAGTCTTTTTCGAAAACAGAAAAAGAATGATTAAGAACTGCTTTACAAAGTTCGTCTCGGGACTGGAAGCAGCGATAAATGGGGATAACTGAGCAGTGGCAGACCCTTAGCCACTGCTCGAACCTTCACGTTTATCAAACCTCCCTTTTTAAAAAGCCGTAGGATATAGTATCCATGCGACTTTTCTTTGTATTATTTACTTGAATTTGTGGTTTTATTTGAGTCTTTGTGTGACCAAGGAAAATTTTGTACATCCTTTTCTCTGGCAAAGCCCCATAACCCTGATTTTTGCACTTTACCATTGGGATCTGTATATTGGATGTTTTCATCGTTGTCTACAAATTTGGCATCGGTTGAGCCTCTCCATTTATTAACAAAGCTCAGTACTTGTTGTCTTACTTCAGGGGTCAAATCTATTTTTCGGCCTTGCATTGACTCCTCAACTACAATTACAGGCATGTTTTCTTCTTTACCGTAGCCATCTAAGTTTTTCATTGTGTTTTCAATATCAGACATCATCTTTTGCAAATCAGCCTTAGTGTATGTAGTAGGTATACTCTTAGAAAGCATGTAATTATTCATACAATCCCAGCCCTTGCTTGTGGCGTCTTCAAAAGGCTTGCGTGTAGCATATGAAGATGCTCCTTCATCTGCATCATCTGCAGAAGCAGCTTTATCAAGAAGAGCATTTAAGGCTTTATAGTCATCTTCAGTAGGAAGCTCAGAACTAGATGCTATTTGATTACTGTTTGTATTTGACGACTGGCTATTTGAGCCATTTGTAGCAGAGCTGCTGCTATTAGCAGTGTTTGAAGTGTTACTTGATGAACTGCTATTTGTAGTATTTTGCTGTGAATTAGTTGAAGTACTGCTGTTGGAAGTACTTGTATTATTTGAATTGATGCGCTTATTGGTGTTTGAGTTGATTGGACCATCATAAGCTAATAAAACATTGTTTGAGCGTATGTATTGGTTGTCGTCAATTTGTACATACTTTTTGCCATTGATACGTACCGGCTTGCCGTAATAAGTTACACTGCGACCTTTACGGAGTTTCATGCCTTTAATACGTTGGCCTTGGGCATTGTACACGTAAGAATTACGAACCAAACTCGTTTCATAGCCGTTAGTTAGTGCTGAACTATTTCTGTGTTTAGCAAAATTAGAAGTCTTGATGTAGATATTACCACTAATGATGTTGTATTTTTTACCATTTAGTTCGATAGTTCCAATCACTTTGACTCTGCTACCTTTACGGTAAAGCTTTTTGTTTGCACGTTGGCCATTGTAGTTATAAGCATATGCATTGTGTGTTAATCTCCGGTAGCTAGTTGCAGCATTAGTAGTTTGAGTGTTCATGCCAAATAGACCTGCAGTGAGTAGTGCTGCTGTAGAGTACTTTACTAGTTTATTCATTCTCTTGTTATCTTCTTTCCTTATTAATAGCTTTAATAATTCTAATTATATAACTTATAGAGAATCATGAGATAACTATATTTTAGGCAGTAAGGAGCTATTTATTACTTTAATGCCTAAAATTTTTATTTAATCATAATGTATATAGGGTCTTTTCTTTAGATTGAGCACACTTTTCGAAGAATATATTTTAAATTGATAGAATAGTTGCATAGATATAGAACTATCGAGAGAGGAATTGCTAAAAATGCTTGTAGGTGAAGACGAGCTTTACAAAAAATTTGAAGGAGACAGTGAATTTAAAAGATGTGGATTCTGTCATAAAAAATATTTTCGAAAAGAATTTCTGAGAGTACCAGAATTTGAAACAATAGCAGAAGATATTTGTCCTTATTGCAATGGACTTAATAGCATGTGTGGTCCAAATTTTAAATATATAAATTATAAAATTGAAGATATTGATGTAAACAATTTATAGGTTCAAGAGTGCAATATTACCGATGCTGATCATAATTTTATTTTATAAATTTGATGGACTGGAAAAAGTTTTGTGCTTTAATAGTTATAGACCTCTTTCAGGTCTAATTAATTAAATGCTTTGAAGTCGTCCTATTTTAGGGCGGCTTTTTTGACGTTCTCTACATAAAGGGACTGTTTTAGTGTAATAAAAAGGATTTATGATCAAGACTCCACAAAAGTGAAGCCTTTTTTCTTTTCCATTAAACTTCCTATTAAAAGATTGCTATTGAAACTGGTAAAATAGATAAGTAAGTATAGAGAACAATTTTTATAAAAGGGGAATAAAATGGCAGATAAAAAATTACTTCTAATCGATGGTAACTCTGTAGCTTTCAGAGCCTTTTACGCTCTTTATCGTCAACTAGAATCTTTCAAGAGTCCGGACGGCCTGCACACTAATGCCATTTACGCTTTTAAGAACATGCTCGATGTCCTTTTAAAAGACGTTGATCCAACCCACGTATTGGTAGCTTTTGATGCAGGAAAAGTCACTTTTAGAACAAAAATGTATGGTGAATATAAGGGTGGACGTGCGAAAACTCCAGAAGAGTTGCTCGAACAAATGCCTTATATTCAAGAAATGCTGCATGACTTGGGTATTAAAACTTATGAATTGAAGAATTATGAAGCAGATGACATCATTGGTACTTTTGCTGCGAAGGGTGAAAAGGCCGGGTTCACAACCACGATCGTAACTGGTGACCGCGACTTGACCCAACTTGCGTCCGACAAGACGACTGTCGAAGTAACTAAATCTGGTGTTTCTCAACTTGAAGCTTATACACCAGAACATATGAAGGAAGTTAATGGGGTAACTCCAACCGAATTCATCGACATGAAGGCCTTGATGGGTGATAATTCCGATAATTATCCTGGTGTAACTAAGGTTGGTCCTAAAACGGCTTCGCGTCTTATTCAAAAGTATGGTTCAATTGAAAACCTTTATGATCACATTGATGAAA
>SKEM01001048.1_pt1 | contig 14013 bp, 10 predicted proteins | sample 4826731 | NCBI WGS metagenome assembly SKEM01 (sample SAMN11008809, study PRJNA524170) | human gut metagenome | biome: Human fecal sample; material: Feces; isolation source: fecal sample from pouch patient p37 | host: Homo sapiens | place: Israel: Tel-Aviv | collected 2015-07-27
GCCGACGACGAGCAGGAGGCGCTGCGACGCCGCTACCTCACCGAGCTCGAGGCTCACGGCTCCGACGCCCTCCGCAAGGGTGCCCGTCCCGTCCACCTCACGGCGAGCCTCGTCGTCCTCGACGAGCTGCTCGAGCACGTCCTCCTCACCTTCCACCGCAAGGCGCGCATGTGGCTCCAGTTCGGCGGGCACGTCGAGGCCGACGACCCGACGCTCGTCGAGGCGGCGCTGCGCGAGGGGCGCGAGGAGTCCGGGATCGACCTCACGGGAGCCCGCCCCGTCCCGGCCGGGCTCGACGTGCACCTCCTCGGCGGCGGCTTCACCGCCTGCCGCGAGCACCTCGACGTGCGCTTCGCCGTCGCCGTCCCCCAACAGGAACCCGTCGTGAGCGAGGAGAGCCTCGACGTCGCCTGGTGGCCCATCGACGACCTGCCCGATCCTGTCGGCCCGGACGTCCCCGCGCTGCTCGCCCGCGCCGTCGCCGTGTGCCTCGGCGCCTGAGGAGTGCCTGCTCTCCGCCGATGGGCCCTGGTCGCAAACCGTGACGCTCTTGGCAAGCCATGGCGCCGTCGGCGTCATGGTTTGCCGAGAGCGTCACACTTTGCGATGGGGAGGGGGAGATGGTGGGCGATGGCGAGTGGCGGGGTGTCGAGCGCTGAGCCGTCGGACCGCCCGCCGCCTCACATGAGCACGCTGCGCAGCAGCAGGCTCGTCTCGGAGCGGTGGACACCCTCGATCTCGCGGATCCGCGACAGCGTCCGGTCCACGTCCGCGAGCGTGGAGACGGTGAGCTCGGCGATGAGGTCCCACTCGCCGTTCGTCGCGTGCAGGCCCGTCACCTCCGGCATCCCGCGCAGCAGCTCGATGGCGCTGCGCATGTTGCGCCCCTCGATCGCCAGGTGGCTGATGGCCCGGATGGCGCCCTCATCCGCCTCCTCGGCCAGCACCACCGTGTAGCCGAGGATGACGCCCGCCGACTCGAGACGATCGAGGCGCTTCGTCACCGTCGTCCGCGTGACGCCGAGCGTCCGGGCTAGCTCGGCGACGGGGGCGCGGCCGTTCGTGCGCAGCGCCGAGATGAGGCGGCGGTCGAGGTCGTCGAGCGGGTCGTTCTCCGTCATGGATCACAGTGTGCACCAGGGGTGTGCACACTGCGGAGTCGATGAGCAGAAAATGGGCGGCACGCTCATTGTCGGTGCATATCGACCCTTCCTACCGTGGACTGCGGACGCGAGGGGGCGACGACGCCCCGACCTGCGGCCGGTGCGCTGCCGGCCCATCGGTCCACCCGGGGGAGCGCCACCCGCGCTCCCAGACCACCGCCCTCGGCGCCGACACCCGGCGCCGGCAGAGAAGACAGAGCAGAGGAGCTCCGCATGCGCTTCGTCGACGTCCCCCACATGGTGTCCTGGATCAACGAGTCCGGCCCCGAGAACGTCATCGCCGGCATGATCGACGTGATGGAGAAGGACTTCCGACGCTGGGACGCCTTCGAGCTCCGCCCGCGGATCGCCTCCCACTCCCGCGACGGCGTCATCGAGCTCATGCCCACCTCCGACGGCGAGACCTACGGCTTCAAGTTCGTCAACGGGCACCCCTCCAACCCCGTCCGCGGCTTCCAGACCGTCACCGCCTTCGGCGTCCTCGCCGACGTCCACAACGGCTACCCGCGCATGATCGCCGAGATGACGCTCCTCACCGCCCTGCGCACGGCCGCCACCTCCGGCATGGTGACCCGCCTCCTGGCCCGCAAGGACGCGAAGCGCCTCGCCGTCATCGGCGCCGGCTCCCAGAGCGAGTTCCAGGTCCTCGCCAACCGCGCCGTCCGCCCCATCGAGACCGTCACCGCCTACGACGTCGACCGCGCCGCCTCCGAGAAGCTCCAGCGCAACCTCGCCCGCTACGGCATCGACGTGCGCATCGCCGACTCCGCCTCCGAGGCCGTCCGCGACGCCGACATCATCACCACCTGCACCGCCGACAAGCGCAACGCCATCGTCCTCACCAAGGAGGACATCCGCCCCGGCGTCCACATCAACGCCATCGGCGGCGACTGCCCCGGCAAGACCGAGCTCGACGCCGAGATCCTCGACATGGGACCCGTCTTCACCGAGCACACCCCTCAGACGCGTATCGAGGGCGAGATCCAGGCCAAGGACGCCGACTACCCCGTCATCGAGCTCTGGGAGGTCCTCTCCGGTCTCAAGCCCGGCCGCGAGAGCGACGAGCAGGTCACCATCTACGACGGCGTCGGCTTCGCCATCGAGGACTTCGTGGGCCTGACCTACCTCGACGGCGTCCTCACCGCCCCTGGCGGCGAGCGGTTCTACGACGACGTCGACCTCATCGCCGCCCCCGAGGACCCGAAGGACCTCTTCGCGCTCCTCGGCTGAGCTCCGGCCCGCCCGGTTTGTCCGTGGAGCGTGAGATCGGTGTGACCGCTGCGCCTGGAACGGGCGCCCGGGACGGCGTTCCGCCCACCGCCCGGGCTCAGCCCAGGACGGCCCAGCCGAGCGGAGGCAGGACGACGCCGTCGCGCTCGGGGCGCGGGTGCGGCAGGTCGTGCGCCGCGGAGAGCACCTCGTGGTGCCCGGCGCTCGGCAGCCAGACCTCCGTCTCCTCCAGGCTCAGCACCAGCACCACCTCGCGCGGGGTCCCCTCCGGGACGTCCCAGGCGGCGCCCTCGCGCTCGCGGACCCGCAGCGCCATGACCGTGTTGTCGAGGTGCAGCGTCTCGTAGGAGGCGTCGTGGAGCCACGGCAGTCGGCGCCGCAGCGCGATGAGCTCCTGGTGCAGGTGGCGCGCCCCCGCGCCGGCGTCGCCGAGCTCCGCGGGGCTCGCCGGGAGCTCGGGGCGGATCGCGTCGTCGCCGCCGAGCCGCTCCTCCTTGACCGCCTGCCAGCCCTCCTCATCGCCGTAGTAGATCGCCGGTGTGCCCGGCAGCGTCATGAGGAGCGCGAGGGCGTGCCCGGCCAGGCGCGGGTCGCCCACCTGCGAGGCGATGCGGGAGGTGTCGTGGTTCCCGACGAAGGTGTACGGGATGAAGGTGTCCAGCAGCTCGGCGCCGCGCTGCAGCGTCCAGTCGAGCTCGTAGAAGTTGGCCTCCGCGAGCGAGTGCCACACCGACTGCCACAGCTCGTACTGGGTCACGGCGTTCATCCCGGAGGCGCGCACGATCGCGGCGTAGTCGCCGTGGATGACCTCGCCGAGCACGTAGACCTCGGGGAAGCGCTCGCGCACGCGGGGCAGGACCCGCGTCCAGAAGCCGGGGTCGACGGCGTAGGCGGCGTCGAGGCGCCACCCGTCCACGCCCCGCTCGCACCAGGTGGTCATGACCTCGGTGACGAGCTCGGCGACGGCGTCGGAGCCGTGGTCGAGCTCGGGCAGCCAGTCCTGACCCTCGAAGCGCGCGTAGTCGGCCGGGGCGGTCCCGGGCGTCCAGCCCGCGGCGTCGTCGGCCCAGGTGAGGCGGTACATGGCGGCCTCGGGGGAGGCCGGGCCCGTACTGGCGAGACCGGCGAAGGCCGGGTAGTCGAGGCCCGTGTGGTTGAAGACGCCGTCGAGGACGACGCGCACGCCCTTCTCGTGGGCGGCCGCGATGAGGTCGGTGAGGTCGTCGTTCGTGCCGAGGCGCGGGTCGACGCGGTGGTAGTCGAGCGTGTCGTAGCCGTGGGACATGGAGTCGAAGACCGGGCCGAGGAGGAGGACGTTGCAGCCCAGGTCGACGAGCCGGTCCAGCCAGGCGATGAGGCGGCGCAGGCGGTGCTCGCCGGCGATCGCGCCGGCCGGCGTCGACGCGTCGTCGGGGTCTCCCTCCGGCCGCAGCGCCGGCGCGCCGGCGGCGCCGAGCGGCATGACGTGCCAGACGATGGCGTGGCGCACCCAGTCCGGCTCGGGGACCCTCACCGCCGTCCGGCTGCTGTCCGGTTCGGGGGGCTGGATGGCGGCGTCGGCACTCATGGGACGAGGATAGGGGTATGACTCCGACTACTGATGCCGCACAGTCCGCCTCCTCCGTCCCGTCCTCCCACGGCGTCGCCCGCCGCGCCGTCGTCACCGGCGCCTCCACCGGCATCGGCGCTGCCACCGTCCGCCTCCTGCGCGCCCACGGCTGGGAGGTCGTCGCCACCGCGCGGCGCGCCGAGCGCCTCGAGGACCTTGCGGAGAAGACCGGCGCCGCGTGGGTCGCCGCGGACCTGCAGGAGCAGGACGACGTCGACCGCCTCGCCTCCGAGGTCCTGGCCGCCGGCCCCGTCGACGCGGGCGTCAATGTCGCCGGCGGGGCGCTCGGCACCGACCCGGTCGCCGAGGGCGAGGTCGAGGAGTGGGCCACCATGTACGACCGCAACGTGCTCGCCACGCTGCGCGGCACCCAGGCCTTCCTGCCGGGCCTGCGCGAGCGCGGGGGAGACGTCCTCCTCCTCACCTCCACCGCCGCCCACGACACCTACCCGGGTGGGGGCGGCTACGTCGCCGCCAAGCACGGCGAGCGCATCATCGCCAACACCCTGCGCGTCGAGCTCGTCGGCGAGCCGGTCCGCGTCATCGAGATCGCGCCGGGCATGGTGGAGACCGAGGAGTTCTCCCTCAACCGCTTCCACGGCGACCAGGCCAAGGCGGACGCGGTCTACGAGGGCGTCGAGAACCCGCTCACCGCCGAGGACGTCGCCGACTGCGTCGTGTGGACCCTCGAGCGCCCGAGCCACGTCAACATCGACTCCCTCATCGTGCGCCCGCGCGCTCAGGCCTCGAACACGGTCGTCGCGCGCGACTGACGAGGGGCCGGTGGGGCGCATGACGAGACCGGCGCCCCGCCGCCCGGCGCGGTGCCTGCTCTCATACCCTGCGTACAGGCCCGGCACCAGGCAGGCTCAGCACGCCTCCGTAGCGTCTCTCGCATCCACCCCGGAAGCGCCGGGGCCGAGCAGGAGGCAGGACGCGCATGAGCGACGCCAGGTGGTCCGCGAGCAGCGGCTCCCACGAGACCGACGGGGCTGAGGAGGCCTCCGCCGCCGACCGCACCCAGCGGATCGACCGCCTCGAGGCCGACGACGGCGTCGCGGTGACGCAGTCCCTGCCCGCCACCGGGACGACCTCGCACGGAGCGGCGTCCGGCGCCGCCAACCCCTTCCAGCCCGAGACGGCGCCCACCGCGTGGAGCGCCGAGACCGGCTCCGCCTACCGGGCGCAGCGCGTCGACGCCGTCCGCACCCCGCAGGAGACCACCGCGAGCGCCGCGGCAGCCCCCGCCGCCGGTGCCGCGGCCGCGGCCCTCCCCGCCCAGGGCGCCGTCTCCGACGGGACGCCCGTGCCCGCCGCCGGAGCGCCCGCGGTGACGACGAAACGCCCCTGGTACAAGCGCGCCTGGGCCAAGGGCGTCGCCGGCGTCGCCGTCGTCCTCGCCTCCTTCGGCCTGGGATGGGCCTCGCACGACGTCACGAGCCCGTCGACCTCGACCTCCCAGCAGCAGGGCGGCTTCGGCGGCCAGCAGGGCGGGCCCGGCGGCTCCTCCGACGGCTCCGGCGCCCAGGACGGCCAGGGCGCGCCAGGCCAGATGGGCCAGCCGGGGCAGGGCGGCCAGGGCGCCCCCGGCGGACAGTCCGACCAGTCGGGCCAGTCCGACTCCTCGGGCGGGGTCCTCCAGGACCAGGGCGGCCAGTCCGGCGACTCCGGCCAGACCGCCCCCACCGACGGCGCGACCGACGCCGCCAACACCTCCACGGGCTCCAACACCTGAGCCCGGCACCGGGCCCTGCGACGGGGCCCGCCGGGTGATCACGGCGCCGCGCGTCCTCCGGGACGCGCGGCGCTCGTGTTTGCGAACCAGGGTTCCGGCGTGTGTACTGGGTCACGTTCCCGCGAGTGACGCGGGCCCTGACACGGAGAGCGCATGAGCACCCACGGCTTCCACGACGCGGTCGTCTACCAGGTCTACCCCAAGTCCTTCAAGGACTCCGACGGTGACGGCGTCGGCGACCTGCGCGGCATCATCGAGAAGGTCCCCTACATCGCCTCCCTCGGCGTCGACTACGTCTGGCTCAACCCCTTCTTCCCCTCGCCGGGTCACGACAACGGCTACGACGTCTCCGACTACTGCGCCATCGACCCCGCCATGGGCACGATGGAGGACTTCGACGAGCTCGTCGCCGCCCTCGCCGAGCACGGCATCAGCCCCATGCTCGACATGGTCCTCAACCACGTCTCCACCGAGCACGAGTGGTTCCAGCGCGCCCTGGCCGGGGAGCAGCGCTACCGCGACTACTTCTACATCCGCCCCGCCAAGCCCGACGGCTCCCTCCCGACCAACTGGGTGAGCAAGTTCGGCGGGCCCGCCTGGGCGCCCTTCACCGGGGCCCGCGCCGTCGACCCCGGGGCCTCACGCCCGGCCGTCGTCGGCGCCGACGAGGCCGCTGCCGGACCGTCCGAGGACGCCCCCGCCGAGTACTACCTGCACCTCTACGACCCCACCCAGGCCGACCTCGACTGGCACAACCCCGAGGTCCGCGAGGAGGCCGCGAAGGTCGTCAACTTCTGGCGCTCCCACGGTGTGCGCGCCTTCCGCTTCGACGTCATCAACGTCATCGGCAAGACCGAGCCCCTCGCCGACGCCCCCGCCGGCACCGACGACCGCAGGGTCTACACCGACGGCCCCCTCGTCCACGAGCTCATCCGCGGCCTCAACGAGGCCAGCTTCGGCCAGGACCCCGACTCCGTCACCGTCGGAGAGATGTCCTCGACCTCCATCGAGGCCTGCGTGGGCTACAGCCGCCCGGAGAACCACGAGCTCTCCATGGTCTTCAACTTCCACCACCTCAAGGTCGACTACGAGAACGGGCAGAAGTGGAGCCTCATGGCCCCCGACGTCCCCGCCCTCAAGCACCTCCTCAACGACTGGTCCCTCGGCCTCCAGGACGGCGGCGGCTGGAACGCCCTGTTCTGGAACAACCACGACCAGCCCCGCGCCGTCGACCGCTTCGGCGACGTCGAGCGCTACCGCTACGAGTCCGCCACCATGCTCGCCACCGCCATCCACCTCCTGCGCGGCACGCCCTACGTCTACATGGGCGAGGAGATCGGCATGACCGACCCGCAGTACACCTCCATCGGCGACTACGTCGACGTCGAGGCCCGCAACGCCTACACCGCCCTCATCGCCGCCGGCGAGGACGAGGCCACCGCCTTCCGCACCGTCCACGCCAAGGCCCGCGACAACGCCCGCACCCCCATGCAGTGGACCGCCGGGGAGGGGGCCGGCTTCACCACCGGCACCCCCTGGCTCCGCCCCACCAACCAGGAGCTCATCAACGTCGAGTCCGAGGAGGCCGAGGGGCGGATCCTGCCCTACTACAAGCGCCTCATCGCCCTGCGCAAGCAGCTCCCCGTCATCTCCGAGGGCCTCTACGAGCCCTGGGTGCTCGAGGACCCCGACGTCCTCGCCTACCTGCGCCGCGAGACCGGTCCCGACGGCGAGCCCGCTCCCGGCGGCGCCGCCGTCCTCGTCCTGTGCTCCTTCCGGGACCACAAGACCACCGTCCCGGTCCCCGCCGAGCTCGCCGGGGGCGACGTCCTCGTCGCCAACCGCCCCGAGCTCCGCCCCGCCTCCTACGCCGAGCACCCGCTCGACGCCACGGTCACCCTCGCGCCCTTCGAGGCGCTCGCCCTGGCCGTCAACCTCCCCACCACGCTCTGAGAGGAGCACCCATGTCCCCCACCACGCAGGCGGCCCTCGTCGCCCCGGTGACCGGCGAGGTCATCCCCCTCGCCGACGTCGCCGACCCCGTCTTCTCCTCCGGCGCCCTCGGCGAGGGCTACGGCGTCAGGCCCACCGGCGACGGCGCCGTCCACGTCCTCGCGCCGGTCACCGGCGAGGTCACCATGGTGGCCGGCACCGGCCACGCCCTCGGCTTCCTCACCGACGACGGCCTCGAGGTCCTCCTCCACCTCGGCGTCGACACCGTCGAGCTCGAGGGTCGCCCCTTCGACCTCACCCCAACGGTCGGCGACCGCGTGAGCGCCGGCGACGACCTCGGCACGATGGACCTCGCCCAGGTCGCCCGCGCCGGCAAGGACACGACCGCCATCGTCGCCGTCACCAACTCCGCCAAGGAGGTCGCCTCCACCGAGCTCACGAGCGGCGCCGTCGAGGCGGGCGCGCAGGCGATCGTCCTCACCCGCACCGAGCGGCAGGGCGCCGTCGCCGCCGCCGCGGGCGGCACGGACATGGCCATCGCCGGCTCCGGGGCGGTCTCGAGCCCCGCCAAGGGCGCCGACGACGGCCTCACCGGCTTCGACGCCACCGCGCGCGACATCATCGCCGGGATCGGCGGCGCCGGGAACGTCAGCAGCGTCATCCACTGCATCACCCGCGTGCGCTTCTACCTCAAGGACGACTCGATCCCGGACGACGCCGCCGTCGCCGACATCGACGGCGTCATCGACGTCGCCCGCGCCGGAGGCCAGTACCAGGTCGTCATCGGCCCCGACGTCAACGACGTCTACGACGCCGTCGTCAAGCAGCTCCCCTCCAGGGCCGGCGACGAGGACGACGCCGCCGCGGCCGCCCCCAAGGAGCGCCCCACGAGCGCCTGGGGCTGGGTCAAGTACGGCTTCTCCGAGCTCATCGGCGTCATCACCGGCTCCATGATCCCGGTCATCGGCGTGCTCGCCGCCTCCGGCATCCTCAAGGGCGTCCTCGCCCTGCTCACCCAGTTCGACGTCGTCTCCACCGGCACGTCGACCTACACCCTCATCGCGGCCATGGCCGACTCGATGTTCTACTTCCTGCCGATCATCATCGGCTTCACCTCGGCCCGGCGCCTGGGCGCCGACCCGATCATCGTCGCCATCATCGGCGGGGTCCTCGCCTACCCGAGCGTCGTCCAGCTGGCCAACCCCGACGCCGAGGGCTACAACGTCGTCGCCACCGTGGGGCGCACCGTCTTCAACGCCGACTTCTTCGGCATCCCCGTCTCGCTGCCGGAGGGCAACGCCTACGCCTACTCGATCTTCCCGATCATCGTGGCCGCCTGGCTCGCCTCGAAGATCGAGCCCTGGCTCAAGAAGCGCATCCCGGCGGTGGTCCGCATGATCTTCGCGCCGCTGCTCGAGATCTTCATCGTCTCCACCCTGGTCCTGGTTATCTTCGGCCCCATCGTCATGACGATCTCCGGCGCCATCGCCTCGGCCATCAGCTGGATCCTCTCGCTGTCCTACCCGATCGCCGGACTCGTCATCGGCGCCTTCTACCAGTGCCTCGTCATCTTCGGCCTGCACTGGGCGGTCATCCCGATCATCTCGCAGCAGATCTCCGACCCCGGCTACTCGCCGCTCAACGCCATCGTCTCCGCCTCGATGATCGCCCAGGGCGGCGGCGCGCTCGCCCTGTGGGTCAAGGCCAAGAGCCCGAAGATCAAGCAGATGGCCGGTCCGGCCACCATCTCCGCCCTGTGCGGCGTCACCGAGCCCGCCATGTACGGCCTCAACCTCAAGTACGGCCGCGTCTTCATCACGTCCTCGATCGGCGGCGCCGTCGGCGGCCTGCTCACCGGTCTGTTCGACGTCAACATGTGGGGCTTCACCGGCGGCCTCGTCGGCTTCCCGTCCTTCGTCAACCCCGACGGGATCGACGGCTCCTTCACCGGGTTCTGGATCGCCTCCCTCGTGACCCTCGCCGTGTCCTTCGCGTGCACCTACTTCTTCGGCTTCAAGGAGTCGGACTTCGACCAGGAGAAGAAGGTCGAGAAGGTCCGCCTCGGCAGCCGCGAGCCCGTCGCCCGCTGAGCCGCGGCCCGGACCGCTCCGCGGAGCACGAGCGCCCTCTCCCCGTCCTGGGGAGCGGGCGCTCCCGCGCTGCGCGACGGCCGGGCCGGGCCGAGGAGGACGCGCCCGGGAGACGGGCGGCTCAGACGGGCTCGTCGGTCGGCTCGACCTGCTCGAGGTAGCGGCGCACGACGACGTCGGCGAGCGAGTGGTGGTGCCCGATGGGCGGGGCGACGATCTCGGCGCCGGCCCCGTGCAGCGCGCGCGAGAAGTGCCCCTCGGCCAGGAGGTAGGTGGCCAGGGCGACCACCTCGGCGCCCTCGTCATGGAGCTCGCGGACGGCCGCGCGGACGCTCGGGTCCGCGGCGGAGAGGAAGGCCGCGCGCGTCGGCACTCCGGTCATCGCCTCGACGGCGCGGGCCGCCTCCCTCGCCTCGGCGACGCCGGAGGTGCGGCGGGTCCCCGCGGCGGCCAGCACGACGGCGTCGACCTCCTGCCAGTCGGCGCCCTCCGTGACGAGCTGCTCGGTGAGTCGCTCCACGACGCCGGAGAGCAGGTCCGGCTCCGGCCCGAGGTGGCGGGTGACCGTCCCGGAGCCGTGCGCCGTGACGAGGCTCGGGAGGTCGTGCTCGACGTGGTAGCCGCCCCCGAGGAAGAAGGGGACGACGACGGGGTCGACGGCCCCGTCGAGCGCGTCCGGGGCGCTCGGGGAGGAGAACTCGACGTAGCCGTGGCGGACCTCGACGCCCGGGAGGAGGCGGGCGACGTCGTCGGCGACGAGGGGCAGGAGGGGCTCGGCCCCCGGTGCCCTCGTGCCGTGCGCGATGAGGACGAGACGGTTCATGCGCGCACCCTCTCACGCGACCGTTTCAGGCAGGGGTGCCCTCCGTCCCGGTGAGACGCGTTCGACGTCGGGGTGCTCCGCGGCGCGCGGTTGCGGGCTCGGGGCCGGGTGGGCGGCGCGGCTCGCCCCGGCCCGGTGGGCCGCGTCGAGCAGGAGGCGCTCATGGCGCCACCTGCGTACCGACACGGCCACGAGGAGGAGCCAGACGGGCACCACCGCGGCGAGGACGGCGAGGGTCGCCGTGCTCCCGATCCCGAGGGCGCTGAGCACCTTCGCCAGGTTCGTCAGGATGATGAGGCCCCCCACCGCGGAGCCGAGGACCTGTCCGGGGAGTCGCGAGACGAGCCAGGCGGCGAGCGGCGCGGCCGCCATCCCGCCCACGAGGAGCGCCGCGACGACGGTGACCGGGATCCCCGAGTGCCCGAGCCCCAGCAGGAAGCCGAGCGACGCGGCCACGGAGACGATGAACTGTGAGGTGTCGACGCTGCCGACGACGGTCCTGGGCGCCGTCTTGCCGGCCGTGAGGAGCGTCGTCGTGGCCACCGGTCCCCAGCCGCCGCCGCCCGTGGCGTCGACAAGGCCGGCGATGAGGCCCAGGGGCGCGGTGAAGCGCGCGCCGTGCCCGCTGCGCCGGGCGGTGGTCCCCGCCGGCGGCCTCAGCGTGAAGCGCAGGAGCACGTAGACGCCGAGCGCCAGGAGGATGGACGAGGTGATCGGGGTGGCCGCGCTGGTGGACAGGTGGCTCAGGGCTGTCGCGCCGATGAAGGCGCCGACGGCCCCGGGGCCGCCCAGCCGGGCGACGAGGCGCCAGTCCGTGTTGCCGAGGCGGTGGTGGGCGGAGCCGACGACGAGGGAGGTCCCGATCTCGGCCAGGTGCACGGACGCGGAGGTCAGCGCGGGCGACAGCCCCGTCAGGAGGAGGAAGGAGGACGAGAGGACCCCGTATCCCATGCCGAGGGAGCCGTCGACGAGCTGGGCGACGAATCCGACGAGGACGAGGAGGAGAAGGTGGCGCACGGTGACTCCGGTTCAGGGGCGGGAGCCCCCGTCCGGGGGCTCTCAGGGGTGTGGAACGGTGCGCGAGCCCCAGGCGGGGCTCACGGTGACGACGTCGCCGATGACGATGACCGCTGGCGCGGTGACACCGACCTGCTGGGCGACGTCGGGCAGACATCGCAGGAGGGTCGTCGTCACCCGCTGGTCGTCGCGGTAACCGCGCTCGATGACGGCCGCCGGGGTCTCGGGGTCGGCGCCTCCGGCGAGCAGGATGCTCACCGAGCGCTCGAGGTGGCTCACGCCCATGAGGAGGACGAGCGTGTGGTCGCGCCGGGCGGGGACGGTCTCGACGAGGTCCTCGTGCGCGGTGACGACGGAGAAGCCGCGCGCCAGGCCGCGGTGGGTGACGGGGATGCCCGCGGCCGCGGGGACGGAGATCGCCGAGGTCACGCCCGGGACCACCTCGACGGTGACGCCGGCGGCACGGCAGGCCGCGGCCTCCTCACCGCCGCGGCCCAGGACGTAGGGGTCGCCGCCCTTGAGGCGCACGACCCGCTGACCGGCACGGGCGCGCTCGACGAGGAGGGCGTCGATGTCGTCCTGGGGCACGAGGTGCAGACCGGAACGCTTGCCGACGTCGACGACCTCCGCCCCCGGCGCGAGCTCGGCGAGGACGCCGCGCGGGGCGAGGCGGTCGACGACGACGACGTCGGCCCTCGCGAGGAGCTGCGCGGCGCGCAGGGTGAGGAGCCCGGGCTCGCCGGGGCCGCCGCCGACGAGCGCGACCCAGCCGGTGCCGGGGACGTCCGCGTCCGGCACGGTGCCGACGCCGGACGCCCAGGCGACCGGCCCGCCGGCCGGCGCGACGGGCGCCGCCGGCTCGCCGGACGCGAGGGCGCGGTCGCCGTCGGCGCGGTCGGTGGGGTCGGTGCACGGGGTGCGCGGCTCGCTCATGGTCTCCTCCGGGTGGGTGGGCGTCGTTCCTCAGACAGCCTGCCCCGTGCGTGCGTCGTCCGCGTGACGTTCGGGGGCGCCGGTGCGGACCATCCCGGCGGCGAGCGTCCAGCCGTCGGCGGGGTCGACGAGGAGGAAGGCGCCGTCGGCGCGCGAGGTCGAGTAGTCGGCGACGGGGAGCGGCTCGGCCAGGCGGAGCCGGACGCGACCGATGTCGTTGAGGCTGAGCCCCTCGGCGGGGCGGGTGCTGAGGTCGTCCAGGTCGAGGACGCCGTCGACGGCGGTCACGAGCGCCTGGACGGTCCGGGTGCCGTGCTTGACGAGGACCCGGTCGCGCGCGTGCAGGCGCCGCTCCGAGAGCCAGGCCACGTCGGCGCGCACCTCCCTCACGAGCTCGGGGGCCGAGTCGGCCGTGGCGAGGAGGTCGCCGCGGGCGACGTCGACGTCGTCGGCGAGCTCGACGGCCACGGAGCGGCCCGTTCCCGCCCGCTCGAGGCGTCGCGAACCGAGCGTGATGCCCGTGACGCGCGTCCTGCGGCCCGAGGGCCGGACGACGACCTCGTCGCCGACTGAGACCGACCCGGCGGCAACCTGGCCGGCGTAGCCGCGGTAGGCGGTCAGACCGTCGGCGGCGGCGCCCTGGGGGCGCAGGACGAGCTGGACGGGCAGGCGCAGGGGGTGCTCGGTCTCGGCGGAGTCGGCGGGGATCGTCTCGAGGAGCTCGAGGAGGGCCGGCCCGTCGTAGAAGGGGGTCCGCTCCGAGCGCGTGACGACGTTGTCGCCCTCGAGGGCGGAGGTGGGCAGGGTGCGGACCTCGGACACGCCGAGCTCGTAGGCCACCCGGCTCAGCTCGTCGGCGATGCCGCGGTAGACGTCGGCGGAGAAGTCGACGAGGTCGATCTTGTTGACGGCCACGACGACGTGCGGGACGCCGAGGAGGGCCGCCACGGCCAGGTGGCGGCGCGTCTGCTCCAGGACGCCGTGGCGGGCGTCGACGAGGAGGACGACGACGTCGGCGGTGGACGACCCGGTCACGGTGTTGCGCGTGTACTCCACGTGCCCGGGGCAGTCGGCGAGGATGAAGGAGCGGCGGGAGGTGGCGAAGTAGCGGTAGGCGACGTCGATGGTGATGCCCTGCTCGCGCTCGGCGCGCAGGCCGTCGGTGAGGAGGGCGAGGTCGGGGCGGGTCAGACCGCGGTCGAGGCTGACCCGCTCGACGGCGGCGAGCTGGTCGCGCAGGACGGACTGCGAGTCGAACAGGAGCCGTCCGACGAGGGTGGACTTGCCGTCGTCGACGCTCCCGGCGGTGGCGAGCCTGAGGAGGCCACCGGGGGCGGGTGCGGTGGCGTCGAGGAGGCGGCGGGCCTCCTCGTGCTCCCGGGCGGAGGGGGCCGTGCCGGTGGCGGGGGCGGGGGCGCGGCGCGCGAGGGGGGTGGGGAGGGGGGGGGGGATGGCGGGGG
>SKEM01001054.1_pt1 | contig 13882 bp, 14 predicted proteins | sample 4826731 | NCBI WGS metagenome assembly SKEM01 (sample SAMN11008809, study PRJNA524170) | human gut metagenome | biome: Human fecal sample; material: Feces; isolation source: fecal sample from pouch patient p37 | host: Homo sapiens | place: Israel: Tel-Aviv | collected 2015-07-27
ATAGTCGCTATCTCCAAATAAATTCATCTTCAATACCTCGTTAGCTTATTTTTAATCTATTATACCTCTTTTCATACGTTTTTAGAGGTGCCCTAAAGTATTGCCATCAACAACATCTGCAATGTGATGATACATCAAAATTGGAAACTCGATTGGCGTATCAGACTTGACCCATTTGGGTTCTGATTTCGCTTGTTCTTGCTCACTAGATGTCGACGACTTAGCTTTCTCACTGCTTTCACCAACGACCTTATCAGCCACAGATTTTGTCACTTTTATCGGTCGATTTTCAAGCCTTGCTGATTTTCCTGATACCATTTTGAAAAAAATCATACCAACTAAGGCAACTAGTATGACTACAATCGAAATTTGTAACACTTTTTTCATATTGGTTGATTTCCCCTTAAGGTTTCAAACGGTGGAGGAGACGTGGAAACGGAATCGCTTCGCGGATATGTTCATTGCCTGTGATCCAAGTCACTGCACGTTCTAATCCGAGTCCAAATCCTGAGTGTGGCACACTACCATATTTGCGAAGGTCGAGATACCAAGCGTATTCTTCTTCTGATAGACCAAATTCAACTAATTTGGCTTTGAGATACTCATAGTCTGTCGCACGCTCACTACCACCAATGATTTCGCCATAACCTTCTGGTGCTAACAAATCAGCACAGATGACCACATCATCACGTGTTGGATGTGGTTTCATATAAAAGGCTTTGATCGCTTTGGGATAGTTGAGGATGAAGGTCGGCACACCGAAATGATTTGAAATCCATGTTTCATGAGGTGAGCCAAAGTCATCTCCCCATTCGATTTTTTCATAGTCATTATCAGCCTGATGCTCTTGTAACAAAGCGACAGCATCGTCGTAAGTAATCTTTTTAAATGGTGTCTCGATGTATTTTTCAAGCACTGTTACATCACGGTCAAGCTCATTTAATGCATAGCTTTGATTGTCTATGACAGCCTTGATAATGTGTTTCACATAAGCTTCTTGGACGTCAAGAGATTCTTCATGTGTCGTGAAAGCCATCTCAGGCTCAATCATCCAGAACTCTGTCAAATGACGACGTGTTTTCGATTTTTCAGCACGGAAAGTTGGCCCAAAGGTAAAGACTTTGCCAAAGGCCATAGCACCTGCCTCAGCATAAAGCTGGCCAGTTTGTGACAAGAAAGCAGGCTGACCAAAGTAGTCAGTTTCAAACAATTCTGTTGTCCCTTCTGGTGCTGAGCCAGTTAAAATCGGGCTATCAATTTTGATAAAGCCACGCGCATTGAAAAATTCATAAGTCGCACGAATAATTTCATTTCTGACAAGCATAATCGCATGTTGTTTACGGCTACGCAACCATAAATGACGATTATCCATAAGGAAGTCTGTTCCGTGGTCCTTAGGTGTGATTGGGTAATCCACAGATTCACCAATGACTTCAATATCTGTCACATCAAGTTCGTAGCCAAATTTGCTACGATCATCAGCTTTAACAGTCCCTGTAATTTTCACAGAAGTTTCTTGCGCTAAATGTTTGATGATATCAAACTTAGCAAGGCCTTCTTCTTCGCCAAATTTTTCGATGAAATTTGGTTTGAAAGCAACTGCTTGAAAATAAGCTGTCCCATCACGTAATTGTAAGAAAGCAATCTTACCCTTCCCTGATTTATTGGCTACCCAAGCGCCAATTGTGATTTCTTGATCGACATAATTTTTAACGTCAATGATTGATACAAAGTTTCCCATTTTTTCTATTTCCTACTTTCTGCGCTTTCATTTCATGAAAGCTTGAAACTTGACCTCCGCTGGCGCGCCGTCCAAGCTGGGTCATTCACGAACTACGTCCGTTCAAAGTCTCAACTAAAATTATTTTACTTCACAAACTGCATAATAATGGCCATCCGGGTCTGCAAAATTAAAGACACGACCTAAACCCGGTGCTACTACAATTTCACCAACTGCATCACTTACCTCTGTCACTTTAGCATGCAAGGCATCAAAGTCATTGGCTTGAAACATGAGTGATGCCACATTGTCAACGACTTCTGGTGAGACTTCACGGATGAATGCTTTAGCATACAAATTCAGCGTGACTTGACTATCTGCGGCAGGTTTAATTGTCGCTGCGTTATCATCTATTTTTTGACCGACAAAGCCGATCCCTTGCCAAAAGTTTAAAGCATCGTTGATATTTTCAACATAAAGCATGATAGCTAATTCTGATTGAAACATCCTATGCGCCTCTTTTCATTTCTAATTTAGGCTGTCATATATGCTTTAAGGCGATTGACAGCATCTACTAAAGTTGCCATATCTGTTGCGTAACTCATTCGAAGATTGTCGTCAGCACCAAATCCAGCACCTGTTACAACGGCAACACCAGTTTCTTCTAAGATATCATCACAAAAAGCTGTAACATCTGTAAAGCCTTTGATTGCCATAGCTTTGGCTACCTTTGGAAAGAGGTAAAACGCCCCTTGTGGTTTGATAGTTTCAAAGCCAGGGATTTCATTGACTAACGGATAAATTGTATTTAAACGTTGTTCAAATTCTGCCCGCATGGTTTCAATGGCGGTTTGGTCTCCAGTTAAGGCTTCAATCGCTGCGTACTGAGCAACTGCCGACGGATTAGATGTCGTCTGGCTGACGATTTTACTCATGGCACTGATAATCTCAGGATTGCCGACGGCAAAACCAATCCGCCAACCTGTCATAGCATAAGTCTTTGAAACGCCATTGATAATCAAAGTCTGGTTTTTAATGGCATCTGAAAGGCTAGAGATTGGTGTAAAGGCATTACCATTATACACCAATCGGCCATAGATATCATCGGCCAAGATTAGAACATCATTGTCTACTGCCCAATTCCCAATGGCGCGCAATTCGTCTGAGGTATAAATCATACCTGTCGGATTTGAGGGTGAATTGAGGATTAAAACGCGCGTTTGAGGCGTTTTGAGGGTATCAAGTTGGTCAGCCGTTACTTTAAAGTCTGTTTCTTGTGTTCCAACGGCAAAGACTGGCACACCACCGACCATTTTAATCTGATCTGCGTAACTTACCCAGTAGGGTGTTGGAATGATAACTTCATCACCAGCATCTAAGACACTCGCAAAGAAAGCATAGAGGGCAAATTTCGCACCAGTTGTCACAACAACTTCTTGACGCGCAACACCATAGCCATAGTATTTTTCGAAATAAGTACCAACAGCATCTTTAAGTTCAGGTAAACCGCCTGCTTGGGTATAGAAACTTGCTTTTCCTGAATCAATCGCTGCTTTTGCTGCTGCTGCGATATTATCAGGTGTTGTAAAATCAGGTTCACCAATGGTTAGCATCAGAATATCTCTGCCTTGCGTTTGCAACTCCTTAGCACGCGCAGAGGCTGCTAGTGTCACCGATTCTTCTAAATTATTGACTAGGCTTGATAATTTCATAAGGTATCCTCTCCCAACTTGAACTACAAAAATTTGCGATTACCTAGAATTATACCAAAAATACCTTGAAAAATCAGCCTTTCCTTGTGATATTCTCAATTTATTCTCAAATACGAAGGCATCCTTTAACACATTACTATTTTTAATATTACTTTGATGTTTTATGCCTTGTATGACTTTAACCTTTTATTTTTTCACCGGTATCAAAAGCATACAAGACCATATCTTTAGTTTGCCAAGCGACTTTACCATCGTAAAGGGTCAATGCTGCTGTTTTTTCAGTTAAATCACTTTTATTATCTGCTAGTTTGACTACTTTAATCTCACCACCCTTAGCAGGCATTAAAATACCCAGTGCTTCTCCTTTACTATCTTGACCAATGAGACTATAAGTCGTTGTCGACGTCGTCGTGATTTCAAAATTCGTAACTTCTTTAACAGGTGTTTTTGCTTTGGCAAGTCTAATAGCATCTGACTTAGCACGACTGTAAGGACTCATAGCTTGCATATAAAAGAAGATTGTACCAATCAAAAGAGACAGGATAATTAATAGCACACCAATCCAAATTTGACTGATTTTTGTCATTCGTTTTTTTCTCATAACTGCCTTTCTTATACTACAAAAAATCTTTTGTTTCTTGTAAAATATCCTCTATCTTGGCAAAATCCACACGACTGGCTTGTCGTAAATTTTTGACCATTTTTTTGGCGTAGGTTTTACCTGCCAAGCGTTTGTCGAGGATAACGACCACTGATTTTTGGTCTTTTCGACGGTTAACACGTCCAATTGCTTGTTTGAGTTGCAAGGTTGCCAAAGGGACAGAAAAATCATAGAAGGGATTCTTGAACCGCTTGGCATATTTTCGAATTAAAATATCATCAGGGACTGTAAATGGCAGTCTCGTCACAAGCAAAATGAGCTCATCTTGTCGTTCAAAATCGATACCTTCCCAGAATTTTTTACTTCCCAAGAGAATAGCCCGTGCACGCTCATCAAATTTTTTCTTAATTCGACTGGCATCCCCTGATGCATCAGCTTGGAGAAAGTCAACTCCCGCTGCTTCTAAAGCTTGCGCTGTTAGCGCAAGGCTATCATTGCTCGTAAACAAGACAACCATTGGCTTGCCAAGTTTTGCGAATGTTTGCACTCGTTCAGCAATAAAATTAGCATAGGCTTCTGGTGAGAGACTTGTAATATCGGCACTGTCTGTTGCCACAAAAACTTGCTGATTATCGTTTTTTTCCTGGGGCATGGTGTCAAAGGTGTAATCAGTAAAACCTAAAAGCTCTGGAAAAACAGCCTTTTTATCCGACATAGACAAGGTTGCGCCAATCAAATAAGTCTTGGTTTGTTGGGGAATCGTGGCCGCAAAATTTAGAAAATCTGTTGGGCTAGACTTGAGCACATGATTTTGAATCCAGACAAAATCTTCCGGATTGGCAAGGACATCTGTAATCGCTGTTAGACCTAGTTCTTGCGCATCCAAACGGATTTTATCAATATTTAGTTGTCGCCGTGACAACTGATGTGTGAGGCTTTCTAACAATCGTTTATGTAACTGCGAGGTATGACGGTTGACTTTGACAAGCTCATCTAAGAGTTTAACTGATTTTTGTTGCGCATTTTCTAAAACAGAAAAGAGTTGTTGCGCTTCATCCACTACTAAAACTTTATCTTCAAACATCTCTGTTTGGTCTGCTATTCGTTCCGCTAAATAAGCATGGTTCATAACAATGACCTGAGCATTCTCAGCTTTCTTCTGCGTTAACTGCCAAAAATCTTGCTCAAAATAGAGTTGTCCTGGATTCACAACGCCCGTATGACGAATGCTATCCAGATAAGCATGACTAGTCATCGTGAGACTAAGTTCATCAAGTTCCCCTGTTTTTGTCTCTGTCAGCCATACTAGCACTTTCATCTTGAATATTTCAAAATTTTTGCCTTCATCTGCTCTATACAGTAATTTGCTGAATTTCTCTAATGAAATATAGTTGGCTGTTCCGAGTACTTTAGCAAAGTTAACACCAAATTTCGCCTTGAAAGTAGGGGCTAAATCCTGCATGAGTTGGTCCTGTAAGATTTTCGTCGGCACTGACAAAATCAGCTTTTTGCCTTGACCTAATAATGTCAATAAATATGCATAGGTCTTGCCGATGCCTGTTGGCGCTTCAATGAAAGACGCAGCATCATCTGCAAGCCGTGCCTTCACCACTTCCGCAAAAGCTTTTTGTTGCGGGCGTTCTGTTAAGTTAAGCATCTTCAAATTTTGTCTAAAATTCTTTTTGACTAAATTTTTATTTTCCGCAAAATAAGGTTTCAATGTCGAGATATGATTGACCTTAATCATATCGGCATGCTTGCGCTTGGCTTCTGGTAGCTGTTCAGTGATGACAACTTTTGTTTCATAGATGAGATTATCAGCGTGCTGCTCAATTTCTGTCAAAACATTTTTGGGCAGATGACGCATTTTTTCTTGCAGTTTAATCAAAAGTTTGGCTGTCGCATAGGCATCCGAAAGTGCTTCATGTGGTTTATCATGCTGCAAGTTCAGAACACGCGAGAGTGTCTCTAGTCCATACTTCTCCAGAGTTGGGAAGAAAACCCTTGCCAGTTCGACCGTATCGACTCTAGGCATATCAAGGTTAACACCATGTTGCGCAAAGGTATGAGCTAAGAGATGATAGTCGAATTTCACATTATGCGCGACAAAAACACAGTTTTTCAGGATAGCTGCAACGTCAGAGAGGACATCAGAAAAATCAGGCGCGGCCTGAGCTTGAGCCGTTGAGATGCCTGTTAACATGGAGATATGGTAATCCAACGTCTCATGTGGATTGACGTCAGTTTGATAGGTTTGTATGATTTTGCCGTTTTCGACCACGGCAATACCAATTTGGATAATTTTACTCGTGTGGCTAGCGCTTGTTGCCTCTAAATCCACTACTGCGTATTTGGTCATAATTTTCGTTTTCTATCTATAAATAAGTTAAATCCATTATAACATATATTGTTTTTTGATATAATGAGGGAAACAAGCAATAACAAGAAAAATCACTTGCTACCGCTTTATTCTAACGTGATACATCTCAAAGGAGTTTTTATGAACATTAAAATGATTACTAATCCTATCGCCTATGAAAATACTTACTTTCTATCCAACGATGAGGCAACACTCGTCATCGATCCAGGTAACGACACGAACACGATTCTCAGCGTTATCCGAGACCTCGATAAGCCTGTCGCAGCGATTCTTTTGACCCACACCCATTACGACCATATTATCAGTGTCGAGGCTGTTCGTGAGGCAACTGGCGCACCAGTTTATGTCAGCCCACTCGAGGCCGATTGGCTCTACACACCAACACTTAACCTCTCAGGTTTACCGCGTCATGAACATGATTTACCCAATGTCGTGGTCAATGCTGCAGAACACACTTTTTCAGAAGGCACAGCTTATCACATCGGTGGCTTTGACTTCACTGTCCTTGCAACACCTGGTCACTCCCAGGGTGGTGTTTCTTTTGTTTTTGAGAAGGAAGAGATTGTCTTTACAGGAGATGCCCTTTTCTCAGGTACCATTGGTAGAACTGATTTGAACACTGGCGATATAGAAGTACTTAAACGCTCTATCCGCACGCAACTCTTTACATTACCTGATAATTACCGTGTCTTTCCCGGACATGGCCCACAAACTAGAATTGGTGCTGAAAAACTGCACAATCCGTTTTTCTTAGATTAAGTCAATAAACAGTAGTCAATAGCTGCTGTTTTTTTGATTCCCTAACTTTTCTTTCATCATTCTAAACACTATTTATCAATAAACCGACAATTAAATCTTTTACATGTTATACTGAGCATAGCGTCCTTACTAGAAACCATCAGTAGGCGTCCCTCGAATGGAGACTCATGGTCACAAAACAAACAATCGGCTTTTTAAAAAGTCACAAGCCAAATGAACATCGCATTGCCCTACTCCCACAAGATTTAACACACATTACCCATCCTGAAATGATTTACCTGGAAACAGGTTATGGACAAGATTTAGGAATTTGTGATACGAGTTATTCAAATTTAGGCGTACAAATCGTCCCACGTCAAACCGTTCTTGAGCAGAGTATCATTTGTGAACCTAAAATCGGTGAGTCTGATATTCTAAGTCAGCTCCAAGCGTATCAAACCGTCTTTGGCTGGATTCATGCCAAGCAAAGTCTTGATATTACAAATGCCCTACTCGCAACTGGTGTCCGCGTCATCGCTTGGGAAGAAATGTCTGATAACCAACAACATACTTTTTGGAGAAATAATGAGCTTGCTGGAGAATCCGCTATCCTGCATGCCTTTCTATTAACCGGTCAAATGCCGTATGACACAAAAGTCGCTCTGATTGGCAGAGGAAGTGTCGCTTTCGGGGCAACACGTGTCCTGCAAGGTCTTGGCGCCGATGTCACCGTCATTCGGCGCAATCAGGAAAGCTTACTCAGACAGACCCTCGGGAACTTTGATGTCGTTGTGAACGCATCGCTCTGGGATATGAATCGTGAAGACCATCTAATTACAATAGAGGATTTAGCTTTGATGCAACCTGGTAGTCTAATCATTGATATTTCCGCTGATGCCGGTGGTGGGATTGAAAGTTCACATATCACTACCATGTCATCACCCACTTATGAGGTTAATCAAGTCACACACTATGTTGTCGACCATACGCCAAGTATATTATATAAGACGGCTTCAAAAAGTATTTCACAAGCCATCTCACCGTTTTTAAATGACTTAATCAGCAATCGAGAAAATAGCGTTTTAACTCAAGCAACAATTATTGATAAAGGTAAAATATTGGACTTGGATATTTTAGATTATCAAGCCTTATAACATCATATAAAAAAAGCAGGAACTGACAACGAAATGTCAGTTTCTGCTTTTATGTTTAATCGTTTGATGCGACTACTTTTGAGTAGTTGGCAACATCAGCTGTTATGGCTGCGACAAAGTCAGTCAAGCTAAATTCAGCTGTTTCTTTGCTACCATAGCGACGAACATTGACAGATTTGTCAGCTTGTTCTTTATCACCTACGATAATTTGGTATGGAATTTTATTAGTTTGAGACTGGCGAATCTTGTATTGCATTTTTTCATTGCGCTCGTCTACGTTGACACGGATACCGACGTTTTTCAAAACATCAGCAACTTCCCAAGCGTAATCAACGTGTGCATCGTTGGATACAGGAATCACGGTTACTTGTGTTGGGGCAAGCCATGTTGGGAAAGCACCTTTATAAACTTCAGTCAGATAGGCGACGAAACGTTCCATTGTTGAGACGATACCACGGTGAACCATGACTGGACGGTGACCTTCACCATCAGCACCAACATATTCAAGTTCAAACCGCTCAGGGAGCAAGAAATCAAGTTGAATAGTAGATAAAGTTTCTTCGTTACCAAGTGCTGTCTTAACTTGCACGTCGAGTTTCGGTCCGTAGAAAGCTGCTTCGCCTTCTGCTTCAAAATAGTCCAACTCAAGCTCATCCATGGCAGCTTTCAACATAGTTTGGGCATTTTCCCACATCTCATCATTATCAAAATATTTATGTGTATCTGCAGGGTCACGGTAAGATAGACGGAAACGATAGTCTGTGACATTGAAATCTTCATAGACATCAGTCATGAGTTGCAATGTCCGTTTGAATTCATCCTTGATTTGGTCAGGGCGAACGAAAACATGGCCATCATTGAGGGTCATTTCACGCACACGTTGTAAACCAGAAAGCGCGCCAGATTTTTCATAGCGGTGCATCATGCCAAGCTCGGCAATCCGAATCGGCAATTCACGATAAGAATGGACATCATTTTTATAAACTTCGATATGGTGTGGACAGTTCATCGGACGCAAGACTAATTGCTCACCTTCACCCATGTCCATTGGTGGGAACATATCTTCATGATAGTGATCCCAGTGACCAGATGTTTTATAGAAATCAACACTCGCCATAATTGGTGTATATACGTGTTGGTAGCCACGCGCGATTTCTTTGTCGACGATATAACGTTCAATCGTCCGACGAATTGTCGCACCATTTGGTAACCAGAAAGGCAGACCAGATCCAACTTCAGGGTTAACCATAAATAGATCTAGCTCCTTACCGAGCTTGCGATGGTCACGTTCCTTAGCTTCCTCACGCATTTTCAGGTAGGCTTTAAGGTCTTTTTTATCAAACCAAGCTGTGCCATAGACACGTTGCATCATGGCATTGTCGCTGTTACCGCGCCAATATGCGCCTGCAACATTTAAGAGGTGGAAGATTTGGATGCGACCAGTTGATGGAATGTGTGGGCCACGGCAAAGGTCAGTGTATTCGCCTTGACTGTAGATAGTTAGGCCACCTTCATCTTCATTATGTTCTTCAATCAGCTCAAGTTTATAAGGATCAGCTGCAAAAATTTCTTGCGCTTCAGCTTTTGTCACTTCACGACGAATAGATGGCAGGTTTTCTTTGACGATTTTCATCATTTCAGCTTCGATACGCGGGAGGTCTTCATTAGAGATTTGACCTGCTGCGTTGTCTGTATCATAGTAGAAACCGTCTTGGATAGATGGGCCAACGCCTAATTTGATGTCAGGGAAAAGGCGACGTGCTGCTTGGGCAAATAAGTGAGCTGCTGAGTGACGAAGTAAAGGTAAGGCATCTTCGTGGTCAGGTGTCACAATTTCAATTGTCCCATCTTCAGTGATCGCACGGTTTGTATCAATCAATTTGCCATTAAATTTACCGGCAAGTGCTTTTTTAGCTAGTGATTTACTGATCGACTCAGCAATTTCAAAAGTTGTCACGCCACTATCAAAAGATTTGACAGCGCCGTCTGGGAATGTGATTTGTATCATTTACTAATCTCCTTAATTAAGATGTTGAGGCGACTGCTTTGGTGTGTAGGATTTTTCCTCGCGACGAGTAATCGCAGGGGTGAATTAGGAAAAAGACGTCAAGACACGACAGTGTCTTCATCCTTTTCATCTATTTTCCTAACACCAAGGAGCCGAGACTCAGTTGATTAAAAATATAAAAACGTCCTGCGTTCAATTATGAACACAGGACGTTAACACGTGGTACCACCTGACTTTATTTCCACCTCAAAAAGATGAAAAACTCTCTAGCCGTAACGTGGCAACACGTGATTTTTTTCAAAATCAGGTTCAAATAAAGTAGTATTAATATCTTGATTTCACAGTGCTCTCACCATCCACTGCTCGCTAGTTGATACTCCCACATATCTTTGTGAGAACACCTCAAATCAATCAATATTAACTTGTCTTTACTGTTTCATTATAAAACTTTATTGATTCTTTGTCAAAAACAAATCGCGATTTATTTTCTTCCTCTCGATGCGTTCTAAACTTGTCAACTAAAACTTAAAATAAATATTTTTTGTAAAAAAGAGAACTAATTCATAATAACTTAGTTCTCTCTTACCTATGTTCACTTACTGATGTGGCAACCACAAGTTGCTATTTCCAAAAGACATGCCATCAAAATCCTCGTGTTGCAACCCGATGTACATAAAGAAATACTTGTAGTCCGTGGTTGAATTTTTAGTGCAGTACTTGAGACTTTTACGTTCAAATCACAATCTGAAATAATAGCTTAATTCAAACGACTTGATTGAAATACTAAATTATCTTCCAATTCTTTCGAACTATGATAAGTTAATAAATTATGCTCACGAATATCTTCAAGTGTCGGATAATCAATTGTTTTGCCATCCGTTAAAATCATTTGAGTAATTTTATAACCAACAGCATTTTCACTCTTAACACTTTTAACGCCATATACCATCATTGTTGCGTCAATATTTGGTTGTACTTTAATGACAATCATAGTCCCAACAATAAAAACAATTGGTATTAATGTATACAAAATACACCACCCATTAGATAGAAATTTCTTTTTGAACATTGATTTTCTCCTTAAACATTTTTTTAAATGGTCTTTACCACTTCTATAATTTAAAGTTTACTGTAAAAATATCAAGATTTTATCAAGAAATTAATTATTTTTTAGATTTTTTTCAAACGATACAAATGGTATTTTCAGAAGTACCATAGCACCTGAATGATTACCGTTCATAATGACTAACTCGCCTTCATGTTTCATCGTTACTTCTTTTGCAAAAGTAAGACCGATACCGAAATGTCCATTTCTTTCTCTACTATTGTCCCCACGGTATAAAAATTCAGTCGCATGTTGTAGCGTTTTCTCATCAAAACCCGAACCATCATCACAAATCGTTATTTCTATCCCTATTTGAGTCGTTTGCAAATTTAAGATAACTTTTTCTTATTAATATGCACCCAACTCCAAGGCAAAAATGCAGTCACTTTAAAATTAGGAATATTAGTTAATAGCATCGTAAACAATGTATTCAAACTACCAAAAAACAAAGAAACAATTAGCGTCTGGTTAAGTGCAAGGTACAACCCTATCAAAACAAAAGGTATACTCAAAACAAGCTGTTTTATAAATAGCAAGGTTAGCGCAACTAAAGATAGACTTTCTAGGTTTAAAAAACTAACAATCAAACTAAAGCCAATGCTTACTAATAAAAAATCAAACATCAGTAAAGCCAAGGAAAAAAATATTTTTACCAACAAATATTGCCATTTTTCTTTTATGACGAACAATGTGTAATATCTATGCTCATTCTCCTCAATTTCCATCAAAAAATAGGTATTTAAAACAATCGTAAACGGAACTAATAGAGAAACCATATCCAAAACATTGATAAGACTTTGTTCTCCTATCGAGTGTCTGCTAAAAGATAAATAAGTTGCTAATAAGCCTCCCAAGATAGCATATAATATAAGATTAACTAAAAGAAAAGGAGACTTTCGACATTTTAACCATTCTGAATGGCATATTCTCATTGCTATTATCCTCCTTTACTAAAGGATTTTGAAGTTAGAAATGTTATCACAACAAAATAAATCATTGAGACACCAACACTTAATAAAATCAGTAAGAAATTCCCACCAGAGATATTATCTACGGTTGTGCCGTTAGTTGTAACTCCCATTAATTGATGAAGTATAATCCCTACATTAGCATAAGGGTTTAAAATACTTGGGAAAGAATCTTTTGAAATGAGAACTAGAATATTCCCAACTATTGTATTAAAAACAACAGCAACCGCAAAGCCAAATCGATAGCTCAACAATAATGTAAACGGTATTTGCCAAGCCAAAGCAATTGCTGATAAGAATATTGCCAAACATACAGCGGCTGGGCTTGAATTTGTCCCTACTGGTAACCACCAACTTGTAAAACCTATTACAATATACAAAACAAGACACATAGATAGGTAACGTTGAAAAATCAATAACACCTTTGAAATCCAAATCTGTGGCAGACGACTATTTGTTGAGAAGTATGTATAGTACCTCGTCTCTCTTTTTTCAGATTTATCCATGCTACCAGATAAGATTGCAAGAATACATGGAGACAAAAGAATAAACCAGAGATAACTTACCTGACCTTGAAAAAATGTTGTACCAAGTAAAAACGAGAAGATACTTAATCCTAATGGTAGAAAAAAGAGTTGCTTCAAGGAACTTTGTCCTTTGCTAGAAAGTTTTATAGCTTTAAAAGTATTTCTTAACATCTACTTCACACTCCATTCCTTAACATTTTCCATAAACAGTTCCGTTAAATCTTTTGATTTCTCAAATTTTTCTTGATAAACTAACCGTCCTTCTCGTACAATCCCAATTGTGTCTGCAATCTCTTGCACTTCACTCAAAATATGACTAGAAATAATAATCGTAATCCCTTGCGCTTTAAAGCTCAAGATTAAATCGCGCATTTCTTGAATTCCAATCGGATCCAAACCATTCGTTGGTTCATCTAAAATTAATAGCTTGGGATGATTAATTAAAGCTAATGCAATTCCTAAGCGTTGTTTCATACCAACAGAGAAATACTTAGATTTCTTTTTATTTGTATCAGACAAATCAACAATTTTCAAGACTTCGTCAATATCTTCATAGGGTAAATTCAATAAATCACAACGAACCTGTAAATTTTCTAGTGCAGTCAAATTACCATATAATGGTGCAAATTCAATTAAACTACCGATTTTTTCCAAATTTTCTCGACGCCAAGGATTTTCTTCAAATAATATTTTACCCCGAGTTGGTTTGAAAATCCCAACGAGCATTTTTAATATGGTACTTTTTCCTGCGCCGTTAGCACCTAAAAGAGCATATACTTCTCCTTCGGGAACTTTTAAGTTGATATCATCTACCAATGTTACGTGCTTAACTTCTTTAGTTAAGGGCACCTCTAAAAACGTATGAAAAGAGGTATAATAGATTAAAAATAAGCTAACGAGGTATTGAAGATGAATTTATTTGGAGATAGCGACTATCTTGAAAAATTAAGTTTAAAAGGAGACCCTCTT
>SKEM01001056.1_pt1 | contig 13850 bp, 10 predicted proteins | sample 4826731 | NCBI WGS metagenome assembly SKEM01 (sample SAMN11008809, study PRJNA524170) | human gut metagenome | biome: Human fecal sample; material: Feces; isolation source: fecal sample from pouch patient p37 | host: Homo sapiens | place: Israel: Tel-Aviv | collected 2015-07-27
CCCCCCGCCCGCCGCCGAGCAGCGCGAGGGACGCGGCGGGCAGCGCCGCCCACAGGCCGGCGGACTCGAAGGCGCTCATGAGCGGGTCTCCTGGGGGGCGGCCGCCGGAGCGAGCCCAGCGAGGGCGCTCCGGACGGGGAGGGTCGGGAAGGGCAGGACGTCGGTGACGCCGACGGTCTCCGTGGGCGGTCCCGCAGCGACGAGCGCCCGGATGCGGTCCGCGGTGGCCCCGTCGATCTCCGGCAGCGTCATCGAGACGGCCTCGACGAGGTCCGTGTACGGGCTGCGCGCGTCCGTGAGGGCGGCGCGCAGCACCTCGATGCCCTCACGGTGCGAGGACAGGAGGACGTCGGCGATCTCGTCGCCGGAGCGGGCCGAGAGCTCGAGGACGACGGGCAGGTAGTCCGGCAGCTCGTCGTTCGTCATCTCCCAGCCGGCGGCCGCGAGGGCCTCCTTGAAGGCGAGGATCGCGGAGCCGCGCTGCCGGGTGTCGCCCACCGCGTAGTAGGTGAGGTACAGGCAGCAGCGCCGACGCCGGTCGAAGGTCTCGACGTAGTGCTCGGCCAGCCCGCGGGGCCCCAGGTCGCGGGCTGCTGCGATGAAGCGGCGCAGCACGGCGGCCACGGGCTCCGGGGGCGCGTCCGGGCCCGCGAGGGCGGCCTCGGAGGCGTCGAGCCGGTCCGTGACCGTCCCCTCCTCGGGGTAGTCCAGGAGGAGGGAGGCGATCATGTGGGTCGTCGCCCGCTGGGCCGAGGTGACGGCCACGGGCTCGGGGGCGGCGAGCACGCGCGGGGCGCGCACGAAGGTGGTCATGCCAGGCCCCCGCCGCTGGAGCCGACCCCCGCCAGGCCCGGGCCGGCGGCCGGCACCGGGTCGTGGCGCACGGAGGGCATTGGCAGGGCGACGCGTCCCGTGCCGGACTGGCCGTGGAAGGAGGCGACGTCGGCGGTGTGGCAGGCCTCGGGGGCGCCGTCGCCGAGCAGGGTGCGCACGTCCTCGCCCATGGCCTCCATGCCGCGGGGCACCTCGGGCTTGTTGGTCGGGATGACGTAGCGGTCGTCGTACTTGGCGATGGCGAGGAGGCGGTACATGGCCTCGAGCCTCTCGCCGGTGGTGCCGACGGACGCGGCGATCGCCGGGTCGGGCTCGTTGCCGAGGTTGACGTCGCGCATGTGCGAGCGCATGGCGGCCAGGCGGCGCAGCGACTTCTCGACGGGGTTGGTGTCCCCGGCGGTGAACAGGCCGGCGAGGTACTCCAGCGGGATGCGCATGTCGGAGACGGCGGAGAGGAGGACGCGGTGGTCCTCGGCGTCCATGCCGGCCGCGGCGACCTCGTCGACGACGGGGGACAGCGGCGGGATGTACCAGACCATCGGCATGGTGCGGTACTCGGGGTGCAGCGGCAGGGCGACCTCGTAGGTCTGGATGAGGTCCCACAGGGGGGACTCCTGCGCGGCGGTGATCCAGGTCTCCGGGACTCCCTCGGCGCGGGCGGAGGCGATGACCTCCGGGTCGCGCGGGTCGAGCAGGATCTCGCGCTGGGCCATGTAGAGGTCCTGGGGGTCCTCGACGGCGGCGGCCTGGGAGACGCGGTCGGCGTCGTAGAGGAGGACGCCGAGGTAGCGCAGGCGACCGACGCAGGTCTCGGAGCAGACGGTCGGCTCACCGACCTCGAGGCGCGGGTAGCACAGGGTGCACTTCTCGGCCTTGCCGGTCGTGTGGTTGAAGTAGACCTTCTTGTAGGGGCAGGCGGAGACGCACATGCGCCAGCCACGGCAGCGGTCCTGGTCCACGAGGACGATGCCGTCCTCGGCGCGCTTGTACATGGCGCCGCTCGGGCAGGCTGAGACGCAGGTGGGGTTGAGGCAGTGCTCGCAGATGCGCGGCAGGTAGAACATGAAGGTCTGGTCGATCTGGGTGCGGACCTTCTCGTTCATGCCGGCGAGGACCGGGTCCTCGGCGAGGGTCTCCATGGAGCCGCCGAGGTCGTCGTCCCAGTTGGGGCCCCACTCGATCTTCGACATGTAGTCGCCGGTGAGCTGGCTCTTGGCGCGGGCCACGGGCAGCGCGGGGGAGTCCTTGGGGGCCGAGAGCAGCTTGTCGTACTCGTAGGTCCAGGGCTCGTAGTAGTCCTCGACGCCGGGCAGGTCCGGGATGGCGAAGATGGTGGCGAGCTTGCGCAGGCGGCCGCCGCCGCGGGGGACGAGGCGCCCGTTCCTGGTGCGCCTCCACCCGCCCTTCCACTTGTCCTGGTCCTCCCACCCCTTGGGGTAGCCGACGCCGGGACGGGTCTCGACGTTGTTGAACCACATGTACTCGGTGCCCTCGCGGTTCGTCCACGCCTGCTTGCACGTGACGGAGCACGTGTGGCAGCCGATGCACTTGTCGAGGTTCATGATCATGCCGATCTGGGCCATCACCTTCATCAGAAGGTCACCTCCTGGTTGACGCGGCGGCGGATGAGCGTGACCTCGTCACGGTTGTTTCCGGTCGGGCCGATGTAGTTGAACGCGTAGGACAGCTGGGCGTAGCCGCCCGCGAAGTGGCTGGGCTTGAGCACGATGCGCGTGAGCGAGTTGTGCGTGCCGCCGCGGCGGCCGGACTCCTCGGTGAGCGGGGTGTTCATCGTGCGCTCCTGGGCGTGGTGCATGAAGACCATGCCCTCGGGGATGCGGTGGGAGACGATGGCGCGGGCCGCGACGTTGCCGTTGCGGTTGTAGGCCTCGACCCACTCGTTGTCGCGCACGCCGATCTTCTCGGCGTCCTGCGGGCTCATCCAGATGGTCTGACCGCCTCGGCCCAGCGTGAGCATGTGGAGGTTGTCGTAGTACTGGGAGTGGATGGCCCACTTGTTGTGCGCGGTGATGTACCGGACGGCGACCTGCGCGGTGCCGGCCCCGGACTGGGAGACCGTGCCGGGGGCCTGCTCGCCGTAGAGGCTCGCCAGGTCCAGCGGCGGGCGGAACTGCGGGAGGGACTCGCCCATGTCCCGCATCCAGTCGTGGTCGAGGTAGTAGTGCATACGGCCGGTGAGCGTGTGCCACGGCTTGTGGTGCTCGACGTTGACGACGAAGGCGCTGTAGCGGCGCCCGCCGTGCTCCGAGCCGGACCACTCCGGGGTGGTGATGACCGACTGCGGCTTGACCTGCGTGTCCGCGAAGGTGACCTGCTTGCCGGCCTCCTCCTCGCTCAGCTCGACGCGCTCGGTGCCGGTGCGCTTGGACAGCGTGCCCCAGCCCTGGGTGGCGAGTCGGCCGTTGGTGGCGCCGGACATGTGCATGACGGCGTCGCCGGCCTTGATGGGGGTGTCGATGAGCGGGCGGTCCTCGCCCGCGCCGGTGCCGGTCCCGTGGGCGCGGCGCAGCTTCTCCATCTCCTTGTCGGCCACCAGCATGATGCCCTTGGCGGGGATCCCGGGGGTCTCCACGAGCGGGCCGACGGTGTTGAACTTGTTGAGGACCTGCGTGTAGTCGCGCTCGATGGGGACGAGCTTGGGCATCGTGACGCCCGGGACCCAGCCCTCGGGCAGGCCGCGCACGTCGCCGTGCGCCATGGTCATGGCGTCCGGGGTGTCGTGCGACAGCGGGGCGGCGACGACGTCGGTCTGGGTGCCGAGGTACGTCGGCGCCCACTCCGAGACCATGCGCGCCAGCTGCTGGTAGATGTCGAAGTCGCTGCGCGCCTCCCACGGCGGGTTGATCGCCATGTTGAAGGAGTGGATGAAGGGGTGCATGTCCGTCGTCGACAGGTCGTACTTCTCGTACCAGGTCGCGGCGGGCAGGACGACGTCGGAGTGCAGGGTGGTGGAGGTGTTGCGGAAGTCCGCGGTCCACATGAGGTCGAGCTTGCCCTGGGGGGCCTCGCGCCAGGTCATCGACGTGGGGCGGCGGTCCTCGGGGGTCTCGACGGCGTTGACGTCGTTGTCCGCACCCACCATGTGGCGCAGGAAGAACTCGGTGCCCTTGGCGGAGGAGCCCAGGAGGTTCGTGCGCCAGGAGGCGAGGACGCGCGGGAAGTTCTCCTCGGCGTCGGGGTCCTCGCAGGCGAAGCGCATCTCGCCCTTGCTCAGCTGGTCGACGACGTACTCGGCGGGCTTCATCCCGGCCTCGGCGGCCTGCTGGCCGAGGAGCAACGGGTTGCGGTTGAAGGTCGGGTAGGAGGGCATCCAGCCGCGCTTCATGGACTCGACCATGGTGTCCGCGGTGGACTTGCCCGTGAGGTCCCCGGCGCCCAGGGGTGAGGCGAGGCGGTCGGCGGGGGTGTCGTCGTAGCGCCACTGGCCCGTGGTGAGGTACCAGAAGGCGGTCGAGATCATCTGGCGGGCCGGGCGGGCCCAGTCCAGGGCGAAGGCGAACATGGACCACCCGGCGATCGGCCGGACCTTCTCCTGGCCGACGTAGTGGGCCCAGCCGCCGCCGTTGACGCCCTGCGTGCCGCACATGGAGGTGAGCGCGAGGATCGTCCGGTAGATCTCGTCGGCGTGGTAGTAGTGGTTGATCCCGGCGCCCATGACGACCTGGGAGCGGCCCTTGGACTCGACGGCGTTCTGCGCGAAGTCCCGGGCGACGCGGATGGCGGCGGGCCCGGCGACGCCGGTGATCTCGCTGGCCCAGGCGGGGGTGCCCGGGACCGTGGCGTCCTGGTAACCGGTCGGCCACTGCCCGGGCAGGCCCGGACGCTCGACCGCGTAGTTGGCGAGCAGGACGTCGTAGACGGTGGTGACGAGGCGGCCGTCCGCCAGGCGCGTGGCCGGGACGCCGCGGTGGACGACTCCTCCGCCGACGGAGCCCGTGGGGGTCTCGGAGGCGGGCAGGTCGAAGCGGGGGAGGAGCACCTCGGTGGGCAGCACCTCGCGCTCGCCGGAGAGGTCGTCGATGCTCATGATCGGGTCGACGCCCTCCATGAGGAGGTTCCACCTGCCCTCGCCCTCGGGCGTGAAGCGGTCGGCGAGGGTGCCGCCGGGGTCGGCGGGGCCGCGCTCGCGGTCCCAGACGAGGGGGCGGAAGGCGTTCTTGGGCGCGTCGGTCGCGACGCCGTCGACGCCGTCGGCGGTGATGAAGCGGCCGGGGACGTAGCCGCCCTCGGGGCGCTCGTCGAGCTCGATGAGGAAGGGCGCGTCGGTGTGACGGCGCATGTAGTCCAGGAAGTAGGGCTCGCGCCGGCCGACGTGGAACTCCTTGAGGATGACGTGGCCCATCGCCATGGCCAGCGCCCCGTCGGTGCCGGGGGCGACGCGCAGCCACTGGTCGGCGAACTTGGTGTTGTCCGCGTAGTCCGGGGAGACGGCGACGACCTTCTGGCCGTGGTAGCGGGCCTCGGTCATGAAGTGGGCGTCGGGGGTGCGGGTGACCGGGAGGTTCGAGCCCCACATGATGAGGAACTGCGAGTTGTACCAGTCGCCGGCCTCAGGGACGTCGGTCTGGTCGCCGAAGACCTGCGGGGAGGCCGGCGGCAGGTCCGCGTACCAGTCGTAGAAGGAGAGCATCGTGCCGCCGATGAGCTCGTGGAAGCGCGCGCCGGCGCCGTAGGAGAGCATCGACATGGCGGGGATGACGGAGAAGCCGGCGCAGCGGTCCGGGCCCCAGGTGCGGATGGTGTGGACGTAGGCGGCGGCGATGATGTCCATGGCCTCGTCCCAGCCGACGCGCACCATGCCGCCCTTGCCTCGGGCGGACTTGTAGGCGCGGGCGGTCTCGGGGTTCCCGGTGACCTCGGCCCAGGCGGCGACGGCGTCGCCGTCGTGACGGGCGCGGGCGTCGCGGAAGGCGTCCAGGAGGACGGAGCGCACGTAGGGGTACCGGATGCGCGTGGGGGAGTACGTGTACCAGGAGAAGGCGGCGCCGCGGGGGCAGCCGCGGGGCTCGTACTCCGGCATGTCCGGCCCGGTGGTCGGGTAGTCGGTGATCTGCTTCTCCCAGGTAATGACGCCGTCGGTGACGTACACCTCCCAGGCGCAGGAGCCCGTGCAGTTCACCCCGTGGGTGGAGTGGACCATCTTGTCGTGGCTCCAGCGGTGCCGGTAGAAGGTGTCGGCCTCGCGGCCGCCCTCGAGGAAGAGGCGGCGGCCGTCCTTGGAGGCCTTGCCCTTGCGGAGGTAGGAGCCCAGGGAGAACAGGCCGGTGGCGTTCTCGACCGGGGTGTCGTCGGAGGGGACGAGGGGCTCGTGGACGGTGGTGCTCATCGAGGTCCTTCTCTCGTACGTGCGGTGGTGTGGTCGGTGGCGGCGGGACGGGTGACGGCCGGCGCGCCCCGCGCGGGGACGCGCCGGCCGGTGGGCTCAGCCGCGGAAGGGGGCGTTCGGACGGGCGAAGCGGATCCAGCAGACGACGGCGCACAGCGCGGAGTAGGCGGCGGAGATCCAGAACCAGGTGGCGGCGTCCATGGAGGACAGGGCGACGCCGACGAAGAACGGGCCGAAGCAGGCGATGGCGGCGGTGAAGCCGGTGGCGCCGCCGGCCTGGGTCTTGGGCATGATCATCGGCATCTGCTTGAAGGTGCCGGCGTTGCCGATGCCCGCGAAGAAGAACATGAGGAGCATGGCCCACAGGAAGGGCGTGAACTGGCTCGGGTCGGTCGGGTGGAGGTAGAGGGCCGCCCAGCCGAGGGTGACGGCCATGCCGACGGCGGAGACGAAGGTCCACAGGCCCCCGGAGAGCTTGTCGCACAGCGGGCCCCAGGCGACGCGGACGATGGAGCCGATGAGGGGGCCGAGGAAGGCGTAGGTGGCGCCGAGCGGCAGGTCCTTGAAGCCGGCGGTCGCGAGCGAGGAGGAGGCGCCGAAGGTGTTGTTGATGAGGAGGCCGAACTGGGCGGAGAAGCCGGAGAAGAGACCGAAGGTGAGCACGTAGAGCATGGTCATGTACCACGTGTTCGGGTTGGAGAAGATGTCGATCTGCTGGCGGAAGTTCGCCTTGACCGGGACGTCCTTGAGGTAGGCGAAGGCGAGGATCGCGGCGAGGATCGTCCACGGCACGAAGAAGATCGCGGCGTTGTGGACGAAGATCGCCTCGTTGCCGGCCTGGCGCTGGGGGGCGATGAAGGTGATGCCGAGGAGCCCGAAGCCCATGAGCCAGGGACCGACGATCTGGATGATCGACATGCCCAGGTTGCCGATGCCGGCCTGGAGGTTGAGGGCCGTGCCCGACAGGCGCTTCGGGAAGAAGAAGCCGGTCGAGGGCATGTAGCCGGAGAAGGTGCCGCCGCCGATGCCGCACAGGAAGGACAGCAGGAGGAGGACGGCGTAGGGGGTGCTCGTGTCCTGGACGGCGAAGAACCAGCCGACCATGGGGATGAGGTAGAGCAGGGAGGAGATCCCGATGAGCTTGCGCGTGCCCATGGGGGCCGGGAGGAACATGTAGATGAGGCGGATGAGGCCGCCGGACAGGCCCGGCATGGCGGTGAGCCAGTAGAGCTGGCCCTTGGTGAGGTCGAAGCCGATGAGCTTGAGCTTCGGGGCGATGGCCGAGACGAGGAAGAAGACGCAGAAGGCGATGACCATGGAGAAGGTCGAGATGGCCAGGGTGCGCCAGGCGATCGTGGAGTCCCAGTGCTCCGGGTCCTCGGGGTTCCAGCCCTTGAGGACCTTCCCCGAGGTGTCGAGCGGGATCTCACTGCTCATGTGGTCTCCTGGTGAGTGTTGGGGTGCTGACGATGCGGTGGGCTCCGGACGGTCGCGCGTCGGTGCGTGGCGCGGTCCCGGATCCCGTTGGCGGCGCCGTCGGCGAGGCGGCCGACGGCGAGTGCTGGGCACATGATGCACGGGGTCGATGATCTCGATGACCACGGCGTGTTTCCCCTGGCAGGACGCGGGTTGCGGACCCTCGCATTTCTCACGGCTACCTGAGTTTTAAACAAGAGAGCACTTCGCTATTCGGCCGCGTCGCCGCCCGGGTAGCGTGACGCCCATGAGTCACTCCCACGAGCACGCCCACGGCGGCTCGGAGCGCGGTGCGGGCGACGGCGCCCGACCCGGCTCCCAGCCGAGCGCCGACGAGGTCGTCCAGAAGAGCCTGCAGCCCCTCGACCACGAGGTGCGCGGCGCCGTCATCACCGTCTCCGACCGCTGCGCCTCCGGTGCGCGCGAGGACCTCTCCGGCCCGCTCGCCATGCGCCTGCTCGCCGAGCACGGCGTCCTCGTCGAGGACTTCCAGGTGGTGCCCGACGGCGTCGAGTCCGTCTCCCAGGCGATCCGAGAGGCCGTCGCGGCGGGGGCGCGCGTCGTCCTCACGACCGGCGGCACCGGCGTCACGCCGCGCGACCTCACGCCCGAGGGCACCGCGCCGCTGCTCGAGACCCGTCTGGAGGGCCTCGAGGAGCAGGTGCGCTCCTACGGCCTGGCCAAGACGCCGCTCGCGGGGCTCTCCCGCGGGCTCGTGGGCGTCACCTCCCGCGACTCGGCGGGTGCGCTCGTCGTCAACGCGCCCGGTTCGCGCGGCGGGGTCAAGGACACCGTGGCCGTCATCGGTCCGCTCGTCCCGCACGTCCTCGAGCAGCTCGGCGGCGGTGACCACTGAGTCGTCGCGACACCGATCAGGAGCCGCCCCGCGCCCTCCGGCGCCGGGCGGCTCCGTCGTCCCTGCGGGTCTTGCGCGCGCCCCGTGCGCCCGGGTCCGGACCCGTGCGCACGGGGCGTCGTCGGGACGCACCCGCGTGCCAGCGGTATGAACGGTCCTCGTGTGCTCAGCGGGCGGACGCGCCGTCGGAAGGATCTCCGCCGGCACGCTCCCAGGCGTGCACGTCCTCCCAGGTGTCGAGGTCCAGTGAGGCGGTGCGGACGGCGGCCTCGGCGAGCTCGACGACGGCGAGGGCCCGCAGCGTCCGGTGCACGGCGACGTCCCGGAGGGGCTGCCCGCCCGGGGCGACGACGGCGGCCAGGCGCTCCGTGCGGTAGACGCCGAGGAGGTACTGCGTGTGCCGGTCCTCGCCCGGGCAGGAGACGGCGACGGCGCCGGCGCGCGCCCGGGCGGCGAGGGCCGCGGTGCGGAGCGGGGGCAGCGCCCGGTACGAGTCCGGGGCGTCGCAGGTGAGGACGGCGGTGAGCGGCGCTGGCCCGTCAGTGCCGTCGGCGTCGCCGACGGGCGCGAGGCGGCCGGCCGCGGGCCCGGCGACGGGACCGCCGAGCGGCGGGTCCTCGAGGGCGCGCAGGACGCCCGCGGGCAGCTCGACCTCCTCGGGCGCCACGACGACGACGCGGCCGAGCGGGAGCCCGCCGTCCGAGCCGTCGAGGCGGGAGAGGCCGTTGAGGACGTGGTCGAGCAGGCGCTCACCGCGCGCGACGACGTCGGGCTTGGAGGCGCCGCCGAGGCGCCGCCCCGTCCCGCCCGCGAGCACGACGACGTCGACGGCCCGGGACGCGTCGTCGGGGGAGGAGGGCCGCGTCGGAGCCGAGGCCTCAGACGGCGCCATCGGGACGGACCCAGTCGCCCGAGCGGCCGCCGGACTTCGCGGTCACCTTCGCCTCGCGCAGCGCCACCGAGCGGTCGACGCCCTTGACCATGTCGACGATCGCGAGGCCGGCGACGGTCGCGGCCGTGAGGGCCTCCATCTCCACGCCGGTTCGGTCCGCGGTGCGCACCGTCGTCTCGATCCGCACGCCCTCGTCCTCGACCGCGAGGTCGACCGAGCAGCCGTGGACGCCGATGACGTGGGCGAGCGGCAGCAGGTCCGGCACCTTCTTCGCCGCGGCGATGCCCGCGATCCGGGCCACCGCGAGGACGTCGCCCTTGGGGACGGTCCCGTCGCGCAGCGCGGCCACGATGCCCGGGGCGCAGGCGACGAAGGCTGTGGCGCTCGCGGTGCGCACGGTCGGCTGCTTCGCGGTCACGTCGACCATGTAGGCGGCGCCGGCGTCGTCGAGGTGGGTGAGGCGGATCTGGGACGGGTCGGTCACGACGGTCTCCTGGGCGTGTCGGACGGGTCGGGCGGGTCAGGCGGTCGGCTGCTCGGGCGCGCGCGGCGGCACGGGGGCGCTGGCGCGGACCGGCAGGTGCGCGCCGCCGGGTGCGGCGGGCGAGGCGAGCGCGATGAGGCCGACCTCGTCGCCCGGCTCGACGCTCGGCGTGTTCGCGGGGACGACGGCGAGGGCCTGGGCCGCCGGCAGCGAGGCGACGAGGTGCGAGCCCGAGCCGAGGCGGTGCGTCGGCGCCACCCAGCGGGTCACCCAGACGTCCTCGGGGGAGGCGTCCGTGCCCTCGGGCAGGTCCGCGGGCCGCTCGATGAGGCGCACCGGGATGTGCTGGCGGCGGTTGCCCGCCGTCCTCCAGGAGATGCCGGCTCGGGTGCGCACCGGCAGGGCGGCGCCCGCGCGGGCCGGGCTGAGGGCGGTGCCGGCGTCGCCGCCGTCGGAGGAGACCGCGGCGGTGAGAGCGACACCGTCGTGCCCGTCGAGGCGAGCCAGGGCCGGGGCGACGATCGTCGTGAAGGAGACGAGGACGCTCACCGGGTTGCCCGGCAGCATGATGATCGGCACCTCGCGGCCGTCCGAGGCGCGCACGGTGCCGTGGCCCTGGGGCTTGCCCGGCTGCATGGCGACCTTGGAGAAGGCGAGGGCGACGCCGGCGCCCGCCTCGGAGCCCTCGCGGGAGGCGTCGGCGAGCATCTTGAGGGGGTCGAAGGCGCCGGCGGAGACGCCGCCCGAGGTGACGATGAGGTCCGCGCCGTCGGCCGCCTGCGCCAGGACCGCGGAGAGGGCCTCGGCGGTGTCGCCGGAGCGGGAGACGCTTGCGACGGTCTCGCCGTTCTCCTCGACGAGGCCGGCGATAAGGAGGCTGTTGGAGTCCGGGATCGCGCCGGTCGGCAGGGCCTCGCCCGGGTCGATGAGCTCGGCTCCCGTCGAGACGACGGCGACGCGCACCCGGGGAAGGACGCGCACGGTGCCGCGGCCGACGCTCGCCAGCGAGGAGACCGCGGTGGCGGCCAGGACGGTCCCGGCGGCCATGACGGGGTCCCCGACGGTGACGTCCTCGCCCGCGTGACGGGTCGCGATCCCGACGGCGACCTCGGCCATGATCCCGACGCGTTCGGGCAGCGGGTGGTGGCCGGGCTCCTGGTCGGTGTCCTCGACCTTGACGACGGCGTCGGCGCCCTCGGGCAGCATCGCGCCGGTCATGATGCGCTGCGCCGTGCCGGGGGCCAGGGGCTCCGGGGCGACGCCCGCTGGGACGTCGCCGGCGACGGGCAGGAGGACCGGGTGCTCCGGGGAGGCTCCGGCGGTCTCGGCGGCGCGCACGGCGTAGCCGTCCATCGAGGAGTTCGTCCACGGCGGGACCGGGAGCGCGGCGGTGACGTCCTCGGCGAGGACGAGGCCGTGGGCGCGCGCGAGCGGCACCTCGACGGGCTCGAGCGGGGTGAGGGAGGCCAGCACCTCGGCGACGTAGTCCTCCAGCGGCAGCAGCTCGGGCATCGGGTCCCTTCCTCGGTCAGTGGTCATCGCGCTCCGACGAGCGGCGGCGGTCCTCGGCCGCCGTGGGGCGCGGGCGGCGGGGCGCCGCACTCAGGGGCCCATCATGCCCGCCGTCCGGGCGTGCGCGACGTCCGCCCTGCCGGGAGGGGCCGGTGGGTCCGGTGGAGGTCCGGGTGGCGGCGGGCCGGGCGGCGCGCCGGTGACGTCTTCGCGGACGTCTCGGGCGCGTGGCTGTCACGGCGCTGCCTGTACGTGTAGCGTCGCGGGGCACCCGCACCGCGACCAGGAGGACAGCCCGTGAGCGACCAGCCAGCCGTAGGCGAGAGCGCGCGCGTCGTGCGCGCCGAGGTGACGAGCGAGCCCGTGAGCGTCGCCGAGCTCGCCGCCGCCGTCGAGGACCGGGCCGCCGGCGCCGTCCTCACCTTCGACGGCGTCGTCCGCGACCACGACGGCGGGCGCGGCGTCATCGGCCTCACCTACTCCTCGCACCCCAGCGCCGACGAGATCGTCAGGACCATCGCGCAGGAGGTCGCCGCCAGGCCGGGTCTGCGGGCCGTCGCCGTCGTCCACCGGGTGGGCGACCTGCGCATCGGGGAGACCGCGCTCGGCGTCGCCGTGAGCGCCGACCACCGGGCCCCCGCCTTCGACGCGCTGCGCGAGACCGTCGAGGAGGTCAAGAAGCGCCTGCCGATCTGGAAGCACCAGCTCTTCGAGGACGGCTCCAAGGAGTGGTCGAACATCGCCTGACCCCCTGCGCCGTCGACCGGCAATGCATTGCTCGACCGCCTGATTTCTGGAAATCAGACGGTCGAGCGACGCATTGACGGTCGAGCAGCGGGAGGTGCGGGCTCAGCCGCCCGCAAAAGGCGGGAGGACGTCGACCCGCACGCCGTCGGCGAGCGGCGTCAGCGAGTCCGGCGGCGTCGACAGGGCGCCCACGAGGTAGCTCGAGACCCCGATGACCTTCGCCATCGCCAGACCGCGCCCGGCCAGCTGCTCGCGCAGCGCCGCCAGCGTCGTGCCCTCGGCGACGTCGAGGCGCTCCTCGGTTCGGCCGGCGGCCTCGGCCGCGGCGGCGAAGTAGTGGATCTCGACCGAGATCGTCCCGGCGGAGGACTCAGTGCTCAACGGGGCTCCTAGCTCGAAGCAGGTGGATGGGGGAGTGGCGCGACGACGGCGCCCCGCGCGGTCCGGCAACCGGTGCCGCACGGCGATCGGCGGGCTCAGCCGCCGATCGCGGACATCGTGCGGGACGGGCGGACGAAGCCGTCCGGCGCCTCCCACGGCTCGTCCGTGCCGTGCCCGAGCGGCTTGTGCCAGGTGGCGCCCGCCCAGATCCGGATGAGCTCGTCATCCGTGGCGCCGGCGCGCATCGGCCCGCGCAGGTCCGTCTCCGTCGAGGAGAACAGGCACGTCATCAGCCGCCCGTCCGCGGTGACGCGGGTGCGGTCGCAGTCCTCGCAGAAGGGGGCCGTCACCGAGGCGATGACGCCGACGCGGCCGGCCGGGTGCTCGTTCCCCCAGCGGTCGGTGCCCGCGGCGACGTCCCACAGGGCCGCGGGACGGCGGTCGGGGCGGCCCGCCTCCGTCAGCTCGTAGCCCGCCGCGGCCAGCGACTCCAGCACGTCCGCGACGCCGACGACGTCCTCGGGGCGCCACGACTCGCGCGGACCGAGCGGCATGTGCTCGATGAAGCGCAGGTGCCAGCCGCGGCGCAGGCACTCGCCGAGCAGCTCGGGGGCGCGCCGCTCCACCGTCCCCGGCATGGCGACGGCGTTGACCTTGATCGGGTCCAGGCCCGCCGCCTGGGCGCCGGCGACGCCGCGCAGGACGTCGTCGAAGCGGTCGCGCCTCGTGGTGCGGGCGTACTCGACGGGGTCGAGGGTGTCGATGGAGACGTTGACGCGGGCGAGGCCCGCGGCGCGCAGACCCGCCGCGCGCTTGTCGAGGCCCAGACCGTTCGTCGTCACGCCGACGTCGGGGGCCTCGCCGGTGCGGCGGGTGCGCAGCGAGGCGACGGCGGCGACGATGTCCTCGAGGTCGCGGCGCATGAGGGGCTCGCCGCCGGTGAGGCGGATCCTCTCGACGCCGAGGCGCTCGACGGCGATGCGGGCGAGACGGCCCAGCTCCTCGACCGTGAGGAGGGACTCGCTCGGGAGCCACTCGAGGCCCTCGGCGGGCATGCAGTACGTGCAGCGCAGGTTGCAGCGGTCCGTGACGGACAGACGCAGGTCGCGCACCGTCCGCCCGAGGCGGTCGGTGAGGCGGTCGGGGACGGCGCCGTCCGCCGTCGTCGGGACCTCAGGGACCTGGTCTGGGGACCAGGGGGCGGCGACGGCGTCGCGGCGCAGCGGCGCCGGCAGCGCCACGGGGGCGGTGCGCGGGGTCCTGGTGCGGACGTCGGTGGAGGTCATGGGGCGAGGATAACCGGACGCCCGGCCCCCCCCCC
>SKEM01000408.1_pt1 | contig 13808 bp, 9 predicted proteins | sample 4826731 | NCBI WGS metagenome assembly SKEM01 (sample SAMN11008809, study PRJNA524170) | human gut metagenome | biome: Human fecal sample; material: Feces; isolation source: fecal sample from pouch patient p37 | host: Homo sapiens | place: Israel: Tel-Aviv | collected 2015-07-27
CGCCGGATCGGGCCAAAACCGCCGGATCGATGGGGCGGGACGGAGAGGAAGCGAGGGCGTGCGCGTGCGGGCCCGGCTCAGGCCCCGGCGGGCGAGTCCTCCCCGTCCCCGGCGAGGTCCTCGGCGTCGACGACGTCGTAGGCGTAGCCCTGCTCCGCCAGGAAGCGCTGCCGGTGCGCCGCGAACTCCTGGTCCACCGTGTCCCGCGTGACCACCGTGTAGAAGTGCGCCTGGCGGCCGTCCTCCTTGGGGCGCACGATCCGCCCGAGGCGCTGAGCCTCCTCCTGCCGGGACCCGAAGGACCCGCTCACCTGCACGGCGACGCTCGCCCCCGGCAGGTCGATGGAGAAGTTCGCGACCTTGGAGACGACGAGCGTGTCCACCTCCCCGGCGCGGAAGGCGTCGTAGAGCTTCTGGCGCTCGCGGACGGTCGTCGCACCGGTGATGACGGGCGCGCCGAGGTGCTCGGCGAGCTCCTCGAGCTGGTCCACGTACTGCCCGATGACGAGCGCGGACTCGCCCCGGTGCCGCGCCAGCACGGCGTCCACCACCGCGACCTTGCGAGGCGTGGTCGCGGCGAGGCGGTAGCGGTCCTCGGACTCCGCGGTCGCGTAGGTCATGCGCTCCCCGGCGTCCAGCGTCAGCCGCACCTCCGTGCATACCGCGGGCGCGATCCAGCCCTGGTTCTCCAGGTCCTTCCACGGGGCGTCGTAGCGCTTGGGACCGATGAGCGAGAAGACCTCGTCCTCGCGCCCGTCCTCGCGCACCAGGGTGGCGGTGAGCCCGAGCCGGCGACGCGCCTGCAGGTCCGCCGTCATGCGGAAGATCGGGGCGGGCAGGAGGTGGACCTCGTCGTAGACGATGAGGCCCCAGTCGTGGGCGTCGAGCAGGTCGAGGTGCGGGTAGACGCCCTTCCGCTTCGTGGTGAGCACCTGGTACGTCGCGATGGTGACGGGCCGGACCTCCTTGCGGGAGCCCGAGTACTCGCCGATCTCGTCCTCCGTCAGGGAGGTGAAGCGGATGAGCTCCTCCTTCCACTGGCGTGCGGAGACGGCGTTGGTGACGAGGATGAGCGTCGTGGTCGAGCTCCGCGCCATGGCGGCCGCGCCGACGAGGGTCTTCCCGGCCCCGCAGGGCAGGACGACGACGCCGGAGCCGCCGGCCCAGAACGCGTCCACCGCCTGCTCCTGGTAGGGGCGCAGCGCGAAGGCGCCCGCCTCGCCCGCGGCCACGCCCTCGGGGGAGTCGTTCAGCGCGATGGGGTGCTTCTCGCCGTCGACGTACCCGGCGAGGTCCTCCGCGGGCCAGCCGAGCTTGATGAGGACCTGCTTGAAGTTGCCGCGCTCGGAGGGGTGGACGACGACGTCCTCCGGGGAGAGGCGCTCACCGAGCAGGCCCTTGGTGCGCTTGGAGCGCATGACCTCCTCGAGCACGGGGACGTCGGTGGCGTGGAGGACGAGGCCGTGGGCGGGGTCGGTGACGAGCTGGAGACGCCCGTAGCGGCCCATGGTCTCGGCGATCTCGGTGAGCAGCGAGTGCGGCACCGGGAAGCGCGAGTAGGTGATGAGGACGTGGATGACGGTCTCGGCGTCGAGGCCGGCGGCGCGGGCGTTCCACAGCGCCAGCGGCGTGATCCGGTAGGTGTGGATGTGCTCCGGGGCGCGCTCGAGCTCGGCGAAGGGCGCGATGGCGCGGCGGGCCTGCCCGGCCTGGGGGGGGGCGACCTCCAGGAGGACGGACTTGTCGGACTGGACGATGAGCGGGCCGTCGGGGGCCGACGGCGCCGGGGACGCAGGATCGCGGGGCGTTGCGGACATGGGCGGGAGTATCCCAAGGGGCGGCGTGCGGCGCCGTGACCGAGGCGACGGCTTCACCGGCGGCGGAGGGCTCCGGGCCCCGCCCTGGACACGCGCAGTAGATTTGACCGGATGAGCACCTCGACCTCGGACACCGCAGCCGTCCCCGACCCCGCCGCGCCGAACGCGCCCGCGGTCGCCTCCGTCGAGGAGCTCGCCGCCCACCTCACCTCCCTGTCCAACCAGGACGTCGCAGCCCTCCTCCTCGCGCGTCCGGACCTCGCCGCCCCGCCGTCAGGCTCGTTCACGGCGCTCGCGGCCCGCGCCGGCGCCCGCCCCAGCGTGGAGGCGGCGCTCGCGGACCTGGACGCGGTCACGCTCGCCGTCGCGGAGGCCGTCCTCGCGCTCGATGCGCAGGACACCGACGCGCTCGCCGCCGGTCTGGCCCTGCCGGCCGATGACGTCGCCCGCCGTCTCGGGCTCCTGCGCTCCCTCGCGCTGGTCGTCGAGTCGGGGCCGGTGGCCGGGCTGGTCGACGCGCTCGGCCCGCACCCGCTGGGACTGGGGCCGGTGTCCACGAGGGCGCCTCAGAACCTCCCCCCGAGCCTCGAGGAGCTGGAGAACCGCGCAACCGCGGAGGGGCCCGCACCCGCCGACACCCCCTTGGGCGCCCTCGTGGACAGCGCGCCCCTCTCCGAGCCCGCGCTCGCGATGCTCCGCGTCCTCACCTGGGGCCCGCCGGTCGGCACGGTCCGTGCGGGCGGCCGCGCCCCCGGCGCCGCCGAGCTCCTCGAGCGCGGCTGGCTCGAGCGCGACTCGGACGCCTCCGGCCGCACCCGTCTCGTCCTGCCCCGCGAGGTCGGCCTGGCCCTCCGGGGTGGCCGCCTCCTGCGCGAGTCCCTCTCCGCCCCGGACCCCTCCGGTCTCGACGTCGTCGACCCGGCTGCTGTCGCCGCGGAGGCGGCGCGCCTGGCCGAGGAGGTCGTCCGCCTCACGGGCGCGCTCCTCGACGAGTGGGGCCGCGAGGGCGGCGCCATCCTGCGCACCGGCGGGGTGGGCGTGCGCGTCCTCGCCCGCACGGCCGACGCCCTCGACCTCGAGGCGCCCGTCGCGGCGAGCCTCATCGAGATGGTCGCCGCGTCCCGGCTCCTCGGGCTCGACGAGGCCGGCGCCACCTGGGTGCCCGCCTCGACCGCCCGCGCCTGGCGCGCCGCCGAGCTCCCCGAGCGCTGGGCGCCGCTGGCCGCCGGCTGGGCGGTGAGTGCCCGCACTCCGTGGCTCGTCGGCACCCGGAACGACGACGGCTCCCTGCGGCCCGTCCTCGGCGCCGACGTCGAGGCCTCCTGGGCCGCCGCCCTGCGCCGTCGGGTCCTGCTGCTCCTCGACGCCCTGCCCGAGGGGACGTCCGTGACCCCGGAGTTCGTGCGCGCCGCCCTCACCCACGCGCGCCTGCGCCGCCCCGTCCCGGAGGGCGCGGTGACCGCCGTGCTCGCGGAGGCCGAGCTCCTCGGCGTCACCGCCGGAGGGGCGCTCTCCAGCGGCGGCCGTGTCCTCGCCGTCGCCCTGCGCGGTGAGAGCGGGGCCCGCGGCGCCTCCGGGAGCCCCGCGGCGGGCTCCGACGGCGTCGCCCCCGCCACCGAGGCCGAGCTCCTCTCCGCTCTCGAGGACGCCCTCGCCGCGGACCTGCCCGCCCCGGTCGACATGCTCCTCGTCCAGTCGGACCTCACCGCGATCGTCCCCGGCCGTCCCTCGCCCGAGCTCGCCACCGTTCTCGAGCGCGCGAGCGTCGTCGAGTCCCGCGGCGGCGCCCTCACCGTCCGCCTGACCCCGGAGTCCGTCCGCGGCGCGCTCGACGCCGGATGGTCCGGCCCGGAGCTCCTCGAGGCCCTCGGGCGCTTCAGCCCGACGCCGCTGCCCGCCACCCTCACCTCCCTCGTCGACGACGCCGCCCGGCGTCACGGGGCTGTGCGGGTCCGCGAGGTCGCCTCCGTGCTGCGAGTCCCGGACCCGGCGACCGCGGCCGGGCTGCTCGCCGACGAGCGCCTCCGGGACCTCGGCCTCGACGAGGTCGCCCCCGGCGTCCTCCTCGCGACGGCGCCAGCGGGGCAGGTCCTGCGTGAGCTGCGCGCGGGCGGCCTCGCCCCGGTCCTCGAGGACGCCTCCGGGCGCCTCCTCGTGGCAGCCGACGGCGTGCCGGGAGCGCGTCGTGGTGCGCCGGCACCGGAACCGGCGGGCCCGGGCGGCGAGGTCTCGGTCCGACGCCGTCGGCCCACCACTCGTGAGCTCGCGACGCTCGTGGGGCGTCTGCGGGCGGGGGAGGAGGCGCGCGCGGCCGCCGGCGCCCCGGCCGGCGCCGCGACGGACCCGGTCCACGCCCTCGCGCTGCTGCGGCAGGCCCAGGCCTCCCGCACGCGGCTCAGGCTCCGCCTGGCCGGTCCGGACGGCAAGGTGCAGGAGCGCCGCGTGCGGGTGCTGGCCGTCGAGCCGGGGCGGGTGCGTCTGGCCGACGTCGTGCGTGAGACGGAGCTGACGGTCGCGGTCCACCGGATCGTCTCCGTCGAGGCGCTCTGAGGGGGCGGCGCGTCGCCTGCCCGCGCTGCGCCCTCGCCGAACGAGGACGGGCCGTCCTGGACGCGGCCCGTAGACTGGCCGAGTGACTGACGCAGCGACTTCCACGTCGACCGAGGCCGAGCAGGCGACCCTGGGCGAGACCGCCCCGGTGAGCGCCGCCGCCCGCACCACCATCGAGCGTCCCGGCTCCCTGCCCGCCAAGGCGCAGCAGACCGCCGCCAACAAGGACAAGAACCTCACCTCCCCGGCCGCCGTCGAGATGGCCCACGCCGCCCTCGGCGAGATCACCGACCCATTGAGCGTCGGCGCCCACGCCGGCTCCCGCGCCGAGGCCGAGCGCCTCGTCACCCACCTCTTCGAGTGCAACCTCGCCGGCTACCACGGCTGGCGCTGGGCCGTCACCATGACCCGCCCGCCGCGCTCGCGCACCGCCACCATCTGCGAGATGGAGCTCCTCCCCGGGGAGGACGCGCTCCTGGCCCCCGCGTGGGTGCCGTGGGCGGACCGCCTCCAGCCCGGCGACGTCGGACGCGGGGACCGCCTCCCCAAGCGGGAGACCGACGAGCGCCTCGAGCCCGGCTGGGAGGCCACCGGTGAGCACGAGGGCGACCAGACCGGTGAGGACGGCCTCCTCGCGGCCGGCACCGACGCCGTCGACTTCGGCCGTGCCCGCGTCCTCAGCCCCGAGGGCGTCCAGCGCGCCGCCGACCGCTGGTACGACGGCGACCACGGCCCTGAGGCCGACGGCGTCCGCAAGGCCCACGCCACCTGCGCGACCTGCGGCTTCTTCATCCCCATGTCCGGGCCGCTCCGCAACGTCTTCGGCGTCTGCGCCAACGAGTGGGCCGCCGACGACGGCCGCGTCGTCTCCCTCGACCACGGCTGCGGCGCCCACTCCGAGACGGACCTGCCCGACCAGGGACCCGACTGGCCCGTCACCCCGTCGCGCCTGGACGAGGCCGCCATGGAGCCGATCGGCACCGACGGCTCCTCCATCCGCGAGGGCCGGAGCCTCGAGGAGGCTCAGGCCGAGGCCGCCGCCCAGGCGGAGGCGGCCGACGAGTCCCGGGCGAGCACCGAGCGGCCCGAGCAGGCTGAGCGGTCCGGGAGGCAGGAGGAGGCCGCGGAGGCGGAGGACGGCTCCGCATCCGACGAGGAGTCCCGGTCCTCGCGCGCCCGCTCGCGCTCCACCGGCGTCCGCCGCCTCGGGCACCGCAAGGCGACCTCGACGACGGGGACCACCGCGGACGCGACCGATGTCGATGCTGAGGACGCCGCGGCGTCCGACATCGCCGCCGCCGGCTCCGACGAGCACGCCGGCTCCGACGAGCACGCCGGCTCCGAGGACGCTCCGGCCACCGCCACCGCCACCGACCCGGCAGAGCCCGCTGAGGAGTCCGGGACGCCCGAGAAGCCCGCGAAGGCCGGCGGGTCGCGCAAGCGCGCCAAGACCGAGGGCACGGCGGCCGCTGCGGACTCCGCCGACGGCAAGCGCTCCACCCGCTCACGCCGCACGCGCAAGAGCCGCACCGGCGAGGACCCGGACGCCGAGCACACCGCCCCGGTCGAGGACGGCGACCAGCGCCACTCCTCCGCGCTCGACGCCGTCGCCGAGCTCGCCGCCTCCCGCGGCCACGCCGACGGCGCCGGAGCGCACGACGCCCCGACGACCCTCGCCGAGCTCGAGGCGCACCTGCCCACCCGCGGGTGATTCTCGGGCACCAGCGTGCCTCGGCCGCTCCGGTGCTGCTAGTACGACCTCAGTGCAGGAGGGCGCAGCTCACGGGGACGGTGAGTCTCGTGGGCCACTGGGTGACGCGGATCGTCCCCGTCGTCTCGTCGCAGCCCGTGGCCCGGGCCGGGGCGAGCGCGACGGACCACGACGGGCTTCCCGTCCTGTAGGTCAGTGGTGCCTGGAAGCCCGCCGCTGCGACGCCGACGGCCAGGAGGACCGTGACCACGCGCACCGGAAGCCAACCGATCCGGTCGACTGCCACGAGCAGTGCGATCGTGACGAGCATCGCGCCGGCCGCCCCCCAGCGCCACAGGAGCGGCTGATCGTCCTGGGACATTGGGAGGCCGCCGTTGCCGAGGCACCCGGCGCACCAGAGGGCGGCCGCGAGCGCCACCCAGGCGGTGGGTGCCCATCGCTCGAGGGAAGAGGCGCGGGGTGCGCGCCTCGAGCGGGCGCTGAGGCTGCACGCCAGCACCTCCGCGCCGAGGAGCAGCGCGAGCCCGCCCCAGCCGATCGACGTGACGACGCGGTGGGCGATGTCGTCCGACGACGTCACCGGTGCGAGCACCGTGTGGAGCAGAGCGCCATCCAGCACGTCCCGGACGGTGGAGTGGTTGCCTGCGTAGGCTTGGGCGCGCGATCCGGATACGGCCGCCCACCCCTGAGCCAGCGAGCCCAGCGCCCACCCGCCGGTGAGCGGGTCCACGCCCCTCCCTCCCGTCCGACGGTGCCGCACGGTGCGCCAGACGAACAACGGGGCCAGGAGGATGACCTGGACCTCCGTCAGGGTGAGGGTGAGGGAGACCGCGGCCGTACCGGCGGCCCTCAACACGCGTGGCGCTCGGTGTCGGACGAGACCCGTGGCAGCGGGCGCGCAGACCCACACGCCCATCGTGACCAGGCAGTAGGTGTGGAGGCAGTTGAGGTTGCCGAGGACCTGGTCGCCCGTGGCCGGGGTGAGGGCGGGGACCAGTGCGACGGCGACGTGGAGCGCGCGAGAGCGCAGGAGACCCGCACTGCCGTGCCACAGGATCGCGCTGAGGAGGCCGACGACGAGGCAGGCGCCGCCGGTGACGGCGCGCCCCCAGTCGTCGACGGGGATGACGGCGTAGACGGCGCCCGCGACCAGGCGTGGCACGAGGTGGAGGTAACCGCTGTACGGGGCGAGGACCGAGCCGGCGCCTCGGGAGACCCATCCCCCGAGGAAGAGCCACCCGTCCTCGGAGTAGAGCGAGTCCCACGTGGAGGGACGCACTCGCAGCGCCGTGACCGTCGCGGCCAGGACTCCGATCGCGACGGTTGAGAGGAACGATGGGGGCGCTGTTGGGAGTGAGTGCGGCGCGTGGTCACAGGACCGGACGTCGTCGTGGGTCATGGGGGGAATCCTACTGGACGGTGGGCCACCGAGGCCCTGGGGCTGCCTCGGCCCGGTTCCTGGGTCAGCGCGTCACGAGCGCCTCGAGGCCGGTGGGCACCTCGCCCTCCGGCGTCGCCTCGATGAGGGCCGCGTTCTTGATGATCCGGTCCACCGCGCCGACCGCCCGGCCGCCCGCGCTGTGCGGGGTGATGACGAGGTTCGGGGCGTCCCACAGCGTCGAGTCCGCCGGCAGCGGCTCCGGAGCGGTGACGTCGAGGCCAGCGGCGCTGATGGCGCCGGAGCGCAGCGCCGCCTCGAGGGCGTCCTGGTCGACGGTCGCGCCGCGGCCCACGTTGACGACGACGCTGCGTCGCGGCAGCAGGGCGAGGCGCTCGGCGGACAGGGCCCCGGTGGTCTCCGGCGTCGACGGCAGGATCATGACGAGCAGGTCGGTCTCCGGGAGCGCGGACTCGACGTCGTCGACGGCGATGACCTCGTAGCCGGCGCGCGTCCCCGCGCTGCGGGCGACGCCGCGGACCTGCGCGCCGAGGGCGGTGAGCACGGAGGCGGTCTGCTGGCCGATCGCCCCGAAGCCCCACACGAGGGCCCGGGCGTTGAGGAGGGTCGTGAGGCGGTCCGGGGCGTCGAGGGGGTGGGCGCCGCCGAGCTCGGAGTCCCAGACGTGGTCGGACTGCGCCTCGAGCGCGCGGGGGAGGGAGCGGACGCAGGCGAGGGCGAGGGCGGCGGCGTGCTCGGCGACGGTCCGGTCGTGGAAGTGGCGGCCCGAGGTGATGGCCACGGAGTCGGGGAAGCCGGCCGCGAGGACGTTGTCGGGGCCGGCGGCGAGCGTCTGGACCCAGCGCAGCCGCGTGAGGTAGCCGGGCATCGCCTTGAGGACGTCGGCGGAGCCGGAGCCGCCGCCGCCCCACAGGACCATGGCCTCGGCGTCGCGGTGCTCCTCGGGCACGGGCTGCGACTCGGTGAAGAGGACGACGTCGTGGCCGGCGGCGCGGATCGGCTCGGGGTCGAGGTAGCTGGTGTCGGAGAGAAGGATCTTCATCGCCCCAACCCTGTCACGGACGGGCCTCTCCCGGGGCGTCCCGTGTGACGAGGCTCAACGCGACGGCAACGCGCCCTCTGGGACAATCGCTCCACGTGAGCACAACCTCCCCGTCCCGCACGTCCCAGGGACAGGCCGCCGCCCCCGCGTCCGGCCTCGACCGCTTCTTCCACATCACCGAGCGCGGCTCGACGATCGGCCGCGAGGTCCGCGGCGGCGTCGTCACCTTCTTCACGATGGCCTACATCCTCGTGCTGAACCCGCTCATCCTCTCCACCCCGCACGACGGCATCGCGCCGCTCGGCACGACCGAGCAGATCGCCGCCGGCACCGCCTTCGTCGCGGGCCTCATGACGATCCTCATGGGCGTCGTCGCCAACTACCCCATGGCCCTGGCCGCTGGCCTCGGCGTCAACGCGATGGTCGCGTACACGATCGCCGGCACCGACGGCGTCACCTACGCCGACGCCATGGGCCTCGTCGTCATCGAGGGCATCATCATCCTGGTCCTCGTCCTCACCGGTTTCCGCGAGGCCGTCTTCAAGGCGGTCCCGCCGTCGATCAAGACCGCGATCAGCGTCGGCATCGGCCTGTTCATCGCCCTCATCGGCCTTGTGGACGCCAAGGTCGTCCGCGCCGGCGGCACCCCGCTCGAGCTCGGCCTGGGCGGCAGCCTCCAGGGCTGGCCCGTCCTCGTCTTCCTCTTCGGGCTCTTCCTCATCATCGTGCTGCACGTGCGCAAGGTGAAGGGATCCATCCTCATCGGCATCATCGCCTCCACCGTCCTCGCGACCGTCATCGAGGCCGTCGCCCACCTCGGCGCCTTCGACGTCGACACCAACCCCACGGGCTGGTCCCTGTCCGTCCCGAGCCTGTCCGGCTCCCCGATCGACATGCCGTCGCTCGCGACCCTGGGCCGCTTCAGCCTCCTGGGCAGCGTGGACAAGATCGGCGTCGTCAGCCTCGTGCTGCTCGTCTTCTCCCTCATGCTCGCCGACTTCTTCGACACCATGGGCACGATGGTCGCCATCGGTGCGGAGGGCGACCTCCTCGACTCCGAGGGCAACCCGCCCAAGACGCGCGAGATCCTGGTCGTCGACTCCGTCGCGGCCATCGCCGGCGGCATGGGCGGCGTCTCCTCGAACACGTCCTACGTCGAGTCCGCCGCGGGCGTCGGCGAGGGCGCCCGCACCGGCCTGGCCTCCGTGGTCACCGGCGTGCTGTTCCTGCTGAGCATGTTCCTCGCGCCGGTCGTCTCGATGGTGCCCTACGAGGCCGCCACCCCGGCCCTCGTCATCGTCGGATTCCTCATGATGACGCAGGTGACGGACATCGACTGGAAGCGTCCGGAGATCGCGCTGCCCGCCTTCGTCACGATCATCATGATGCCCTTCTCGTACTCGATCACGAACGGCATCGGCGCCGGCTTCATCGCCTACACGGTCGTGCAGCTCGCGCGCGGAGAGGGAAGGCGGATCCACCCGCTCATGTGGGTCGCCTGCGCGCTCTTCGTCGTCTACTTCACCCTGACGCCCATCAAGGCGATCCTCGGCGTCTCCTGACGCGTGCCGCACCGGTCCGGGAGGGCCGACGACGACGGGGCCGCCCGACGTCGTCGGCCCTCCCGGCCGTCTGCCGGCCGTCGGGGCCCGGCGTAGCATCGACGACGGCGCCGCCGGGGCCGTCCGCCGACGCCGCACCCCGTGCCCCCCGAGCAGAACGAGGCCCCCGACGCCGTGTCCTCCACCTTCGACTCCCTGAGGTTCCACAACTACCGGATCTGGTTCTTCGCCGCCCTCGTCGCCAACACCGGCACGTGGATGCAGCGGGTCGCCCAGGACTGGCTGGTGCTGAGGATCCTCACGGAGGACTCGGCCTCCGCCACGGGCATCACGACGGCGCTGCAGTTCCTGCCCGCCATGGTCTTCTCCGTGCACGCCGGCCTCGTCGCGGACCGGGTGGACCAGCGGCGCTTCCTCGTCCTCACTCAGACCTCGATGGGAGTCGTCTCGCTCGTCCTGGGCGCCGACGTCATCGCCGGGCACGCCGAGCTCTGGCACGTCTACCTCGCGGCCCTCCTCACCGGCTGCGCGAGCGCCTACGACTCCCCGGCCCGCCAGATCTTCGTGGCGCGCATGGTGCCCGGCGACCACCTCGCCAACGCCGTCGGCCTCAACTCCGCCTCCTTCAACGCGGCCCGCCTCCTGGGCCCGGCCGTGGGCGGCCTGGCCATCACGTGGGTCGGGCCGGGCTGGGTCTTCGTCGTCAACGCCCTCACCTTCCTCTTCCCGGCGGCGGCGCTGCTGTCCATGCGCGTCAAGGACCTCTACGACGTGCCGCGCGCCGAGCGCGCCAAGGGGCAGATGCGCGAGGGGCTCGCCTACGTGCGGCACCGGGCGGACATCGTCGTCATCATCGTGGTCATCTCGGTGGTCTCGATGTTCACCCTCAACTTCCAGGTGACCATGGCCGCGATGGTGCGCCACGCCTTCAACATGGAGTCCGACGCCTACGGCACGGTCTCCTCGGTCTTCGCGATCGGCTCCCTCGCCGGGGCGCTGTGGGCGGCCCGCCGCAAGCGGCCGCGCGTCCGTACGCTCGTCATGGCCTCCTTCCTCCTCGGCGTCTCCTCCCTCGTCATGGCGGCCATGCCGACCTACCCGCTCTTCGCGCTGTCCTCGATCCCCGTGGGCCTGTGCGTCCTCACGGTCCTCACGAGCGCGAACCAGACCGTCCAGCTCACCACGGAGCCGGCGATGCGCGGGCGGGTCATGAGCATCTACATGATGTTCTTCCTCGGGACGACGCCGATCGGGTCGCCGGTCATCGGCTGGGTCTCGGACGAGTGGAATCCCCGGGTGGCGATCGCGGTCGGCGGCGCGGCCGCCATCATCGTCTCGCTGCTGGCCGCCCTCTGGGCCCGCGCGCACTGGCACATCGACCTCACCCACACGGCGACGCGCTCCATCCTCGCCGCCGTCGGCCGTGGCGACCCCACCGGCATCCAGGCGCCCGGGCCGCTCGCGGGGGAGACCACCGAGGCGGTCGGCGCCGAGATGCTGGCCGAGATCACGGGCAACGACGACGAGCTCGTCGCGGGGCTCGACGGCGTGGGCGGCGTCGCCCCCGACCGCGGCGCCGGGGCCCCGGGTGACCCGGCTGACGGCGTCGACGGCTCGCACCGGCCCGACGACGACGGCCCCTCCGGCTCGCGGCCGTCGTCGGCCTGAGACCGGCGCGGCGGCTCGCGCCACTATCCTTGGACGGTACCTTGCGAGCACGGCCGGGCGCCCAGCCCTCGCCGCCGGAACGCGCGGACGACCCGCCAGGAGGCCACCGAGATGAGCGAGCTCATCGACACCACCGAGATGTACCTCAAGACCGTCTACGAGCTCGAGGAGGACGGCGTCACGCCGCTGCGCGCGCGCATCGTGGAGCGCCTCGACCACTCCGGCCCGACGGTCTCCCAGACGGTGGCCCGGATGGAGCGCGACGGCCTCATCCGCGTCGCCGAGGACCGGTCCCTCGAGCTCACCGACGAGGGGCGCGAGCGCGCCACCGAGGTCATCCGGAAGCACCGCCTTGCGGAAAGGCTCCTCCTCGACGTCATCGGCATGGACCGCCGTCTCGTCCACGAGGAGGCGTGCCGCTGGGAGCACGTCATGAGCGAGCAGGTCGAGGAGCGCCTCGCCGCCATGCTCGACGACGTGAGCGTCGATCCCTTCGGCAACCCCGTCCCCGCGCACTCGGACGACCACCCGGCGCCCGCCGCGGGCGAGGTGAGCGCGACGGCGCTCGCGGGCTCGCACGACGTCGAGGCCACCGTCCGCCGTATCGGCGAGCCCATCCAGGCCGACCTCGAGCTCATCGCCGCCGTCGAGGACGCCGGCGTCGAGGCCGGTGCGCAGGTGCGCCTGCGTGCGACGTCGGGCGGGGTCCGGGTCGTCGGACCGGCCGGGGTTCCCGTCACCCTCGCCGAGGACCTCGCGCGGCACCTCTTCCTCGTCCGCTGAGAAGGGGTGCCGCTCCGGCTTCCAGAACCACTGGAGCGGGCCTGAGAGGACCCTGAGCCGAGTCCTCCGCGGAGTCCCGCCGATCTGTGACCTTTCCGCGTCATCGCTTTGGAAAATCTGGGTCGCTCCGAGTGCCGGACGCCACACGAAAATGGTGATCCAGACGTCTCGTCGGACGGCGTCGGGTCGTATAACGTTGCGGTCGCGGTCAGGGACTGACCGCGAGAACGCGCACGGAGCCAAAACCTGCCGGCGTGCACGTCCTCCGCAAGAACACAGCATCGGCAGGTCCGGGGGAACCAATTTCCTTCCGGCCAGACGGTCACTGCGACCTGAAGGCCTTGGGGTGAAGCCCGCGCAAGCGGGCCGGGCAGCTCCTCGCCCGAACCCGACAGCTAACTCCGTCGGCTCACCAGGAGATACAGCAGTGACTACCAGCGTCAAGGCCCGCCACCGCAAGGCCGCCCGTCCGCTCACCCCGCTCACGAGCGCTCCGCGCATGGCCCGTCGTGGCCTGGCCGTGGCCGCCTCGTCCGGTCTCGCCCTCACGATGATCGCGTCGGGCGCGAGCGCCGCCAACCAGAGCACGGAGAGCGCGAACGCCTCCGCGGGCACGCTCAAGGCCGGCCTCACCGCGCAGGCCGCCAAGGCCGCCACCCAGAACGCCTCGATCACCGTCGCCGCCGACGCCAAGGCTGCCGCCGACGTCACCGCCGCCTCCGGCGTCGCGAAGACCGAGGACACCGCCAAGATCGAGGCTGAGAAGAAGGCCGCCGAGGAGAAGGCGGCCGAGGAGGCCGCCGCTGCGAAGGCCGCCGAGGAGGCCGCCGCCGCCGCGGCCGCCGCCGCCGCGACGACGACCACCACGTCGACCGGCTCCACCGCGAGCACCTCCGCCGCCACGACGACGGCCGCCGCCTCCAGCTCCGCCATCGTGGCCACCGCGATGCAGTACGTCGGCTCCGCCTACGTCTACGGCGCCGCCGGCCCGTCCGCCTTCGACTGCTCCGGCCTGGTCTCTTACGTCTACGCCCAGTACGGCATCTCCCTGCCGCACCAGTCGGAGGCCATCAAGAACTCCGGCACGGTCATCTCCGCCTCCGCCGCCCAGCCCGGCGACGTCATCTGGTGGTCCGGCCACGTCGCCATCTACGCCGGCAACGGCATGATGGTCTCGGCCGACAACCCGAGCGCCGGCGTGACCTACCGCGCCGTCGACGCCGGCGGCACCTACGTCCGCATCGGCTGATCGTCAGCTCTTCACGGGGCCCCCCGC
>SKEM01001059.1_pt1 | contig 13806 bp, 10 predicted proteins | sample 4826731 | NCBI WGS metagenome assembly SKEM01 (sample SAMN11008809, study PRJNA524170) | human gut metagenome | biome: Human fecal sample; material: Feces; isolation source: fecal sample from pouch patient p37 | host: Homo sapiens | place: Israel: Tel-Aviv | collected 2015-07-27
TTTCATACAGGTAATGTTATATGGTGTTTGTAATAAAAGAGGCAAAAAAACTTTATCAGATAGAGCAAAGTTCACACCATTAGGGGAAGGAAGTTTTTCAGGAGAGTTACTTGTAGAGGATAATGGTGAAGAAATTTTAATAGATAGAAGTTTTGGTAAAACAAAAAAATATGATGAGGGAAATATATTAAATAATATAACTGGAGAAAAGATAAATAAATACTCATGGCAAGAACCTGGTAAGGATATATTTAATCTTTCTAGCGAGGGATTTAAGAATACTCTGTTTATAAGTCAAATGGGGTGTACTGTAGAGAGTTCAAAGCAGGATGATGTATTAAATAAAATTATTAACATCTTAGAATGTGGAGCTGATGAGGTTTCTTATAAAAAAATAAAAAATAATTTAGAGGAAAATAAAAAGTCCTTAACTAATTCAAGAAAAACAGGAAAACTTGATTTATTAAGAATTAAAGAAAGTGAGCTTTTAGAAGAAAGATATAAAAGAGTAAAAATTCATGAGGAAAATATAGAGAATGAGCTTTACTTAAAGGAATTAAAAGAAAAAAGAACTGATTTAAATTTAAAAATAGAAGAATTAGAATTACATAAGAGAAATTTAAAAAAATCAGAATTAAAAAGTGAGTATGAAAATATAAATGAGTATTTAAATAAAAAAGAAAAATTAGAAGAGGAATTAAAAGTTTTATTAGAAGAGTTAAAAGGTGTACAAGCTATATGTGATTTGAAAAAGTTAAATAACTTAAGAGATGAGTTTAAAAATTATGAGTTTCTAAAAGAATCACTAAAAGAAAAGGAAGATAAAATAGATAAGCTAAAAGAATCTATTTATGAGTACAATGAAAAATTAAAGAGTTATGGAATTTTAAATGAAATATCAAATAATTTAGAAACTAAATTAATAGAGCTTAGAATTGAAGATGATAGATTAAGAGAAAATTACAAGGTTATTCAAAAGGTAAAGGAAGAGCTTTATCAGCTAAATGAAAAGAAAGATGATTTTTTAAGTCATTTAAATGCTCTAAAATTAAATGATAATTTGGTGTTACAAATAGAAAAGGATTTAGAAAAATATAATAATGAAAAAATATATCCTTCAATAAATGCAAACTTAAAAGACGAGAAGAATATTATTGAAGAGAAAAGTAAAAGTTTTTCAAGAAAAATTTTTCTCTTTAGAGTTGGGGAAGTAATAAGTATTTTATTATGTGCTTTCTTATTTATATCCTATTTCAAGAGTGAAAATATAATGACCTTAGCACTTTCAATTTTAGGCATGTTATTATTTATATTTTTACTAGCTAAAAGTAGCTTAAATAAAAAAGAAAAAAATAATATAAGTAAAAGAATAAATGAAATAGATGAGCTTATAAATGAGAAAAAAGAAATAGAAGTATTAAAAAGTAAAATTGATGAATATAAACAATTCCTTAAGGTAAAAGATGAGTATTCTATTAAAGAAACTTTAGAGGATTATAGATTTATTAAAAAAGAGTTAGATATTCTCTATGTAGAAATTAAGGAAAAAGAGAAAAGTTTGATTTTATTAAAAGAAGATGAAACTAAGGAAAAAATATTAAGTAATGAAGCATTTATAGATAAGTTATTAAGAGTTACAGGGGCAGGTTCTATAGATGAAATCTTAGAACTTTCAAGGGAAAAGAAAAGCCAGGAAGATTTATTAATAAGAAAAAAATCAGAATTTAATGAGGTTAAGGAAGACTTAAATCAATTAAATAATAGAAGATTAGAAATAGAAGAAAAAATAAAAGCTTATTTAGAAAATACATCACTACAAGGTATTCCTTTAGATGAAGTATATTCTAGATTAGAAGAAATAGAAGCTAAAATAGAATATAAGGAAGGCTTAAAAAATAAGTTAAATAGTGTAGAGGAAAATTGCAATCTATTACTTAAGGGAAGAGATATTTTAGAAGTTAAAAATGGACTTTCATATGAGGAATCAGAGATTAAAAATGAAGTTTATAATAGTGAAGAAGAAATCTTAAATGAAATAAAATTAAAAAATAATGACTTGTTAAATATTGAAAAAGAAATAAAGGATGTAGAATATTTAATTAGTAGCAAAGAGTTAACCTGTAGAAGTTTATTTTTAATAGATGAAGAGATAGCTGAAGTTAAGGAAAGGATTAACTCCTTAGAGAAAAAACTTAAGGGAGTTGAGATTGCAACAAACTACATGGAAAAAGCCTTTAAGGAACTTCAAAAAAGTTTTGGACCTGTTATAAATAAAAAGGTAGAGGATATCTTTAAAGATGTAACTAAGGGTGCTTATAAAGATTTAAGAGTATCAGAAGATTATAACTTAGTTGTTAAGGATACAAAAAGCAATAAAATTATGGATGCTTCTTATCTAAGTAGTGGAACATATGACCAAATATATTTAGCATTGAGACTTGGTATAATTGACATAATATTTGAAGATAAAAAAGTTCCAATAATATTAGATGAAAGTTTTACTCAGTATGATGATAATAGATTAAAAACTATGTTAGACATAATATATAAGAGAGTTTATAAAAATCAAATAATTTTATTTACATGCCAAAAAAGAGAAATAAATATTCTTAAAGATAAGGAAAAAGTAAATATAATAGAGCTTTAATTTAAAATGAAGGGCTTATATCAAAATAAATTTTATATAACTTACAAACAATTATTAGCCAGACCTAGTAATTCTAGGAATATGTTTATAAGTTTTATTTATAATATATTTTGATTAGTCCTTTTTTATTTTTATGATAGTTTTATTATAAATATTGACAATAATAGAAAAGTAATATAAAGTTTATATTATAATAATGCGAATCATTTGCAAACAGGAGGAAGTATGAGAAAGAAATTAGTATCGATTTTTTTAGGAGTAACAATGGCTGCTTTTTTTGTTGGGTGCCAAAGTGCTAAGAAAGCAGAAAATAAAAAGGATAACGGTAAGGTTGATGTCACTGTAAGTATTGAACCTTTAAGAGAGTTTACTGAAATAGTTGGTGGAGATAAGGTAAATGTTAAGACTATGGTTCCAAATGGAACAGAGCCACATGATTTTGAACCAAAAACTCAAGATTTATTAGAGTTAAATAAGGCTAAGGTTTTTGTTTATAATGGATTAGGTATGGAACATTGGAAAGAGCAAGTTCTTAATACAATAGAAAATAAAGATGTAAAAGTGGTTGAAGCTTCTAAAGGGGCTGAAGTATTAAAAGAAGGAGATAAGGTAGATCCTCATCTTTGGTTAAGCTTAGATGGAGCTAAAATAGAAGCTCAAAACATAAAAGATGCTTTAGTTGAGGTTGATTCAGATAATAAAAGTTATTACGAAGAAAACTTTAAAAAGTTTGCAGAGAAATTAGATTCTTTAGCAAATGAGTACAAAGAAAAGTTTAATGGATTAGCTAATAAGGATTTTGTTACTGGTCATGCTGCTTTTGGATACTTATGTAGAGAATTTGGATTAAAACAAGTTAGTGTAGAAAACTTATTTGGAGAAGGAGAAATAACTCCTCAAAAAATGCAAGAGATAGTTGAGTTCTGTAAGAAAAATGATATAAAAACAATTTTTATGCCTGAGTTAGCAAGTGAAAAAATTTCTCAAACTTTAGCTAATGAAGTTGGTGGAAAAATTGAAAAAATATATACTCTAGAAAGCAATGAAGATGGTATAAGTTATATAGATGCTATGAAAGAAAATCTTTCAAAAATATATAATGCCTTATCATCACAAAAATAAAAGAGAATACTTAGGATTGTTACTTAATTAGAAGGCAAGACTTAGATTTATTATTCTAATACCTATTAATAATAAAATAGGTGTTTTATAGGAATAATAAATTTAAGTCTTTATTTTTTGTGTATTTTAGGAATTATAAAGAAAGAAATCATTTAAAAGGAGAGATTAAGATGAAGAAAGCTTTTGGAGTTTTACAAAGAATAGGTAAAGCTTTGATGTTACCAGTTGCTTTATTACCAGCGGCAGGTTTATTACTTGGATTTGGATCAATGTTTCAAGATCCTCAGTTTTTAAGCTTAGTGCCAGCATTAAATGCAGGGTGGTTTCAATTAATAGCTACAATAATGTCTGATGCAGGTAATATAATATTTTCAAACTTAGCATTGTTATTCGCAGTTGGGGTAGCTGTAGGATTATCAGAAGGAGACGGTGTTGCAGGTCTTGCAGCAATAGTTGGTTTTTTAATACTTAATGTAACAATGGGAATTGGTGGAGGAATAACTGCCGACATTGTTGCTGGTACTAAAAATGGTATGTATGCCACAGTTCTTGGAATACCAACACTTCAAACTGGAGTATTTGGTGGAATTATTATGGGAGTTATAGCCGCAGCTTTATATAAAAGGTTCTATAAGATAGAATTACCTTCATACTTAGGATTCTTTGCAGGTAAAAGATTTGTTCCAATAGTGACTGCTGTTTCAGCTTTAGTGCTTGGAGGAATAATGGTATTTGTATGGCCTCCAATACAAGGTGCCTTATTGTACTTCTCACAAAATATGATAAGTGCTAATCAAACCCTATCAGCTTTATTATTTGGAATAATAGAAAGAGCATTAATTCCATTTGGATTACATCATATTTGGTATAATCCATTCTGGTTCCAATTTGGAGAATACACAAATAAAGCAGGTCAATTAATAATGGGAGATAATCAAATATTCTTTGCCCAATTAAGAGATGGAGTTCCATTTACAGCAGGTACCTTTATGACTGGTAAGTTCCCATTTATGATGTTTGGATTGCCAGCAGCAGCCTTAGCAATGTATCATGAAGCTAAACCAGGTAAAAAGAAAATAGCTTCAGGTATTTTATTCTCAGCTGCCTTAACTTCCTTCTTAACAGGAATTACTGAGCCTTTAGAGTTTGCATTCTTATTTGTTGCGCCAGTATTATTTGCAATCCACTGTGTATTAGCAGGCTTATCCTTTATGATAATGCAATTATTAAATGTTAAAATAGGTATGACTTTCTCAGGTGGACTTTTAGACTTTATACTATTAGGAGTAATTCCAAATAGAACTAGATGGTGGTTAGTAATACTTGTAGGATTAGGCTTTGCTGTAATTTACTATTTCTTATTTAGATTCTTTATTAGAAAGTTTGATCTTAAGACTCCAGGTAGAGAAGATGATGATATATTTGATGATATGGATAACCAAACTGTAAATGATGACTTAGCTGCTGAAATTTTAATAGCTTTAGGCGGTGCAGGCAATATAAATAAATTAGATGCTTGCATAACTAGATTAAGAGTTACAGTTAATGATTCAAGCAAAGTTAATAAAGAAAGATTAAAAGAGCTTGGAGCAGCTGGTGTAATGCAAGTTGGAGAAAATATTCAAGCTATATTTGGAGGAAAATCAGATATACTTAAAACTCAAATTAGAGAAATTATGAATGGCATGGGAGAAAAGTAGAAAAATCAAATTTAATAAAAAAATAAGTTAATTGTTTGAGATAAAATTTTAGAAATACAAAAATATAAGAAAAATAGGCCATATCAAAATTAATTTTATTATTAGGTTTTGATATGGCCTTTTTATTTTAATTTTAAAGCTTAATTTAAGTATATTTTTAATTTTTATATAGACTTTGTTTATTGTTATATAGACTTTATTTATAAGAGATTTAAATCATTTTTTCATATAAGTTTAGAAAGTGTCATAGTTTAAAGGATAGTCTTGCATTAAAATATGTTAACTATGGTATAATATTAAAAAAGTGTTTTGAGAGGATAAATATGGAGAATAGAAAAGATATTTATGAAAAAAGAATAGAAGAGTATTCAAGTGCTTTAAAGAGATTAAAGAGAGACTATAATATAATCAGCGCATTAAGATTAGTAGTTTCTTTAAGTATTTTATTTTTTATTTACTACGCTTATAGCATAGGCTCAATAAGCTTTGGGATCATATTATTTTTGCTAAATTCTATATTATTTTTATATTTAGCAAAGGTTCATGAAGGTATAGTGAATAAAATAAGTAAAAGAGAAGCTCTTATAGAGGTTAATAAAAAAGAGATTCTTAGGTTAGAGGGAAAGTGGAGAGAATTTAATGATTTAGGAGAAGAATATTTAGATAATAAGCATCCTTTTATAAATGACTTAGATATATTTGGGAAAAACTCTTTATTTCAATGGATAAATGAAACTGGTACTGTTTATGGAAGAGAGAAATTAAGCCATTTATTAAAGTTAGAAGAACTTCCAAATAAAGAAGAAATTTTATTAAGACAGGAAGCTTTAAAGGAGCTTTCTAAAAAATTAGATTTTAGACATGAATTTATAGCTTCATTAAAAGATAAAAAAGGAAAAAAAGAGAAGTATTTAGGGGAATGGTTAAAAGAAGACAGTAAAGCCATATCGCCTTTATTAAATATTCTTAGAATAATAATGCCAGTAATAAATATTGGAATTACTATTTTAGTTGGTATGAATGTTATTTCATGGCAAATACTATTAATTTCTCTTGTTATAAGTTATGGTATTTTGAAGCTTGGCAATAAGGAAGTTATTAAAGGATTAAATATATTTGAAGATTTAAAATATAGAATAAAAACCTATGTAGAGGCTTTAGAGTTAATAGAAAAAGAGAATTTCCAGTCTAATATAATAAAAAGTATAAAAAGTAACTTAGATATGAATGGCAAAAGTGCTAGTAAGGAGCTTAAAAGCTTAGAAAAGATAACTAGCTGGCTTTATGATAGGGGAAATGCCTTTTATCTTTTATTAAACTGTTATTTGCTTTGGGATTATCAAATTCTATCAAAGCTTGAAAAGTGGAAGAGTTCTAATAAAGATGAGTTTTATAAATGGATGATTTCTTTAGGTGATTTTGAGGCTTTAGTTTCTTTAGCTGGATTTACTTACAATAATCATGGATGGGCTACACCAAAAATAAATGATGACTATACTTTAAAGGGAAAAAATCTTAGCCATCCTATGTTAGGAGAAAAAGGCGTTGGAAACAGTTTTGATATTAATAAGGATAAGAGAGTAATCTTAATAACAGGATCTAATATGTCAGGTAAGAGTACATTTTTAAGAACTGTTGGATTTAATTGTATATTAGCTTATCTAGGACTTCCTGTAAAAGGAGAAAGTTTTGAAGCTCCAATATTAAAAGTTTATACCTGTATGAGAACTGGAGATAATCTTGAAGAGAGTATATCTTCATTTTATGCAGAGATACTTAGAATAAAGATTATAGTTGAAGGAGTAAAAAGAGGAGAAAAGATTTTATTCTTGTTAGATGAAATATTTAAAGGAACAAACTCCTTAGATAGACATGAGGGAGCAGAGATATTAATAAATCAGCTTTTAGAAGGAAATACCTTAGGACTAGTTTCAACTCATGATTTTGAACTTTGCGATATGGAGAAAAAAGATTCTACTATACAAAATTATAATTTTAGAGAATATTATGAGGATAATAAATTAAAGTTTGATTATATTTTAAGAAAAGGTGTTTCACAAACAAGAAATGCTAGATATTTAATGAAGATGGCTGGAATAGATATTGAATAAAAGTATACTTCTATATATAAACAGCAAAATAACTTAATTTTAGACAAATTAAATTAATTTTGATATAATAAACAAATGATGTATTTAGTGAAAAAGCCTTAAATGGCTTTTTTTCATGAGTAGAGTTATTAGTAAAAGAGGACTTAGAATAAATAGCAAAAAATTAGGAGGCATGTATATTTTGTTTACAGAAAAGGTAAAAGCAAAAGAATATTACATAAAGGATTTATTAAGTAATAAGTTCTTATTTGAAATCCCAGATTATCAAAGAGCATATTCTTGGACTAAAGAAAATTTAAAGCAATTAGTTGAGGATATTTGGGAGTCAGTAGAACTAAATAAAGCAAGAGGAAATAAAGAGTTTGATCAATATGAGCCATATTTCTTAGGAAGCATTGTTTTATGTTCTAAGGAATATAAGGATGATGGCTGTGGAATATATGATGTAATAGATGGACAACAAAGACTTACATCTATAATCATGTTAATTGCTGCAATAAGAGATTTAATAGATAATGAAGAGTATAAAAAAGTATTATCTGATTTAATATATCAAAAACCAAATGTTCTTATGGGAATTAAAGAGAGCATAAGAGTTAAGGCTAGAGGAAAAGAAGAAGAGTTCTTTAAAAAGTACATATTAACTAATGGTGGAACAGAATTAGTTAAAGATTTAGACATGGAAGAACTTTCAGAAGCTAAACAAAATATGGTTAATGCAATAGAAGTATTTAGAGATAGTTTCTTTAATGAAAATGGAGAACTTTTAGAAGAAAAGTTAAATGAGTTTATAGTTTATTTACTTCAAAAAGTTGTACTAGTTGTAATAACAACAGAATCATTCACTTCAGCATTTAGATTATTCAATGTAATAAATGCAAGAGGATTACCTTTAACAGATTCAGATCTTTTAAAGAGTGAAAACTTAAGAGTTATGAACCCTGAAATTAGAAAAGAGTACACTGATATTTGGGAAAGTCATGAACAAGATTTAGGTAAGGAAAAACTAGATCAAATCATAGGTTTCATGAGAACAATGAAGCTTAAAAATAAAGTTGAAGAAAGCGTATATGAAGAGTTTAGCAAAAAGATATTTAGAAATGAACCAGAATATCTAGGAGTTAACTTTGTAAATCATTTAACTGCTGTAAAAGCTTTATATGACAAGTATATAATAGACGGTAATCTTGAAGGAGTATCAGAGGAAGAAAAATCTTATTATAAAAATTTAATAAACATAATGAGAGAATTCTTACCATATGATGATTGGATGGCATCAGTTATTAGATTTGCTGAGAAATTCAATGATGATAAGTTAGTTTTAGAATTTGTTAAAGTTTTAGAAAAAAGACTTGTTATTGATTGGGTAAACGGAAATTCATTTGCTGATAGATTAAATAGAGTTTATGGAATTTTAGAAGCTATAGAAGAAAAAGATTCTTTAGAAGAAATAAAAGAAGCACCAGTATTCTTATATGACTTAGAGAGAACAACTGCATACTTTGAAAATGCTTTAAATGATATAGATTTCTATAGTAAGGGTAGAATGATGATACCTAAGTATATCTTCGTAAGACTTGATATGGAAAAGAGAGCTAATGAAGTTTTAGATTATAGCGATAAGATTATGATAGAGCATGTTCTTCCTAGAAATGCTAAAGAAGCTTATTGGAAAGATAACTTCTCAGCTGATCAAAGAAGAAACTGGGCTAATAAGTTTGGTAACTTAGTTATAATAACAGGAGCTAAAAATACTAGAGCTAACAATAAACCATTTGCTGAAAAAGTTGAACAATACTTAAGTAAGAAAAGTGATTTCGCTATAACTAAAGAAGTTTTAGAATTATCTGATTGGAACATGGATTCATTAAAAGATAGACATGAAAGCTTAGTTAATAGAGCATTAGAACTTTGGACTAAGTTTTAGAAATTAAAAGGGCATGTATCAAAATAACTTTTATTGTTATATTTTGATACAGCCCCCTTTTTTATTTAAATAAAAGTTAAGTTTTGTCTATTGAAAATTAGGAATTAACTAAATAAAATAAAAGTTATTAGATAGGATAATTAAGATTTATTATTAGAAAAAGTAGTAAGTAAATAATAAATCAATTTTAATGAAAAAATCCAAAATTCATGGCATAATTATATATGGATATAGATAGTGAGAGGATGTAGAGAATGGGGTATGTAATAATAGACCTAGAATTTAATAATATGCAAAATATTACAAAATTTTATCCTAATATTTATAATGAGCAGAAAGATTTAAAGGAATTAGATTCCTATAATGAAATAATAGAGATTGGGGCTATAAAATTAAATAAGTTCATGCAAGAGGTTGATGAGTTTAAGACATATATTAAACCATCAGTATTTAAGGTTTTAAATCCAAAGATAATAGATATAACAGGAATAACTGAAGATCATTTAAAAGATGGAATTAAATTCGAAGATGCCATGGACAACCTTAAAGATTTTATTGGGGAAGATGATATACTTTGTTCTTGGGCTACTGATGATATTGTTCACATAGTTAATAATGCTAAGTATCATTCATATAAGAATATAAGTTGGATAAAAAAATATATTGATATACAAAAATATTGCACAAAGATATTAGCGCATAAAAAATCTTTAAGCTTAAAACATGCTTTAGAAGAGTTAAAGATAAAAATGGATAAAAGTAAACTACATGATGCACTAAATGATGCTGTTTATACGGCAGAGGTTTTTAAAAGATTATATAATGGTAAAAAGGTAAAAGAGTATATAGTAGAAGATGTCTACAATATGCCTTCTATAAGGGTTAAAGATTTAAAGAATTATAATTTAGAGTGTGAAGATGTAGAATTCAAATGCCCTAAATGTAATATTAAAGTTGAAATGGACCATCCTTTTAGATTATTTAGTTGGAGATTTGTATCAATAGGAAAATGTCCAAAATGCAATAGAAATGTTAGACAAGAGGTTGTACTAAAAAAGACCTTATCAGGTAATTTAGTTTATGAATCTACAAACTCTTTAATAAATGACACGGAATACATTGATCTTGACTATAAATTTAAAAAGTTAGCTAAATGACAATAGATTGTCACTTAAAAAAACATATATATGATAAAATAAAAGTATAACAATTACTATAAAAAATTAGGGGAACTGATATATTATGAATATTGCTTTTTTTCTAACACCAAAAAGTGAAGTAGCATATGAATATACTGATGCAACAATGAGACAAGTTATCGAAAGAATGGAGCATCATGGATATACAGCTATTCCACTTATAGATAAAACAGGAAAATATGTGGGTACATTAACAGAAGGGGACTTACTTTGGACTTTAAAAAGAAATCCAGAGCTTAATTTTAAAAATACTAACACAGTTAGTGTAAAGGAAATACCAAGAAGAGTTAAACATAAAAGTGTTTGTATTAATGAAAATATGGAAAGTTTAATATCATTAGCAATCTCTCAAAACTTTGTACCAGTTGTTGATGATAATGGGATATTTATAGGAATAATAAAAAGAAGTGATATAATAAATCACTGTTATAACAGTCTATATAAAAATAATTAAGGTCTTTTGGCCTTAATTTTTTTTATAAATATATTGATTGAATCTTCTGAAAGTATTATTATTAAGTATATTTAAATAATTCTATAATAATATGTTTAGGGTAGTTTTAAATAAAATTATTTTATTATATAATGTTTTTAACAAAATTAGAAAGAGGTGATACTTGTGATAGCTTTATTATCACCTGCAAAAACTTTAGATTTAACAAAACTAAATTTAAATATAGAAACAAGCAAACCTATTTTTATCAGTGAGGCTGAAGTAATCATGAATAATTTAAAGGAATTAGAAATTCAAGATTTATGCCCACTTATGAAAATAAGTGAAGATTTAGGAGTACAAACATTCACCAAAATTCAAGATTGGAATACAATTTACTATGGTGATGAAAAACCCTTTGTATTATCTTTTAAAGGGGAAGCCTATAGAGGGCTAGATGCAGATGATTTTACTAAAGAAGATTTAGAATTTTGTAATGACTCTTTAAGAATATTATCAGGACTTTATGGGGCATTAAAGCCCTTAGATGGAACAAAGGCATATAGATTAGAAATGGGAACAAAAATTTCAATTGATGGCTCTAAAAATCTTTATGACTTTTGGGGAAATAAAATAATGGACGCTGTTTTAAAAGATTTAGAAAATCATAAGGAAAAAGTTATTATAAATTTAGCTTCTAATGAGTATTATAAGTCTATAAAGAAAATTGAGAAAAAAGTTAGAGTTATAACCCCTGTATTTAAAGAAAGAAAAGGTATTGAATATAAGGTTGTTACGGTGTATGCTAAGAAGGCAAGAGGACAAATGGTTAGATACATAACGAAGAATAGGATTACTAAATCAGAGGACATAAAAAACTTTGATTTAGATGGATATGAATTTAATGAGAGGCTTTCTGAAGGAGATACATGGGTATTTACTAGAGATTAGCTAAAAATCATAGATATTAAAAACTTAAGGGTTAATATTTATGAATTATTATATAAAATTAAAATAAATAATATAAATTAAAATTTTAAGGAGAGATTTTTTTTATGAGCAAACTTATTTTAGAGATTGATGGAATGTCATGTTCAAATTGTGTTAGACACGTTGAAGCAGCTTTATTAGACGTTGATGGAGTAGATGTTTTAGAAGTAGAAGTTGGCAGAGCTGTTGTTGATACTGAAGTTGATGAAGATACTTTAAGAGATGCTTTAGAAGAAGTTGGTTATGAATTAGTTTCAATTGAAGATTAAATTGTTTAATTACCTAATGGCAATATGTTATTAGGTAATTTTTTATTTATATAAAACTACAATAAGCTATATGCCTACTTGTTTTATAACATATAGTTATGTAAAATATTTTATAAAGTAAGCCTTAAATAAAGGAGATGTAAATATGAGTGAAAATCTTACAATGTCAGAATTAATGGATAGCTTTGAGTTAAAGCATTTTCATAAGGGTGAAATAGTTAAAGGAAAAGTTATAAGCGTAAAGAATGATGAAATAATAGTTAACATTGGTCATTTCGCAGATGGTGTGGTACCAAGAAATGAAATTTCAAATGATAAGAATTTTGATATAAATTCAATAAATGTAGATGATGATATATTTGTAATGATATTAAGTGGAGATGATGGAGAAGGAAATGTTCTTCTATCAAAGAAAAGAGCAGATGCAATAAAGGTTTGGGATGATTTAAAAGAAGCATTTGAAGAAGAAAAATCAATAAAAGTTTCCTTAAAAGAAGTTGTTAAAGGTGGAATAGTAGGAGATTTTAATGGTCTTAGAGTATTTATGCCATCTTCTCAATGTGCAGGAAGAAGAATAGAGAATTTAGAAGAATTAGTAGGAAAAACTTTAGAAGTTAGAGTTATAGAATTTAATAAAGAGAATAGAAAAGTTGTTGTTTCAAGAAGAGTAATAGATGAAGAAATAAGAAATAATGAAAAGAAAGCTCTTTGGTCTTCAATTAAAGAAGGAGAAAAAAGAAAGGGAAAAGTAACTAGATTAGCTAAGTTTGGTGCTTTTGTTGATATTGGTGGAGTAGAAGGATTAGTTCATATTTCAGAAATTACTGATGAAAATATAGCTAAGCCATCAGATATTTTAGAATTAGGCCAAGAAGTTAAGGTTAAAATCTTAAATATAGATGATGAAAACAAGAAAATGAGCTTAAGTATAAAAGATGCTGTAGAAACTTCAAATGAATATATGCAGTATAATGATGAAGAAGAAGGTTATTCATTAGCTGACTTATTCAAAGGATTAAATCTATAGTTCTAAAAATAAAAACTTACAAACATATTCTGAGAATTACTAGATTTCGCTAAGAATTTATAATCATTACTTCGAAAATATCACTAAAGCTTCGAAACTTGCTACGCTTCGAACAGTCTTAGCTTTTTAACGTGATATTTTCTACGTAATAATTTAAATTCTAAAACTCATCTAGATATTCTCTTCATACTGTTTGTAAGTTTTATTATTATATTTTGATATGGCCCTTTTTTATATTAAATTATATTTTTTCAATTTTTAGCATGTTTGTTCCACCAGTTATTGATGTTGGGAACCCAGCAGCTACCATTATATTATCTCCAGTTTCAGCTATTTGGAATTCTTTAGCTACTTTTCTAGCTTCCTCTATGATCTCATCTG